>ENA-OQEX01000008-OQEX01000008.1-human-gut-metagenome-genome-assembly--contig:-NODE-8-length-104051-cov-8.853662_pt1 | contig 104051 bp, 94 predicted proteins | sample MGYA00242802_ERZ504649 | MGnify/ENA primary metagenome ERZ504649 (study PRJEB26092, sample SAMD00036194) | human gut metagenome | host: Homo sapiens | study: EMG produced TPA metagenomics assembly of...
ACGAGGATGGAAACCGGCTGGCAAATATCCGGATGTCATACATGGTATCAGTGTGACGGAGGATAACAGCATTGAAGTAAATCTTTTGCACCTGATGCAAAAGCGTGAGCGTAGTTCTTGAAAATGGCACGGAGGAGCTTCTTTACAGATCAAAGAAAAATGATGGTTACTGGGAAAAACAATAGGCAATCCGGCAGGGGATTTAACTATGTGACATTTATGGTAAATGGAACACCTGTAGTAAACCCTGCGGCACCTGTCGGGTTCGGATATAACAGGGCTGTAAACTTTGCTGAGGTACCTGAGAGGAACTTTAGCTGGCATGAGCTTAAGGAAACAGATCATGGTCAGATACATATCCATTATTTGTGTGATGGAGACGGACATGTCAGTATGAATTATGTTTATACACCAGCCGGTTATGGAGAGGATAACTGTGACACCGGCAGAGTATGTGTGCTTGAGTGTGCTGCGGACGAAAGAAATTTTTGCTGGATACATCAGGGAAAGATAGCAAATATCATGGATAATCTGTCTGGCAAAGGCAGGATAAAAGGAATTATGATAATAATGGCAGATAGCACGATATCTGATGATATCATCGGGAACATAACAGCCATATACGGAATTAAGGACAGTGCACAGAAAGAATGGTTCAAAAAAGGAGATAATGAATCCTGGACATCATGCAGACACAGATTTGTAAATTTAATGTGCGGGATACAGTAAAACAGCGACAAAAAGGAGAGAAAAATGGCAGGAGCATATAAGACAGGCAAATACAGAAATGTATTCAAAGAGTATGGGTATCCGGAAGAAGAAATTCAAAAAAGAGTAGAGGATACTTTTAACACGATATTCTATGGGAATGATGATGAACGTTTTTATCATGAAGCCGGTGATGATATGGGATATATGGAGGATACCGGCAATCATGATGTGAGAACCGAGGGAATGTCATATGGCATGATGGTATGTGTACAGCTGGATAAAAAAGCAGAGTTTGACAGACTGTGGAAATGGGTGCGCACATATATGTACATAGAAGATGGTCCGGCAAAAAATTATTTTGCGTGGTCATGTCAGACAAATGGAAAGCGAAATGCCGATGGACCGGCACCTGATGGTGAAGAGTATTTTGCAATGGCATTGTTTTTCGCATCTAAAAGATGGGGAGATGGCGATGGTATATTCTGTTACAGCAAAGAGGCACAAAATATCTTAAGGGAGTGTGTACACAAGGGTGAGCCGGGACACAGCGGAGAGCCAATGTGGGAGCCTTCCAACAAGCTGATAAAGTTTGTCACAAATATGGATTTCAGTGATCCTTCATACCATCTGCCGCATTTTTATGAACTTTTTGCCCAAAGGGCTTATGAGGAGGACCGGGACTTCTGGAAAGAAGCAGCAGCTGCCAGCAGAGCATATCTGCACAGTGCATGCCATGAAAAGACAGGACTTAGCGCAGAATATGCAGATTATGACGGAAAGCCTCATACGGGTCATAAGGAAATATTTGGAAGACATGACTGGTATTACAGTGATGCATACCGCACGATCGCCAATATAGCGATGGATCATCTGTGGTTTGATGCAGATCCGTGGCAGATTAAAACGGCAGAAAACCTTCAGAAGTTTTATTGTGAGGATCAGAAGGACAATTGGGATGGTGTATTTCTTATAGATGGTACACCGCTTGATGAGAAGGCACTTCATCCGGTAGCGATCATTGCTGTTAATGCAGAAGCTTCACTCGCAGCAGATGGAAAATATGCAAAGCAATGTGTTGAAAAGTTCTGGAACACTCCGCTTAGGCAGGTGACAGGAGATACTATGATAATTTCCTTTACATGTTTGCAATGTTAGCACTTTCAGGAAATTACAGGATTTATTGATTTTAATATACAAGAACCTTAAGCTGGAATGATGAAGCAGTCATAAACTATAAAAGACAGGACAAATATCTATAATTTCTCCCGGTGCAAAACACCGGGAGTTTTTGTATCATATAATCATTATAGCTGATAAAATCGACACAACAAGGAGGCAGAAAGATGGCTGGTCCAAAAGCACCAAAGGATCCGGAAAGAAATAGACCGTATTTCTACATCATGAAGGATAAGGATATATACGGCTCAGTACAGGAAGATGGAAGCATTATACATTTTATATATGAAAGCGACGGAAGACTGATAAACAGTGCACAGATAGCCGGAAATATAGAAGATAAAGAGGAACTGGGGCTGTTAGAGACAGTGGAAGGTTTTGGCAGGCTTGTACACAGCATAGGTGTATCTGTGGAAACAGATAATCAAAACGAACAGATCGAATTTGTGTTTCAGATGTACGGAAAGCAGGATCTGTACGGAGGCGGTACTAATCTTAAGGTAAAGCTGACAGGCGATGGAATGGAGAGAAAGATATACCTGTCAGATTATAAGTGGACACCGGATGATGATATACCGGGACAGATAAAGTTCATATTTAATACACCGGATATCATGGGAAAAGCGAGTGTCAGACTGTATCTGAATGACGGCTATGAGGCTCCGGCAGATATTGAGGAAACAGAGGTGGATATGAACTCTGATGAATACTGCAGGATGATAAGCCATTCGCTTATGAATATGGGAAATGCATACCGCATAAGAAAAGCCATCGAAAAGACAAGAGCCGGAAAAGAGGTAACACTTGCATACATCGGTGGATCTATCACACAGGGAGCAGGTGCGGCACTATAATACAGAGTGCTACGCATACAAATCCTACCAGCTTTTCCAGAGGCGTTTTTCTGCAAAAAATAATGTGAAATTCATAAAAGCCGGTGTGGGTGGCACACCATCGGAGCTGGGAATGATCAGATTTGACAGGGATGTACTAAGAGACGGACAGCAGCCTGATATAGTAGTTATTGAATTTGCTGTAAATGATGAGGGGGATGAGACAAAGGGTGACTGCTATGAAAGCCTTGTACGTAAAGTACTTAATCTGCCATGGAAACCGGCAGTCATATTGCTTTTTTCCGTATTTGCAAATGACTGGAACCTTCAAGACCGCCTAAGCCCGGTTGGAAAGCTCTATGACCTGCCTATGGTAAGCGTGCTGGATGCGGTTTCCCCTCAGTTTGCATTAAAAAATGACGAGGGAAGGGTAATAACCAAAAATCAGTTTTTCTATGATATGTTTCATCCGGGCAATGCAGGCCATTCCGTCATGGCAGACTGCATAGAGTATCTTTTGGAAAAAATAGATCAGGCAGGGCATGCAAGTTTGAATGCATTTGAACTGGGACTGACAGAGGAAAAAATATTGCAGGAAAAACTAAATCTTGCACCGGTAATAGGAAACAGCTTTGAAAATATAAGACTGCTCGACAAAAAGGATATATATGCAAAGGCATATATTGACGAGGGTGGCTTCGATTCGACAGATACACAGCTGCAAAGCGTTGAGATGGATGATCAGCTTTCGCTGACTCCGGAATTCCCATATAACTGGATGTATGATGGCACAAAAAATACATTAAACAGGGTAAAAGCGTATTTCGAGCTTGAGATGGAGTGCAGGGCACTTCTCCTTGTATTTAAGGATTCGGGAGAGGTAAACGTGGGAAAGGCGAAGGTATATGTGGACGGAGAATATCATTTTACGGCTGATCCACATATCAATAACTGGCAGCACTGCAATGCGGTAATAATATTTAACAATAAGACCAGTGAAAATCATGTTGTAAGAATTGAAATTGCAGAGGAAGACAGAGACAAGCAGTTTACGATACTGGGCTTTGGATATGTATTATAGAGAATGAGAGGTAAGAGACATGGTAACAGCAAAAAATCCAATACTTTCAGGTTTTTATCCTGATCCATCAATATGTAGAGTCGGGGAAGACTATTATCTGGTGACATCAAGCTTTGTGTATGCACCGGGTGTTCCCATATTTCATAGCCGGGATCTGGCTCATTGGGAGCAGATTGGCAATATACTTGACAGACCATCGCAGCTATGCGTGGAAAATGAAGAAATATCGAGAGGTATTTTTGCACCGACCATAAGATATCATGAAGGAACTTTTTATATGATAACGACCAATGTATCGCATGGCGGCAATTTTATAGTGACAGCGCAGGATCCGGCAGGACCGTGGTCTGATCCGTATTATTTGGGAGAAGAAGCAGTCGGAATAGACCCAAGCCTTTTCTTTGATGATGACGGCAGATGTTATTACTGTGGCACACGCCCAAACCCTGAAGGAGTACGCTACAATGGAGACTGGGAGATATGGATACAGGAGCTTGATCTTGGAACCATGAAGCTTAAGGGCAGGAGCATGGCCATATGGAAAGGTGCTGTAAAGGGCTGTATATGGCCGGAAGGACCACATATCTATAAGATAAACGGATATTATTATCTGATGCATGCAGAGGGCGGCACCGGACCGGAGCACAGTATAACGATAGCAAGAAGCACGGAGCTTTTTAAATGGTTTGAAGGATGTCCGAGAAATCCGATATTTACACACAGAAATCTGGGGATGGATTATCCGGTCATCTATGCAGGACATGGTGATCTGGTGGATGATATAAACGGAAACTGGTATGTGGTCATGCTTGCGTCAAGACCATGCAAAAAGCACAGCAGCATGGGCAGGGAGACCTTTATTGCAAAAACAATATGGGAAAACGAATGGCCGGTAATAGCACCCGGGATAGGACATCTTGAGGATACGGTAGATATACCGCTTGAAGAGTGCAGATTTATAGATGAGATATCAGAAAATGATTTTATAACTTTCTGCGAAGCCAAGCCTGATAAGAGGCTGGTTGGAATAGGAAAACGCAACGAGTCTTTTTACTCCCTTAAGGAAAATCCGGGAGTACTGAGACTGTACACAAACAAAGAGCAGATCGCTGATCTTGGCACAAGCGCATTTCTTGGACTAAGACAGAAGGGCTATGAGTTTTCGGTAAAGACAGCAGTGCGTTTTATCCCACAGTCGGATAATGAGACGGCAGGACTTGTACTTTTCCAGAACAATGAGAATCATCTTCGCGCTGAGATAACAATGGAAGCCGGAAGGCTGGTATTTGTGGTGACTACACATATTAAGGGAACTGACAAAAAGATAGCAGTGGCAGATATTATGGAGTACAGCATTACAGAAAAAAATCCACTGTGGAATATATGTATGATCTGTAAGGAACAGGAAGCATCTATATGGATAGGTACGGCCGAAAAGAGCGTAAAAGTCGCAGAAAAAATAAGTCTGCTGCCATATACCACAGAAGAAGCAGGTGGCTTTGTGGGCTGTACGGTCGGTATGTATGCATCCTCAAATGGCAGCAATAGTGATAACTATGCAGATTTTTCATACATAATGCTCACCCAGTAAACATTTTGCGGAATTCAGTCGGGGTGCAGCCCTTTTCAGCTTTGAACACCCTTATGAAAGTGGATGGATTTGCAAAGCCTGACTGTATTGCAGTCTCAGTGACCGATATATTGGGATCAGCCAGAAGGGTCAGGGCAAGCTCTATTCTTTTCTGATTTAAGTATTTGTAAAAGGTATTATTGGTAAACTGCTTAAATAGCCGGGTAAAGTGATATTTACTGAATCCGGCTATTTTTGCGATTTCATCAAGTGTTATGTCCTCAGTGCAATGTGTATCGATATACTCACAGATAGACAGAAAACGCTCCAGATATTCCTGCTGCTTGTGTCTGCCGACATTAAAATGACAACTGCTGGCAGTATGATGTCTTCCAATAAGGACAAGTACTTCAAGCATTTTGGAGTAGATCACGGCTTCTGATAGAAATGAGTCGGTCTGGTATTCATCTGCTATATCAAGCAGCAGTTTACGGATATTGCTGTGGATATCACCGGAAGTTTCCGGGGTTAGCGTTATAGCAGGTGCTATAAGGGTAAGTATGGAATTTAATTCCTTTATTTTGAGACAGCAGACCACTCAATCTGCAGGATAAGCCTTTTTCCGGTGTCAGGTGCGATAAGCCTGTGTTTTACACCGGAAGCTATAAAGATAATATCACTCTCATTAAGATGTACCAAATCATCCCCAATCTGCGTTGTATAGCCGCCTTCAAGCGGCATGATGATCTCCATGGGAGTATGCCAGTGAATGGGATAATCTTCTGTTTCCGCATTTATAAAAAGCTTTACATTGCTGTTTTCTTTATATTTTACTGTCTCATGTATTCCATTCAGATTTTCGATCATATATACTTGTCTCCGTACGGCTGATATTTATGCGCATTTGCATGAATATAGTTATTATAGCACAAATAGCAATTTTTGAACATTGTGGGGCAACAATTAGAAAGAAAATACTGCATGAATCTGGTAAAATCATTATATAAATTAAAGGAGAAGTCACTATGAGTAAAAAAACTATAGAATATGCAAAAAACTAGTATCGCAGATGACAATAGATGAGAAGATAAGTCAGATGCTGTATGAGTCACCGGCTATAGAAAGACTGGGGATACCAGAATACAACTGGTGGAATGAGGCTCTTCATGGAGTAGCAAGAGCAGGTGTTGCTACAGTATTTCCTCAGGCGATAGGTCTTGCGGCAACTTTTGATACTGACCTGATAGAAAAGATAGGAGATGTTGTATCAACAGAGGGTCGTGGAAAGTTCAATGAATTTTCAAAAAAGGGTGATCACGGAATATACAAGGGACTTACCTTCTGGGCACCTAATGTAAATATATTCAGAGATCCAAGATGGGGCAGGGGACATGAGACATACGGGGAAGATCCGTACCTGACAGGTAAGCTTGGCTGCGCATATATAAGGGGATTGCAGGGAGATGATCCGGATCACTTAAAATCGGCAGCCTGTGCAAAGCATTTTGCGGTACACAGCGGTCCGGAAGCTATAAGACATGAGTTTGATGCGAAAGCTTCAAAGCATGATATGTATGATACATATTTGTATGCCTTCAAGCGATGTGTAAAGGATGCAAAGGTTGAGGCTGTCATGGGGGCTTACAACAGGGTAAATGGAGAACCTGCCTGCGGAAGCAGGACACTGCTTAAGGATATACTGCGTGACGAGTTTGGATTTGAAGGTCATGTGGTGTCAGACTGCTGGGCAATACTTGATTTCCACGAACACCATCATGTGACGGATACAGTTGAGGAATCGGCTGCTATGGCTGTAAACAACGGCTGTGACTTAAACTGTGGAAGTGCATTTTTACATCTTAAGGATGCTTATGACAAGGGACTGGTTTCAGACGAGGCGATCACGGCAGCAGTAGAAAGGCTGATGGAGGTGCGTATCCGTCTGGGCATGATGAAGGATTATCCATCGCCATATGAGGACATATCGTATGAGGTTGTAGAATGTAAGGAGCATGTGGAGCTTTCTGTGGAGGCTGCCAGAAGAAGTCTTGTACTTTTAAAGAATAAGGACAATTTCCTGCCTCTCGACAGAAAAAATGTTAAAACTATTGCGGTCATCGGACCAAATGCCAACTCCAGGGATGCGCTTATAGGAAATTATTATGGTACCTCATCAAGATATATCACTCCACTTGAGGGATTGCAGCAATATCTTGGAGAGGATACAAGAGTGCTTTATGCAGAGGGCTGCCATCTGTATAAGGACAAAGTACAGGGACTTGCAGAGGAAAAGGACAGATTTAAGGAAGCCCTCATCATGGCAGAACAGTCAGATGTGGTCGTAATGTGTCTTGGACTTGATGCAACTATAGAAGGTGAAGAGGGTGATGCCGGAAATGAATATGCAAGCGGTGACAAGCTGGGGCTTATGCTTCCGGGACTTCAGGAGGAACTTTTAGAGGCTGTTGCAGCAGTAGGAAAGCCGGTAATACTTGTGCTGTCAGCAGGAAGTGCGATAGATCTTTCCTGGGCAGAAGAGCATGTGGATGCCATTATAGACAGCTGGTATCCGGGAGCCAGAGGCGGAAAGGCTGTTGCGGAAGCTATATTCGGAGAGTATAGTCCGAGTGGAAAACTGCCGGTTACATTTTATCAGGGCACCGAAAATCTCCCGGAGTTTACGGATTATTCAATGGCTCACAGGACATACCGCTATACAAATGAGAATGTGTTATATCCATTTGGATATGGACTGCATTATGGTGAGACAAACTATGATGGACTGTCAGTGGATAAAGCAGAAAGTGATGTAAACGAACCTGTTGAGGTGTTTGTAAATGTGACAAATGACAGCAGATATACTGTAAATGAGATAGTTCAGCTCTATATCAGGCACGTTGATGCTGCAGAGTATGAGCCGGGATATCAGCTAAAGGGGATTGAGGTTGTAAAGCTTGAGCCATATGAGACTAAGAAAGTAAAGCTGACTCTTTCGCCAAGGGACTTTGCTGTGATAGAAGAGGATGGAAGCTGTGTAGCTGTGCCGGGAATTTATGAGATATCCGCAGGAGGACAGCAGCCTGATGACAGAAGCACAAAGCTCACAGGCAAGCGGACAGAGCGCATTGATATCACAAGATGTGGAGAGAAAACAGGGGTAGATTATTAATAATAAATATGTTATTCTATAATTAATGACAAGTTAAAACAGACTTTAGGAGCGGACATATGTCGGCTCCTTTAAGTGATTTCAGAGGAATTGTTTATGAGAAGACCAATATGGAATGCCATTGAGAGAAAGCTTGATGATTATTCACTCAGAAAAAAATTCTACATATTTTATGTACTTTGTGTCATGCTGCCGCTCATAGTGACTGATGCAGTGGTGCTTTCCATCGTAGAAAATGCTGAAAAAGAAAGCAGCAGACATGAAATGTCGAGCATAGCAAGTGCTGTGGGATATAATCTGAACAGCATGGTCAATAACGCAGAAGAGGCAGCTAAAAGTATCTACACCAGCAAGCGCATAGACGATTTTATATCAAAGGAATACACAAGCTCTGCTGAGTATGTATCAGAGTATCAGAGCTTCTTTCAGGATACACTTTTTGAAAACACACTTGGAATGAGCAATATAGTATTTTTCCTGTATGCTGACAATCCTACAATAGTAAATGGCGGAAAAGTAAATGATATGTCTGCTGTAAGAAATACGGATTCTTACAGACTTCTGGAGCAGAAGGAAAGCGGAGGACTCTTTTTTGCATATGAAAAAGGTGTAGCCGGATTGTCAGATGAAAGACATATGATTTATATGAAAAAGCTGGATTTTTACTCATCTGATATCGAAAAGGTACTCAAGATAGAGTTTAATTATGGCAGCATGATGCGTACTTTTAAGAATATGAATTATGATAATGAAGTGCTTATCTGCCATGGAGATGACATAGTGCTGTCAAATGGGGCCTACAGTGGAGTCAACAAACCATTTAAGACATTGGAGGCGATTGGGAAAATAAGCGACTCCGTATACAGGCAGAAGCTCTCTTTGTATGGCTGTGATCTTGATATATATGTGTTTAAGACACGCAGTAATATATGGAGCATGCTTATGCACAATGCACCGATTATTGTTTTTCTGATGCTTATAAATGTATTCTTTCCACTTTGTCTGTTCAGTATCTTTAACCATTCCTTTACGAGCAGGATATTACAGCTTTCAAAGGTATTTAAGTCAGTTGACAGCGAAAAGCTTGTATCTATGACTGACAGGGAGAGCAAAGATGAGATCGGCAGCATGATAAAAAATTACAACAGGATGGTAAGCCGCACAAATGACTTGATCCAGACTGTATATAAGAATAAGCTAAAAGAGCAGGAGATGCTTGTAAGTCAGAAAAACGCAGAGCTTCTTGCACTGCACAGCCAGATAAATCCGCACTTTCTGTTTAATGCGCTTGAGAGCATACGAATGCACAGTCTGCTGAAAAAGGAAAATGAGACGGCTGATATGGTCGAAAAACTCGCCATCATGCAAAGACAGTATGTGGAGTGGGGAAATGATGCTGTAACCGTTGCAAAGGAATGTGAATTTGTAAAAGCCTATCTGGCATTGCAGAAATACCGGTTTGGCGAGCAGCTGAACTATAACATAGATATAGAAGCAGACTGCATGGAATGTCAGGTGCCAAAACTTACGCTTGTAACCTTTGTTGAAAATGCCTGTGTGCATGGCATAGAAAGTAAAGCTGCTCCGGGCTGGATATTTGTGCGTATATTCAAAAAAGCCGGGTTCATGCATATAGAGGTTGAGGATACAGGTAGCGGAATTGATCCGGATGCTCTTGAAAAAATGAAAAGTAACATGAAAAATGCAGATATCGATATGTTAAAGACCGGTGGCAGAGTGGGTGTGATAAATGCCTGCCTGCGTATCAAAATGGTAACGGAATCTAAAGCAGTATTTGATGTGGACAGTGAGGAAGGCTGCGGTACGACTGTTATGATAAAAATACCGGAAACATATTTATAGGGAGATTTAAAATGCTTAAAGTATTATTGGTGGATGATGAGCCTTTCATAATACAGGGGCTTAAGGTGATCATTGATTGGGAAAATGAAGAATTTGAGATAGCAGGAACGGCCTCAAATGGAAAGGAAGCTCTGCAGTTTCTGGAAAATGAGAATGTGGATCTGGTCATAGCCGATATAAGGATGCCGGAGATGACAGGACTTGAGCTGCTTGAGACTTTGAGAAAAGATAAAAAATCAGATGTGTATTTTGTGATATTAAGCGGTTATGCAGATTTTAGCTATGCGCAGCAGGCCATGCAGAATGATTGTACGGATTACATACTAAAGCCGGTGGATAAGGAGATGCTGCTTAAGGTACTAAACAAGGTTCTTGTGCTCAAAACGAGAAAAACCAGATCAACGAGGATAACAAAAAGATGAAACAGGCATACCTTGCAAGACACCTGATATCTCTGATACAGGGCAAATATGATGAAGTAAACCTGAACTATGTAAAAGAAAATATGAGGTGTGAGGGTGGAGCAAGGTATGTTGAAATACAGATGGAGCAGCTTCCTGCAGGTGATGAGATACTCGATAGTGATATGAGAAGCTTACAGCGCAAGATGTACGAAAGCTGTGTTGCTTTTCTGGGGGCTGATTCGGCACATTGTGTATTTGATGTATCTGTAAATGAAAAAGTGTATGACATAGGCTTTATATTCTCAGATTATATGGCAGAGGAAGCCGCAAAAACCGAGAGAAAATATCTGGAGGATCTGAGAAGGTATATATGTGATAATACACAAAAGAATATAGTTATGCTGGTCGGAAGAAAAGTATCAGATATATCAAAGATAGCCAGATCATACGGCAATGCATGTATGCTCAGGTCGTTTCAGGGCTTTCGCATAGTAAAGAGCATATATTACTATGAGGATGAAGTAAAGATATCGGCAGATGGAATAGTGCTTTGTAAAGATAGTCTTGATAAGCTGCTTAGGACAGTGGAACAGAATAACCATCTTGAGATAAGAAATGCAGTTGCCAAATTTTATGATGAGATGTCCAGCATGGGTATGAATGGGGAAAGCATGAACTTAAATATTAATTATCTGTTGTTTCAGTTCATACACCTGGCAAGTGAGCAGGATGATAATGTAAATCAGCAGGAGATTTTGCGACTCATAAGTGAGAGCAGCTTTAAGACCGGTATTGAGAGGGGAAGCCGTGCGCATATGACCAGATTTTGCTGTGAGTATGGTGATTATCTGTCGCAGCTTAGAAAAAATGTGTCAAGAGGTGTGATCGGCATGGTAGAAAAGGAAGTAAGAGACAATTATGCCACGAACATCACGCTTAAGAGCCTGAGTGAGAAGTATTATGTAAACAGTGCATACTTAGGGCAGCTTTTCAGAAAAAAATACGGACAGTCCTTTAAGGATTATCTGAACAATTACAGGATGGAACGGGCGGCAGAGCTTCTGCTTAGGACTGATAAGAAGATAATACAGATAGCAGAGGAAGTCGGATATCATGATATGGATTATTTTGTGAACAGGTTTATACAGGTAAAAGGCTGTACACCGGCGCGTTTCAGACGCCAGATGCAAAGTGGAGAATAATATATATTACTGCAAAACAGGGTAAATTATAGTTTTTTCGAGAAACTATAGTTTACCCTGTTTTTGACTATAGTTACTCCGATTGTTTGAAAACTTAAAAAGTATAAAATTAAGTTATCAAAAGGGAGGACATTACAATATGAGAAGAAAAAAATTTGTAAGCATGCTGCTTGTGGCTACTATGGCAGCAACACTGTTTGCCGGATGTGGCAATGATAGTGGCAAAAAAGGTAGCTCTGGAGGTGCGAAAGAGTTTGATGCATTCTTTGCTGTACCTGGATCTGAAATCAATGATGATAATGAAATCCAGAAGATCATCGAGGAAAAGACAGGTGTAAGGGTAAAGGAAACCTGGCTTACCGGACAGACAGCAGATGAGGCAGTCGGAACAATGATCGCAGGTGGCGAGTATCCTGATTTCATTGACGGTATGAGTGGACAGAAGCAGTTATATGATGCAGGCGCACTTGTTCCATTGGATGACTACATCGAGAAATATCCAAACATCAAAAATCTTTTCACAGAACTTGAGTGGGAAAAACTTCGTCAGGATGACGGACATATCTACTGGATACCACAGTTTAGCTGCATAAAGGGAGACGAGAAAGTCTGCACACACAATGACGAGGCATTCTGGATCCAGGCAAGAGTACTTAAATGGGCTAACTATCCGGAGATCAAGACACTGGATCAGTATTTTGACCTCATCGAGAAATATAATGAAGCAAATCCAACAATGGCTGATGGAACAGAAAATATTCCATATACAATCCTTTGTGAAGATTGGAGATATTTCTGTCTTGAGAATGCACCACAGTTCCTTGACGGATATCCAAACGATGGATCATGTATGGTAGATCCTGATACAAAGAAAGTACTTGACTATAATACATCTGATACAGCAGTTAAATATTTCAAGAAGCTCAATGAAGAGTATAATAAGGGAATTGTAGATCCTGAGTCATTCACACAGACATATGATGAATATATCTCTAAGCTTTCTACAGGACGTGTACTTGGAATGATTGACCAGTGGTGGGATTTTGCATACACAGCAGGTGATGCAATTAAACAGGCAGGCCTTGATGAGCAGGGATGCGATTACATTCCAGTACCTGTAACAATCGACGGCCGTGACAATCAGTGGCACAATGCAGGCGGCGCTTTCAACGCGTCAACAGGTCTTGCTGTTACAACATCCTGTGATGATGTAGATGCGGCCATGAAGTTTGTAAATGATCTTCTTGATCAGGATATCCACAATCTCAGATACTGGGGTGTCAAGGGTACTGACTATGAAGTAGATGAGAATGGTGAGTTTTACAAAACAGCAGATGAGAGAAAGAAGGCTTCTGATACAGCATACAAGGCCTCTCATTCATGCCCATACTCATACTTCCCACAGTACAATGGAACAAGTGATGATGGAATCAATGCCAACAAACCTGATGGACAGGCAAGAGAGTTCTATGATGGTCTTAACAGTGATGTAAAAGAGGTTTTCGATGCCTATGGTGTTAAGACATACGTTGAAATGCTTGGAACAAACAATGCACCTGGAGACTGGTATCCGATGTGGTCATTCTCTAACAACTTTACCACAGACACTCCTGGTGGAGTAGCCTGGACAAAGATTGGCGAACTTAAGCATGCGGAGCTTCCAAAGGTTGTTATGGCAAAAGACTTTGACAGTGCATGGGATACATACATGGATAAATACAATGCATGTAATCCACAGGATTTCCTGGGTGAATTACAGACCGAGCTTGATAAAAGATTAGAGCAGGCTGCTAAATTCAAATAAAGCTTAAATGAAATTTAAGGCAGGCAGATATAATAGCGTTTTATCTGCCTGCTGACTTTAAGGAGTGGTGTCATGTCATTAACGAGAAAAAACAAAAAAGAGAAGGTCAGAGAACCTAGAACAAAAATTACATGGAAAGAAGTCAAACGTCAGAAAGTGCTGCTGTTCTGGGCAGCAATAATGGTGGCATATGGAGTTATATTCTATTATCTACCGCTCGCTGGCTGGGCAATGGCATTTCAGGATTACAAACCAAGACTTGGTATATTCCATTCTGCATTTGTTGGATTGGACAAATTCAAGATGCTGTTCTCGGATATGACATTTATCCGTGTTATAAGAAATACACTTGCAATGGGTGTTATCAATCTGGTTGTAACTTTTGTCACAGCCATAGCATTTGCAATCTTACTGAATGAGATTGCATCAAAGGGTGGAAAGAAAGTAGTACAGACTATATCATATCTTCCACATTTCCTTTCATGGATCATTGTAACAGGTATTTTACACGATATGCTTTCAGGAACAGGTATTGTAAATGAGTTCCTTGTAAATATGCATATTATAGACCAACCGATAAACTTTTTCGCACATCCGGGATATTTCTGGCCGATAGTGGCATTTGCCAATGTATGGAAAGAAACAGGATGGAATGCAATCATATATCTTGCAGCCATTACATCAATAGATCCTTCACTTTACGAAGCAGCATCTATTGATGGAGCGGGACGCTGGGCAAAGATCAAGTATGTAACACTGCCGGGAATCAAACCAACTATTATAATCCTTCTTCTTATGAATGTAGGTAATGTTTTAAATGCAGGATTTGAGATACAGTATCTCTTAGGAAACGGTCTGATACAGGATGTATCACAGACTATTGATATTTATGTACTTAAATGGGGCATAAGCAGGGAGATTATGCAATAGGTACCGCAGCAGGTATATTCAAGAGTGTGGTAAGTATAATTCTTATATTTATTGCAAATAGAATTGCCAAACATAATGGTGAAGAGCAGTTGTTTTAAGGAGGTCTTGTACGATGGCAGATATAACAGCAGGCTCTGTAAAGAGCAAAAAGAAAAAGAAGATAAGTATATTTCCAATTGTAAATTGCATCATTATGGTACTGTTTGTGATCATAACGCTTTATCCGGTGCTTAATACACTTGCGATATCGCTTAATGATGGTACAGATGCATTAAGAGGTGGAATTTACCTCTTACCAAGAAAGTTTACCTGGAAGAATTATATAACGGTTTTGCAAAAAAATAATCTTATAACAGGAGCATATATTACTGTTGCCAGAACAATAATTGGAACAGTCTTAGCACTGGTGGCAAATGCAATCCTTGCTTTTATAGTCAGCAGAAAAAGATTTTTGTTCAAAAGAGGTTTATCCCTGTTTTGGGTTATCACAATGTATGTCAATGGTGGATTAATCCCTGTCTTCCTCCTGTACAAGGGACTTGGGCTTACCAATAGTTTTTGGGTTTATGTAGTCCCTGGAATGGTCAGTGCGTTTAACATGCTCGTTATCAGGACCTATATGAATGGAATTCCTGATAGCTTAGAGGAATCAGCGCAGCTTGACGGTGCAGGATATACCACCATTTTTCTGAAGATTTATTCCCCTCTCTGCAAACCGGTATATGCGACAGTAGCTTTATTCGTAGCAGTAGGACAGTGGAACTCATGGTTTGATGCAATGCTTTATAACCGTATGAGTACAAAGCTTACTACATTACAGTATGAGCTTATGAAGCTTCTTTCAGCTGTAACAAATCAGGGAGGATCAGCAGAAGCAATGAAAAATGCTGTAGGCGCAGTTACACCTACCTCAGTTCGTGCCGCAGCAACAGTTGTAACAATGCTTCCGATCATATGTATTTACCCGTTTTTACAGAAATACTTTGTTACAGGACTTACACTTGGTGGAGTTAAAGAATAAATATTTTTTTACAGGATGCCCGGCAGGATAACTGCCGGGTGTTTTTGTGTAAATGTTTATTTGAAAGGAGAAAAATGGTACGTTGGCACTAAATAGTAGTGGATTATTATAAAAAACTGTTGTATAATAAAACTACTTTAAAAACTCAAACAAAAGAAGGGGGATTTTATGAATAGTCAACAGTATAGCAGAGCCAACAAACGTGTATTCCTGGCGGTAATCATAGTATTTGCATATATAGCATTTACGTTATTTGCAGCATTTGGGATAAAAGATGCAGATACCACAAGGATAATTATACAGCTTGTTGCGGCAATAGCAGTAATGGTAATATCTATCATTGCATTTATTACAAAAAGAGACAGCAGAACCGGTGCACTTATGATGGTAAGTGCCATGACAGCCGGATATTTTATTATCGCACTGTTCAACTTAACAATCGGTACATGGACGTATGCCATTCCGCTTGTTATTGCGGCAATGATATATCTGGATATCAAGATGATGATGGTGATGAATGCAGTAATAATCATATCCAGCGTCATCAGGCTTGTAATGCAGCTTGGAATAGGGGGTACAGCTCTTCAGAATGATGTGATAGCAGTATTTGTACTTATACTTGTGGGATATGCGTCAGATAGTATCACGATTCTTCTTACTCATTTCTTTGATGAAAATATGGATGAAATCAAAGAGTCGTCCATGGCACAGGTGGACAGCAATAAGAAGATGGTAATAGTTGCGGAGAATATTTCAAAGCACTTTGACGAGGCTATGGCCATGTTAAATGATCTCGATGAGGCGGTTGCGGTGAGCCATAGTTCAATCCAGGAGATAGCAGACAGCACAGAGAGCACCGCGGAGGCTATCCAGAAGCAGGCAGCTATGTGTGTTGATATTCAGGGAAATACAGACAATGCAGAGAGTGGAATCAAGGCTATGATAGATGCCTCACGCCAGACTGATGAGACCGTAAAGCAGGGAGCTGATGTTGTGGAAGAACTCAAGGAGCAGGCACACAACGTGGCAGAGGCAAGCAATGTTACAGTGTCAGTTATCCAGAGTCTTACAGCCAAGGTAGAGGATGTAAAGAGCTTCGTTGAGTCGATTATCAATATTTCAAACCAGACCAATTTACTTGCACTCAATGCTTCAATTGAGGCTGCCAGAGCCGGTGAGGCGGGAAAAGGCTTTGCGGTAGTTGCCGATGAAATCAGACAGCTATCAGAGCAGACAAAGGACGCATCAGCCAATATTACAGAGATTATTAACAAGCTCAATGAGGACACAAGGCGTGCCAATGAGAGCATAGAAAACTCTGTATCATCGGTTGAGAAGCAGAATGAGCTTATCGACGACACAAGAGACAAGTTTAATGCCATGGGAGAGGCCGTTGAGCTGTTGATGAAGGATATCAATGTGGCTGAGGAGAGTATCAAAAAGATTCTTGATTCAACAACAGTCATATCAGACAATATCACACACCTTTCAGCTACCGGAGAAGAGGTCGCAGCTTCTTCAACAGAGGGACTCCGCATGGCTGATACCACAGTCGAGAGTATGGCAAAGTGCAAGAAAGTACTGGAAAATATCTACATGCTTGCAGATGACCTCAAAAACTCTGTTGAGGAGAGCGAGGAAGTACTTGGACAGAAATATGATTTCCAGGAGCAGTAAATATGATTTTCATATTCATGCAGGAGTGCATTAGCTCCTGCCATTTTTACATATATTTTTATGATAAAAATATTTACATTATCGTAATATATGATAAAATATTTCTAACACAATAGAAACATAAACATAGGATATATGGAGGAAGTTATGGACGATAACAATTTTATGAACAATGACAACCAGTCATCAGGCACACCGGACAATACAGGTGTATTCGGGCAGTCAGCAGGAACAGCAAATGGCTCAGACACATACAGCCAGCCGACAGACACATATAATCAGTCTGTATCCCAGCAGGGCAGTGGCAATGCATATGCATATGGACAGTCATCAGACCAGACAGGCAGCACAGACGGATATGTCAATAATCCGGGCAGTGCATATGGTTATGCAAATCAGGGTACATACAATCAGAATCCAAATGCCCAGGGTACATACAACCAGAACACATATGCTCAGGCTCATTTAATCAGTCAGCTTACGGACAGACGCAGTATGGCCAGCAGCCAAACGGACAGGGTGGCTACAATCAGACCGCATACGGACAGACAGCCTACAATCAGCCACAGTATGGAGCTAATCCATACAACCAGCCGCCAAAGAACAGCAATGGCTTTGGTATAGCTTCTCTGGTACTTGGAATCGCATCTATTGTACTGTTTTGTACATGCATCAATTATGTGACAGCTCTGCTTGCTATCATTTTTGGTATTATACATATCATAAAGGGCAACAACAAGGTGTTTGGTATAGTTGGTATAGCAACAGCAGCTATCTCAGTTATAGTCAGCATCATATTCTGGGTTGTGGCAGGCTCAAATGCAAGCACAGATTTTGAAAAGGAGTTCATGAAGGGCTTTGATGAGGGCTATGAGTATTATAATCAGGACGATTCCTATGATGATTACGATTATGATTATGATTCTTATGATTATGACGATTTTGATTATCAGAATTTTGAGTATGATGGCATTTATTAGAGTTAATTATTATCAAATTATTACAGAATCAATTACATCTTGACAACAGTGGCTTTTCAGTTATATACTTAAACACAGTTAGTAAAAGGCAGTGACGAAGACAGTAGAGATGGCAGGAAAGTCAAAGAGAGCCGGGACAGGTGAGAGCCGGTATGAGTAGAGCCGTTTTGAAAATCACTTCTGAGCCGCAGGCTAAAATCGCCATACAGCGTTGCGAGAGTAGGTTCTGACGTATTCCCTACGTTACAGGGGCGGGTATGCAAGGGTATTTCCCTTAAGTACATTGTAATAGGTGGTATAGACGTATCAGGCACGCGTTCCTAATTACAGGAATGTGTGCCTTTTTTTGTGAATATTCCATAAACCGGGATGTTTACGAACAATATAGAATAAGGAGAGATAGTCATGTACAACAAAGTTGACACCAATATGAACTTCGTTGAACGCGAGAAGAAGACAGAGCAGTTCTGGAGAGAGAACAATATCTTCAGAAAATCTATGGAAAACAGAAAAGAAGGAGAGACATACACATTCTATGATGGACCTCCTACAGCAAACGGAAAGCCTCACATCGGACATGTTGAGACACGTACCATAAAGGATATGATTCCAAGATTCCAGACCATGAAGGGCAAATATGTGCCACGTAAAGCAGGCTGGGATACACACGGACTTCCTGTTGAGATTGAGGTGGAGAAGCTTCTCGGCCTTGACGGCAAGGATCAGATTGAGAACTACGGACTTGAGCCATTCATCAAGAAGTGTAAAGAGTCTGTATGGAAATACAAGGGTATGTGGGAGGATTTCTCCAACACAGTAGGCTTCTGGGCTGATATGGATAATCCATACGTCACATATGACGACAATTTCATTGAGTCAGAGTGGTGGGCTCTCAAGGAAATCTGGAACAAGGGACTTCTTTACAAGGGCTTCAAGATTGTTCCTTACTGTCCTCGTTGTGGAACACCGCTTTCTGCACAGGAGGTGGCACAGGGCTACAAGACAGTTAAAGAAAAATCAGCAGTAGTACGTTTTAAGGTAGTAGGAGAGGATGCATATTTCCTCGCATGGACACAACTCCATGGACACTTCCAAGCAACGTGGCACTCTGTGTGAACCCTAATGACACATATGTAAAGGTAAAGGCTGTTGACGGCTACACATATTATATGGCAGAGGCACTTGCAGACAAGGTGCTCTCGCAGCTTCTTTCAAAAGAGGACGCAGAAGCAGGCAAGAAGGCATATGAGGTGCTTGAGACATACAAAGGAAAGGATCTTGAGTACAAGGAGTACGAGCCGCTTTATGACTGCGCTAAGCAGGTTGCCGATAAGCAGGGCAAGAAAGGCTTCTTCGTGACATGTGACACATATGTTACTATGTCAGACGGTACAGGAATTGTTCATATCGCTCCTGCATTTGGTGAGGATGATGCCAATGTCGGAAGAAATTATGACCTTCCATTTGTACAGTTTGTAAACGACAAGGGAGAGCTTACAGCCGAGACTCCGTTTGCCGGTATGTGGGTAAAGGATGCAGATCCTGAGGTATTAAAGGACTTAAGCGGCAGAAAGCAGCTTTTTGATGCTCCGAAATTTGAGCATGAGTATCCACACTGCTGGAGATGTGACAAGCCTCTTATCTACTATGCAAGAGAGTCATGGTACATCAAGGAGACAGCAGTAAAGGATGACCTTATCAGAAACAACAATACAGTAAACTGGATTCCTGAGTCTATCGGTTCAGGACGTTTCGGAAACTGGCTTGAGAATATACAGGACTGGGCTATCTCACGTAACCGTTACTGGGGTACACCGCTCAATATCTGGGAGTGTGAATGCGGACACAGAGAGTGTATCGGAAGCCGTGCGGAGCTCGCTGAAAAAGCAGGAGATCCAAAGGCAGCAGAGGTAGAGCTTCACAGACCATACATCGACGCTGTGACAATCAAGTGTCCTGAGTGTGGCAAGGATATGCACCGTGTACCTGAGGTGCTTGACTGCTGGTTTGATTCAGGAGCCATGCCATTTGCACAGCACCACTATCCATTCGAGAACAAGGATGTATTTGAGAAGCAGTTCCCGGCCAAGTTTATCTCAGAGGCAGTTGACCAGACACGTGGATGGTTCCATTCACTCATGGCTGAGTCTACACTCCTTTTCAATAAGGCTCCTTATGAGAATGTCATAGTGCTTGGACATGTACAGGATGAGAACGGACAGAAGATGTCCAAGTCAAAGGGCAACGCTGTAGATCCGTTTGACGCACTTGAGACATATGGTGCAGATGCTATCAGATGGTATTTCTACACAGCATCAGCTCCATGGATTCCAAAGAAGTTCTCAGGAAAGCTCGTGCTTGAAGGACAGCGTAAGTTCATGGGAACACTCTGGAACACATACGCATTCTTCGTGCTTTATGCAAATATCGATAATTTTGACGCTACAAAATACAGCCTGGAGTATGATAAGCTTGCAGTAATGGATAAGTGGATTCTTTCAAAGCTCAACTCAGCAGTGGCAGGAGTGGATGAGTGCCTGTCAAACTACAAGATTCCGGAGGCTGCAAAGTATCTTCAGGAGTTCGTAGATGATTTGAGTAACTGGTATGTACGCCGCAGCCGTGAGCGTTTCTGGGCAAAGGGAATGGAGCAGGACAAGATAAACGCATACATGACACTTTACACAGCACTTGTCACCATATCAAAGGCAGCAGCTCCTATGATTCCTTTCATGACAGAGGATATCTACAGAAATCTTGTCTGCTCTATCGACAAGAGCGCACCGGAGTCAATCCATCTGTGCGACTACCCTGTAGTTGATGAGAAGCTGATTGACAAAAAGCTCGAGGCTGATATGGACGAGGTACTTAAGGTTGTAGTACTCGGACGTGCATGCCGTAATGAGGCAAATATCAAAAACCGTCAGCCAATCGGTAAAATGTTTGTAAAGGCTCCGGAAAAGCTGGATGAATTTTATGTGGATATCATAGCAGACGAGCTCAATGTAAAAGAGGTTGAGTTCACTGATGATGTATCACACTACACCACCTACAAATTCAAGCCACAGCTTAGAACAGTGGGACCTAAGTATGGTAAATACCTTGGCCAGATTAAGTCAGTTCTGGCTGAGCTTGATGGTCATAAGGCTATGGAGGAGCTTAATAGCACCGGCTCTCTCAAGCTTGACAGTATTAGCGATGAAGTTGTATTATCTAAAGAGGATTTACTTATCGAGATGACTCAGATGGAGGGATATGTGACACAGTCTGACAACAACATCACAGTTGTCCTTGACACTAACCTCACTCCTGAGCTTATCGAGGAAGGTTTTGTAAGAGAAATCATCAGTAAGATCCAGACAATGCGTAAGGACGCAGGCTTTGAGGTCATGGATCACATCGCCGTGACATACGAGGCAGATGAGAAGCTTTCAAATGTATTTGAAAAGTTTGGTGATGAAATCAAAACCGAGGTTCTTGCCGTATCAATTAAATCAGGCGAACTTAAGGGCTATGAAAAGGATTGGAAGATTAATGGCGAGGCTGTTAAGCTTGCAGTTGAAAAACAATAATCTCTGCACTAGAGGGAGCATTAATTTGCTCCCTTTTAGTGCCATAAGGAGGAAAAAGATGAGAGATAATACGTTTAGCAAAAAGGTGTTTATTAAGACTGTATCAGACAATTTAAAAAATAAATATCGTAAGACTATAGATGATGCCACACAGCAGGAGCTTTATCAGGCTGTATCAGAGGCTGTAAAGGATGTCATCATGGATGAGTGGATTGCCACACAGAGAGTGATGGACAAGGATGATCCAAAGGTTGTTTACTATATGTCTATGGAGTTTCTGATGGGAAGAGCTCTCGGCAACAATCTTATAAACCTCTCAGCATATAAGGAGGTTAAGGAGGCTCTCGATGAAATCGGTGTGGATATCAATGCTATCGAGGACCAGGAGCCGGACCCGGCACTTGGAAACGGCGGACTTGGAAGACTGGCAGCATGCTTCATGGATTCACTTGCCACACTCGGATATCCTGCATACGGCTGTGGAATCAGATACAGATATGGTATGTTCAAGCAGCAGATTTCAGACGGCTTCCAGATTGAGGTGCCTGACAACTGGCTCAAGGACGGATATCCATTCGAGCTTCGTCGTCCTGAGTACTGCTACGAGGTCAAGTTTGGCGGATATGTGCAGGAGAGCACAGATGAAAACGGAGAGCTTCATTTTGAGCAGAAGGACTATCAGTCGGTGCTTGCAGTGCCATATGATATGCCTATAGTCGGATATGACAACAACGTGGTCAATTCACTTATGATATGGGATGCCGAGCCAAAGAACGGTTTTTCTCTCGAGTCCTTTGACCAGGGTGACTACGACAAGGCAGTGGAGCAGGAGAATCTTGCAAGAAATCTTGTTGAGGTACTCTATCCAAACGACAACCATGTAAAGGGAAAAGAGCTTCGCTTAAAGCAGCAGTATTTCTTTGTCTCAGCAAGCATCCAGCGTGCACTCGCAAGGTTTAAAAAGCATCACAGCGATTTAAAGGATCTTCCGAATAAGGTTGTTTTCCAAATGAACGATACCCACCCTACGGTTGCAGTTGCAGAGCTTATGCGAATCCTTGTGGATGAGGAGCATCTGCCATGGATGATGCATGGGATATCACTACAAGATGTGTAGCCTACACCAACCATACAATCATGGCTGAGGCACTTGAGAAGTGGCCAATTGAGATATTCCAGAGACTGCTTCCGCGTGTATACCAGATTGTTGACGAGATAAACAGAAGATTTGTAATTCAGATTAACGAGAAATATCCGAGTAATGAGGACAAGGTAAGAAAGATGGCTATCCTCTATGACGGACAGGTCAAGATGGCAAATATGGCTATCGTAGCAGGCTATTCTGTAAACGGTGTTGCAAAGCTTCACACAGAGATACTTAAGAATCAGGAGCTTCATGATTTCTATGAGATGTTCCCTGAGAAGTTCAATAACAAGACAAACGGAATCACACAGCGTAGATTCTTAGCACATGCAAATCCGCTACTTGCTGACTGGGCGACAAAAAAGGTAGGAGCAGGCTGGATTACAGACCTTTCACTGCTTTCAAAGCTCAAGGCTTATGCGGACAGCCCTGTTGCACAGCAGGAGTTTGCTGAGATTAAGAGAGCAAACAAGGTGCGTTTAGCAAAGTATATCAAGGAGCACAATGGTATTGATGTAAATCCGGATTCTATCTTTGATGTGCAGGTTAAGAGACTTCACGAGTACAAGAGACAGCTCATGAATATCCTTCATGTGATGTATCTGTACAATAAGATTAAGGAAAATCCGTCTATGGATTTCTATCCTAGAACATTCATTTTTGGAGCAAAGGCAGCAGCTGGCTACAGAAATGCAAAGAAAACAATCAAGCTCATCAACAGTGTGGCTGATGTCATAAATAACGATGCTTCTATCGGCGGCAAGCTCAAGGTCGTATTTATTGAGGATTACAAGGTATCCAATGCCGAGATTATTTTTGCGGCAGCAGATGTCAGCGAGCAGATTTCCACAGCGAGCAAGGAGGCATCCGGAACAGGAAACATGAAGTTCATGCTCAATGGAGCGCTCACTATCGGAACTATGGATGGTGCCAATGTCGAGATGTTCGATGAGGTAGGAGCTGACAACATGTTTATCTTTGGAATGAGCTCTGATGAGGTCATCTCACACGAGAACAGACATGACTACAATCCTGTTGATGTATATAATAGCGATGCAGAGCTAAGAAAGGTAGTAAACCAGCTCGTAGACGGCACATATTCGCCAAATGACCATGAGCTTTTCAGGGAGCTTTACAACTCACTGCTCAATCCACAGCAGGGACAGGTGGCTGACCGCTACTTTATCCTCGCAGACTTCCGCTCATATGCAAATGCACAGCAGAAGATTAATGATTATTACAAGAACAAGAGCGCATGGAGAAAGAGTGCACTGCTCAATATCGCACATGTAGGAAAGTTCTCTTCAGACAGAACAATTCAGGAATATGTGGACGATATCTGGCATCTTGACAGGATTACCGTAAATATGGCAGGAGTATAGGATTTTGGAAAAAGTTATCGCAAAGTCTGGTATCAGTGGAAGCACGCTTAAGCTTATAGCCATTTTTACCATGCTCATAGACCATACTGCGGCAACGGTTATTCTTCAGATGATAAATAATGGGATAGGTGGACAAACGCTTATTGATATCTACTGGGTCATGCGTTCTATAGGGCGCATGGCCTTTCCTGTTTTCTGCTTCCTGCTTGTGGAGGGCTTCAAATATACACACAGCAGGGAAAAATATGCTGCTAGGCTGTTTATATTTGCACTTATCTCTGAGATACCGTTTGATCTTGCAATAAACAATACAGTGCTTGAATTTAAGAGCAACAATGTGTTTTTTACACTGCTTTTAGGCTTGCTTGCAATCACAGTGCTTGACTGGCTTAAGTCGGTCGATAAAATAGAAAAGTCATCCTCTGCAGTTAAGTGGTTTTTTATAACACTGATCAGGTGTATAGTAATGGTATCAGTGGTACTTGTTATTATGATTATTGCAGAGTTTGTGTTTTGTTGCGATTATGGAGCAGCGGGGGTGGGCTGTATTGTCATGATGTACCTGCTTTCTTTAAACCGTGAGATTGCATTTGCGGTGGCAGTCATACTGCTTGGACTTTTCTCAGGTACCATAGAGTTTTTTGCACTGTTTATGCTTATACCTCTTCGCTATTACAATGGAAAAAGAGGTATTTCTCTTAAATATGTGTTTTACGCCTTTTACCCGGTGCATCTTTTTGTACTGTACCTGATATGCAGGCTTGCTATGGCTGCTGTTCACACCTAACAGAGTGACAGACAACGATTAAAATGGGGGGGAATAGATGAAAAGCTTTTAAAAACCATACCGGCACTTGTGTTTGCCGCCTGTTGCTTTATGTTCGCTGCAAAATGCTTAAAGGCAGGAGGGTTTACAGGTGCTATAGCTGATTTTCCTACAGCTATACACAGGGCAGTAAAGGGGCAGATGCAGACCACAACAGACTATTTAAACGGCGAACAGACAGAGTACGATGAGTCAGTATTTACAGGAGAATATCACTACTATTACGAGAAACTGTCAGATGATGACAAGCTTATTTACAGGCAGATTTATGCGATGATGCAAAAGCGCATGGATGGAATTTCGTTAAATACTACAGACACTGACAACGTTAGCCGTATACAGCAGTTTGTGCTGCTTGACAATCCACAGTTTTTCTACATAGAAAAGAGTCAGTATACTGTGAGAAACAGCATCATTTTTTCACCTGTATACAATATGTCTGAGTCTGATATCGACAACGCAATAAGTACGATTTCAGGCTATGTGTCAGCCTGTATGGCAGGTATCGATGAAGGTGCATCGGATTATGACAAGGCAGTGCATTTCTATGAATATGTGATAGAGCATGCCGAGTATGAGGAGAATTCTCCTCACAACCAGGATATGTACTCAGCAGTGCTTGGAAGGACGGTCTGTCAGGGCTATGCGATGATGTTTAAGTATCTGTGTGACCGGGCCGGTATCAGCTCACTTATTGTGACAGGCACCACATCTGATGCAAACCACGCCTGGAATATGGTATATCTGGACGGTGCGTGGTGTGCGGTGGACTGTACCTACGGTGATGGTGATTATCTGGGAAAGGGCATATCATACAGCTGGTTCGGAGTGCCGCTTGATGTGGTAAAGCTAACACGTACATTGGACAATGAGGATATGCTGCCGCAGGAAGCGACTGTGGAGGATGATTATTATTACAGGAATGGGCTGTATTTTACATCCTACGACCTTAAAACATTACAGGGCATGACAACGTCATCTAACTATATCACGTTCAAGTTTTCGGACAAAGAAACCTATGACACTGCATGTCACAGTCTTTTCGAGAAGGGTGACTACAAATATCTCATACCGACGGCAAGAGGCGGCACTATCACATATATGCAGGAGCCTAATTCGCTTGCGGTGTTTATACAGATAGAGCTGGGAGGCTGATAAACTTATCTCCTTTTATTTTAAGGAGATAGCCGCACACCCCATGAAGGCCGGGCGGCGATACAAAAATAAAAGAAAGAGGAATCCAAATGTCATTTTGTCATCTTCACACCCATACCGAGTACAGTCTGCTCGATGGGTCAAACAAGATAAAAGAATATGTAAAGCGCGTTAAGGAGCTTGGCATGAACTCGGCCGCAATCACAGACCATGGTAATATGTACGGTGTGGTGGAGTTTTACAAGACGGCAAAGGCAAATGATATCAATCCGGTCATAGGCTGCGAGGTATATGTGGCGCCAAATTCACGCTTTGACAGGGAGACAAGTCACGGTGATGACAGGTATTATCATCTGATTCTGCTTGCTGAAAATAATACAGGCTATGCCAATCTCATGAAGATAGTGTCAATAGGGTTCACAGAGGCTATTATTACAGGCCGAGAGTGGATTTTGAGACGCTTGAGAGATATCACGAGGGGCTTATATGCCTGTCTGCCTGTCTGGCAGGAGAAATTCCCAGATACATCGTCAGAGGCTTTTATGACGAGGCGAAGGAGATTGCAAGGAAGTATCAGGACTGCTTTGGAAAAGACAGCTTTTTCCTTGAGCTGCAGGATCATGGCATTGATGACCAGAAGCTCGTGAACCAGCAGCTTCTTAGGATGAGTAAGGAGCTTGGAATAGGGTTAGTATGTACTAATGACGTGCACTATACCTACGAATCCGATGCGGAGGCGCATGATGTGCTTTTGTGCATCCAGACCGGTAAAAAGGTGTCGGACGAGGATAGGATGCGTTATGATGGCGGGCAGTTTTTCGTGAAGAGCGAAGAGCAGATGAGAGCGCTTTTCCCATATGCCACAGAGGCTATTGAGAATACACAGAAAATTGCCGACAGATGCAATGTAACGCTTGAGTTTGGCAATTACAAGATTCCAAAGTATGAGGTGCCAGATGGCTATGACAGCGCCGAAGCCTTCCTCACAGAGCTCTGCGAGAAGGGCTTTAGGGAGAAGTATATAGGCTGTGGCGAGTATAGTGATGAGGAGCTAAAAAAGATACATGCCGATATGGACTATGAGCTTGGTATCATAAAGACCATGGGCTTTATAGAGTATATTCTTATCGTGTGGGATTATATCAACTGGTGCCGCACGCACGACTGCTGGGTAGGCCCGGGACGAGGCTCAGCGGCGGGAAGCAGGGTGTGCTACTGTACCGGGATTACGGATATTGACCCGGTTAAATACAATCTGCTCTTTGAAAGATTTCTTAACCCTGAGCGAGTTTCCATGCCTGATATCGACGTGGATTTTGAATACGCGGAGAGATATCGCGCCATAGAGTATGTTCAGGAGAAGTACGGACACGATTCGGTAACGCAGATAGTCACCTTTGGTACGATGGCGGCAAGAGGTGTCATAAAATCAGTCGGAAAAGCGCTGGATTTCCCATATGCAGAGACTGACAGGCTTGCAAAGATGGTGCCTCAGGAGCTGAATATCACAATTGACAAGGCACTTCAGATGAACCTGAATTCAAGGGCATTTACGAGAGTGATGCAAGAGTGCATGAAATGATAGATATGGCAAAAAGGCTCGAGGGACTGCCAAACCATACTTCAGTGCATGCCGCAGGAGTGGTAATTTATCCGGGTGTGGCGAGCGATTATGTGCCTCTTGGAAGGGCAAATGACGGAAGCCCTACCGCAGAGTACAATATGGTACAGCTCGAGGAGCTTGGCCTTTTAAAGATGGATTTTCTAGGGCTTCGTACACTTACGGTGCTAAAGGATTCCGTGAAGAATATCAAGGCATCAAGGGGCATTGATGTGGATATCGACCATATTGATTTCAACGATAAGGGTACACTTGACTTTATCGGAACAGGAAAGACGGAAGGGGTATTCCAGCTCGAGTCTGCCGGTATGCAAAGCTTCATGAAGGAGCTCAGTCCACAGAGCTTTGAGGACATCGTGGCAGGTATTTCGCTCTACCGTCCGGGTCCTATGGATTTCATCCCAAACTATATAAAGGGCAAGAACAATCCAAATGAGATAAGCTATGTGACGCCGGAGCTTGAGAGTATTTTAGAGCCGACCTACGGCTGTATAGTATACCAGGAGCAGGTTATGCAGATAGTGCAGAAGCTCGCGGGCTATACAATGGGACAGGCGGACAACATCCGCCGTGCCATGAGCAAGAAGAAGCAGTATGTCATCGACGCAGAGCGCCAGAGCTTTGTGTACGGAGATAAGGAGCGTGGCATAAAGGGCTGTGTGGCAAACGGCATAGATGAAAAAGCCGCAAACAGCATATACGATTCGATGGTTGATTTCGCTAAGTATGCGTTCAACAAATCGCATGCTGCCGCATATGCGAAAATCAGTGTTCAGACTGCATGGCTCAAAAACTACTATCCGGTCGAATTTATGGCAGCGCTCATGACATCTGTTATAGACAATTCAGCCAAGGCGGCGCAGTATCTTTACAGCTGTCGTGATATGGGTATTAAGGTGCTTCCGCCGGATATTAACTGTGGACAGGGCGAGTTTACCGCAGAGGGCGACCATGTCAGATATGGTATGTATGCCATCAAATCACTCGGCAGGCCGGTCATAGACCAGATAATCGAGGAGAGAGAAAGTGGCGGCAGATTCCGCAACACTCTCTGATTTTACTGAGAGAACCTGCAGAAGGAGCTTATCAACAAGCGTGCGATTGAGAATCTGATAAAGGCTGGTGCCTGTGATTCACTCGACGGCACGAGAAAGCAGATGGCAATGGTGTATGCATCGATTGTGGACAGGGTGCAGCATGACAAAAAGTCAACTATGGCAGGGCAGATGAGTCTGTTTGATCTGGTCTCAGACGAGGACAGGCAGTCGTTTGAGCTTAAGTACCCAAATGTTGGTGAATATGATGCAGAGGAGGCTCTTGCATATGAAAAAGAGGTGCTTGGCATCTATTTAAGCGGACATCCTCTGGAAAAATATGCAGCTGCTCTAAAGAAAAACATCACAGCAAATGCGATAGATTTTGAGCTCGAAGAGGAGAGCGGTGCCGTTAAGATAAAGGACAATGCGCACGTGGTAATCGGAGGCATGATAGCAACAAAGACTATTAAGTTTACCAGGTACAATCAGGCTATGGCTTTTATCACGATAGAGGATCTGACAGGAACAGTCGAGGTTATTATTTTTCCAAGAGATTACGAGCGTTATCAGAGATATTTACAGGATGATGCTAAAATATTTGTTATCGGACATGCGACGGTCGAGGATGAGCAGAACGGCAAGATAATATGCGAGAGAATCATACCGTTTGATGAGCTTCCGAAACAACTCTGGCTTAAGTTTGATACGATGGATGACTATAAGAAAAATGAGAGCAGGCTTCTTGAGACAATCCGTGAATCAGACGGAGCAGATGAGGTCATAATTTACATCGCAGATACAAAGCAGATGAAGAAACTTGGCAGAAATTATTCCGTAAATGCAAATAATGAACTCATGGAGCAGCTTTTGGAATTTTTAGACAAAGAAAATGCGAAAATTGTTGAAAAGAATATTGAAAAATTATGCTAAAACAAGTACAATAGATTGGGATTAGAATAAATGATAATTTTTTAACATATGGAGGTTATACCAATGGCAAAAGAGATTAACACAATAGGTGTACTTACAAGTGGTGGTGACGCACCGGGAATGAACGCAGCAATTCGTGCCGTTGTTCGTCAGGCTCTCTCAAAGGGCAAGAAGGTTAAAGGAATCAAGAGAGGATACGCAGGTCTGTTAAATGAAGAGATCGTGGATATGGATTCAAAGAGCGTTTCAGACACAATCTCACGCGGTGGTACAATCTTACAGACAGCCAGATGTAAGGAGTTCGTTACAGCAGAGGGACAGCAGAAGGGTGCTGAGATCTGCAAGAAGCATGGTATCGATGCTATCGTAGTTATCGGTGGTGACGGATCTTTTCAGGGTGCGCAGAAGCTTGCTGCACTTGGCATCAATACAATCGGTCTTCCGGGCACAATCGACCTTGATATCGCATGTACAGATTACACAATCGGTTTTGATACAGCCTGCAACACAGCTATGGAGGCTATTGACAAGGTACGTGATACATCTACATCACATGAGAGATGCTCAATTATTGAGGTTATGGGACGTGGAGCAGGATACATTGCATTATGGTGTGGTCTTGCAAACGGCGCTGAGGAAGTATTACTTCCTGAGAAGTATGACAACAACCTTGAGGCACTCATCGAGAGAGTAGCTCACGCAAGAGAGCTCGGCAAGCAGCATTACATCATCATCAATGCTGAGGGTGTAGGACATTCACAGGAGATGGCTAAGGAAATCGAGGCTGCAACAGGCATCGAGACACGTGCAACTATCCTTGGACATATGCAAAGAGGTGGAAGCCCATCATGCAAGGATCGTGTATACGCTACAATCATGGGCGCTATGGCAGTTGATTTACTCTGTGAGGGCAAGTCAAACAGAGTTATTGCCCACAAGGATGGCAATTTCGTAGATTTCGATATCGACGAGGCACTTGCTATGAAGAAGAGTGTAGACGAGTACATGTACGATATCTCTAAATCTCTGGTTTAGTATCTAATATAGTTACGATAAATATGAATGCCCTTGTATCCGGCACATCAAATGCAGGTAATTGCGTGCATGTGCCGGTGCAGGGGCATTTATGCATTCGTAGAAATCTGATTAATCATAAATGAGGGGCAAAATACTTTTTGACCCTCATATCATCAATATAGAAAGAGAAGAAAATGATTACAAGTGCATCAAACAAAAGCATAAAAAATGTGCAGGCTCTTTTAAGCAAGGCAAAGGAGCGGAAAAAGCAGGGCGTATTCGTGGTTGAGGGTCCAAAGATGAGCTTTGAGGCGCCATATGACTGGGTAAGTGCCGTATATATGTCTGAGTCATTTTTTAATGATGACAGGTTTAAGGAAGAGAAGAAGCGTTTTCTTGACAAAACAGAAATAGTGAGTGACTCGGTGTTTAAGAGCATGTCTGACACGCAGACTCCGCAGGGCGTGCTTGCTGTAGTAAAGATGCCGCACTATGATATAGATGACCTGTTTAAGGGGGATAAGACAGAGCTTCTTGTGCTTGAGAGCATACAGGATCCGGGAAACTTAGGCACTATGGTCCGTACCGGTGAGGGCGCAGGTGTAAGCGGCATTATAATGAATCGCACAACAGTGGACATTTTTAATCCAAAGACTGTGCGCTCAACCATGGGCTCACTCTACCGTGTGCCGTTTTACATCACGGATGACCTTCCGGAGACTATAGAGTATGCAAAGTCAAAGGGAGTTTATCTCTACGCAGCTCATTTAAAGGGTAAGTGCTCTTATGACAGACCGGACTACACCGGAGCCTGTGGCTTTATGATAGGAAATGAGGGCAATGGATTATCAGATGAGATAGCTGACATGGCGGACACATATATCCGCATCCCTATGGAGGGAGCTGTGGAGTCGCTTAATGCCGCAATATCAGCCACTTTGCTCATGTATGAGTGCAACCGTCAGAGAAGACTTTTGGGAGAATAATATGCGTATTTGGTTTAAGATTTATACTGACACGCATCTGATGCGTGATATAACAATAGAAAATGACAGTGACGACACACGTACACACAAGATTTTTAAGTCTCTTGAGGATGCCTGCCTTGCATTTGACCTGGGAAAGCCCATCTGGCTTGACAGCAATGTAAGTGATTTCAAGAGGCATGGAAAGACACGCTTTACGAAGGATAATTTCGTGGAGGATATCGACTTTGATTTTCTCGAGATGCATATCATCGAGGAGGATTGATGTCTTATTTAAATAAAAAATATATAAAGAATGGGTATAATTTGCCAATTATGCGAATATATATGCTATAATTGATTAAAAGAGTCTGATAAATATACAGGCGAATAGATCACAGGGAGGTTTTTAATGGAACAAGAGTTTGCGGAGGGCATCGATAGCTGGGAGACTATGATGTTTCTATACAATTCTGCACTGAAAGAGGTCAATACTAAGCTCGAGATACTAAATGACGAGTTCGTTCACATACATAATTATAATCCGATAGAGTACATAAAGTCGCGTATCAAGACTCCTGAGAGCATAGTTAAGAAGCTCAAAAAGGGTGGCTACGAGAGCACTATAGAGAATATGGTCACACATGTAAAGGATATAGCAGGTATCAGAATCGTGTGCTCGTTCACATCTGATATATACCGGCTTGCTGAGATGATCGGCAGGCAGAATGATTTGACCGTCATATCGGTAAAGGATTATATGAAGCATCCGAAGGCGAGCGGCTACAAGAGCTATCACATGATTGTTTCGGTGCCTATTTTTCTTTCAAACAAGGTGGTGGACACAAAGGTTGAGATACAGATTCGTACAATAGCTATGGATTTCTGGGCAAGCCTTGAACACAAGATATATTACAAGTTCGAGGGCAATGCTCCGGAGTATATCAGCCGCGATCTGCGTGAGTGTGCAGGTATCGTAGGACAGCTTGATGCAAAGATGCTTTCGCTCAATGAGGCAATCCTTGAGGCCAAGGAGAAGCAGGAGCAGGAGAGGGAGGAGAAAATACGAGAAGATGAACATCATTAATGTCGAAAATATAACAAAGTCATATACGGGAAGGAAGCTTTTTCTAAAGCTTCCTTTTATGTGCAGGAAAACGAAAAAATCGGTATCATAGGTATAAATGGTACAGGAAAGTCTACACTTTTAAAGATTGTGGCTGGTGATGAAGAGCCGGATGAGGGTACTGTCACCACAGCAAATCATATAGTGATAAACTATCTGCCGCAGAATCCGGAGTTTGACCCGGACGAGACAGCACTTGAGCATGTGATGAGCCGTGTGGTTACCTCGCAACTGGATGAGGACATGCGTTGGAGCATAGAAAGTGATGCAAAGTCACTTCTTATGAAGCTGGATATCACAGATATGACGCAAAAGACCGGTGAGCTTTCAGGAGGACAGAGAAAGAGGCTTGCGCTTGCAACAGTCGTACTTAAGCCGTGTGATGTGCTTATATTGGACGAGCCGACCAACCACTTAGACTACGAGATGGTGGAGTGGCTTGAGGATTATCTGCGCCGTTTCAGGGGTGCAATCATCATGATCACACATGACCGCTATTTCCTCGACAGTGTCTGCAACAGAATTGTGGAGGTGGACAAGGGACAGACCTACAGCTATGATACAAACTATTCGGGCTTTCTTGAGCTTAAGGCAGCCAGAGAGGAGAGTGAGAGGGCAAGTGAGCGCAAGCGTCAGTCCATCCTTAGAAAAGAAATAGAGTGGATGCAGCGCGGAGCAAGAGCTCGTTCCACAAAGCAGAAGGCACACATCCAAAGATATGAGGCTCTGCGAGACCAAAAAGGACCGCAGACAGACGCAAGGGTTGAGCTTTCATCGGTTTCATCGCGTATGGGAAGGACAACCATAGAGCTTCATGATATTTCAAAGGCGTACGGAGATATCGTCTGTGTAAAGGATTTCACGTATATTTTCCTGAAAAATGACCGTATCGGTTTTGTAGGCAAAAACGGCTGTGGAAAGTCCACACTCATGAAGATAATCGCCGGTTTTATTGAGCCTGATTCAGGCGAGGTGGAGATAGGACAGACGATAAAGATAGGATATTTCGGTCAGGAAGTGGATATAGATCCTGAGCTTCGAGTGATAGACTACGTGAAAGAAGCTGCCGAGTTTGTGCGCACGGCAGACGGACTTGTGTCAGCATCTGCCATGCTTGAGAGGTTTTTATTCCCACCGGAGCAGCAGTACAGTCCTGTAGGCAAGCTCTCGGGTGGAGAAAAGAGAAGACTCTATCTGCTTCGTGTGCTGATGAGCGCACCGAATGTATTGATACTTGACGAGCCGACCAATGACCTTGATGTTGAGACACTGGCTATTTTAGAGGATTATCTGGATGGCTATGACGGAATAGTCATCACGGTATCACATGACAGGTATTTCCTTGACAGGATTGCAAAGCGTATTTTTGCATTTGAGGGAGCCGGAAAAATCGTACAGTATGAGGGCGGATACACCGACTATATGAATAAACGCCCACAGCCTGCATCAGGAAAAACCGTATCAGAAAATGCATCATCACAGGAGCATCCGCTTCAGGAGCACAGGGAAATACTGCATCAGATGGTACAGACTCAAAAGAAGCCCGGAAGAAGAAATCCATGGAAACCTGGGGGCATGAGAAAAAGCTCAAATTTACCTACAAAGAGCAAAAAGAGTACGAGACGATAGAGGCTGACATAGAAAAGTTAGAAAACAGGCTTTCTGAGATAGATGATGAGATGGTAAAGAATGCCACTAACTTTGGTAAGTTAAACGAACTCACAAAGGAAAAGGAAGACCTCGAGGGGCAGCTGATGGAGAAAATGGAGCGTTGGGAGTATCTTGAGGATCTGGCGCAGAAAATTGAAAATTTGACAACTTCTTGACTTTTATTCCTTACACTATACCCTGTAAGGAGGAATTACAATGGCATACAAAATATTAATAGTAGATGATGAAAAAATGATGACGGAGCTGCTTTCGGATCACCTGAGGGATTGTGGTTATGATACGATAACAGCAAATTGCAGCAGACAGGCTGTGGAAATGTTACCTAAGCAGCCCGATCTTATCATTTTGGATATTAACATGCCGGATATGAACGGTTTAGAACTGTGTAAAAATATACGAAGCCACATTAATTGTCCGATAATATTTGTTACTGCGCGAATCAGTGAGCAGGATAAAATAAACGGACTGCAATATGGTGGTGATGATTACATCACAAAACCCTTCAGTCTGAATGAGCTGACTGCAAGAGTCGCAGCACATTTGCGACGTGATGAGCGAAACAAAGGACATACTGCGTTCTTACATCTAATAATCTGATAGTCAATCTTTCGGAGAGAGCGGTATTTTATGGTGATACTGTCGTTCCATTTTCAAAGAGGGAATTTGATATTATAGAATTTCTTATGACAAATGCGAATCAGGTGTTTGACAAAGAGCGTATCTATGAAGCTGTGTGGGGATATGATGCCGAGGGAGACAGCAATGTCATAAAGGAGCACATACGCAAGATACGTGGAAAATTAAATGAGATAACAGGGCAGGATTATATAGAAACAATCTGGGGTGTGGGTTACAAATGGAAACGCTTATAAAAAAATTAAACAATTTATCTCTGCGCAAATATTTTGTGGTAAGTGTTCTTGCAACTCTTGTAATAATAGTCCTGCTCTCATTATTTACAATCTGGGGCTGCATGTCATTTCGAAAATATCTGCTGCCGGATTCAAACAATGTTTTTCTTAAGGTTTACCGGACATATGAGGATGGAAGTGAAGTGTCTTATTCCGTCAGGGTTAAGGTTGGAGAAGAGGGAGCAGAGTTGCCTGTTATTACGGCAGATGATAAGGCTGCAAAGAAACCTGTAGAAACAAAATATGCAATACAGCGCATTGAAAACAGCGTAGACTCATTATCTCCCAAAAGAAAAATGGCATATCATTTTTGTGGTGCTGCTATGGTAGTGATTCCCATTATATTCTCAATAGCTGGTATATTGTTATGCGGATTTTTCTTTTACAGGCGTAAGCTTCTACTGCCGCTTGGGATGTTGTCAGAAGCAACACAGCAGATATTAGATCAAAATCTGGATTTTAATTTGCGCTATGACAGTGAGGACGAAATGGGAGTGTTGTGCAGCTCATTCGAGCAGATGAGACTTAAGCTCAGTGAGAATTACAGCGAAATGTGGAATATGCTTGAGGAAAGAAGACTATTGCAGGCGTCAATAGCTCATGATCTGCGAAATCCTATAGCTGTTATAGAGGGATATACTGAATATCTGCAGCTAAACCTTAAAAAAGGAAGGCTTAGTGAGCAGAGAATATTAAAAATTGCAGAAAACATAAATATGTCAGCTAAACGGCTGGATAATTATACTGAGTCGGTGCGCACCTTAAACCAAATGGAGGATATAGAGTTAGAAAGGCAAAAAATAAGTGCTTCGGATCTGCTTAGCGATATAGAGGATGACTTTAAAATCATAGCGCAAAAGAAAAATATTGATTTCAGGATAAGTACGTTACTTTCCAATGAAGAAATATGCATTGATACATCTGTATTGTATCGTGTGCTTGAGAATGTTTTTAATAATGCAATGAGATATGCAAAGCAGTGTATAAATCTGGATGTTTCATTGAATGGTCAGAAGTTATTATTTGCTATTATCGATGATGGGGATGGATTTTCGGATGAAACTCTTTCGGAACAAAGGAAGCTGCTTCTTGCAAAAGCTTCGGAGGATGGTCATCTGGGTATGGGACTTGCGATAAGCAGGATACTATGCAAAAAGCATGGCGGCAGTCTTGAAATAGGCAATAATGAAATGCATAATGCCGTTGTGAAAATAATATTTTCGGTTTGACTGATTTTTGACTTTTATATGATAAGGTCTCCTTGATAAAAACAAGGAGGTCTTTTTTAATGAGAAAAATAGCAGATATGGTTTTGATATTTACTCTGTGCTGTTTATTTTGTGCCTGCAGCACGGGTACAAATTATAATAGCGCAACTGAGAAAGATAATGTACTGCACAAGGTAAAAAATGCAGAGCCAGGCAATTCGGGGAAAAGAGTAAATCAGCAGACAGCAGGACTTAAAATATTAAATGATGCAGAAACCCTTGCAAGCTGTTATACAGATACCGGATATTATTATCTGACAGAGGATGTTGAAGAACTTGAAAACGGTGAGTACGGTGCACACCTAATGTATATGGATTTTGCCACAAAACAGGAAATTTATTTGTGCAGCAATACAGGCTGTAAACACAATACACCGGACTGTCCGGCAGTATTTGTAATGGATGAATTTCCGATATGTACGAGTGGTATTTTTTCTTATGGGAATAAAATTTATGTGCTGAGTAAGGGAATGGATAATGAAGGCGCGGTTACGCAGGATTTTTATGATCCGGATGGACAGTTGGCTGAAACAGAAGCGTCACAGGCAGCACTTTATGAGATGGATACTGACGGAACAAACCGACATAAGGTTTATAGCTTTGATGTGGGACTTACTGTGGAGGATACAGTACTCGGAAACAGTGAAGGGCTTTATTTTGTCACCAAAAAGCTGTCTGAGTCCACAGCGGAGGATAGCAGAAGTGTCACGACTTCATCGGGGAAAACTCTTTTATTCTGGGATGCGGATACCAAAAGTGCTAAGGAGATATGTAAGCTGGATTTTGATGATGGTATTACCAGAAAGATTATGGGCTGCCTTGATAATGCACTGGTATTAAGTGGTGTTGACTATGGAAAAGAGCTTACAACAGATGACTATACAATGAGTGATGATGACTGGAATGATATGTATAAAAATTCCACGGAGGTAATATCCACACTGGATCTAGCAATCAAAAGCTAAGTGAAAAATATAGCATAGACAATCAGACATTGCATAGCATGGCAGTTGTGGACAATACACTATACGTGTCATATAAAGATACAGGAGAGATAAAAGCTGTAAATCTGGAAAATGGCGAAGAAAAACTGCTGTGTTCCTTTACACAGAATTATATCATGAATAAATTGGGTGATATTTTGTGCTGTCAGACATGGGATGCATCAGATGATCATACTTTTTATTTTGTTAATACAAAAACCGGTGAGATACAAAATTCACCGCTTGTAAATAAGGCTCTCGGATGGAATCTGGAATTTAAGGCAGAGAGCGGATCAAAAATTCTTGTCATATATGATTATGAATACACACCTTTGGGAGATGACTCTTATGATATTACCCAATACCGGTATGCACTTATAGAAAAGTCAGATCTGTATGCAGGAAACGGAATTTATGAGCCGATTAAAATGATTGGAAAGGGGTGTTAAAGGATGCTTTGTCTTAACAATATAGCTAAAAAGTATAAAGATAAAATTGCATTGGAGCATGTATCACTGGAACTTGACAACGGCATATATGGTCTGCTTGGTCCAAATGGAGCGGGAAAGTCCACACTCATGAACATAATAACCGGAAATATCAAGCCAAGTAACGGACAAGTACTCTGGGATGGACATGACATAAAAATACTTGGCTCAAAATATCGAAGTATTATTGGCTATGCACCTCAGCAGCAGGGCTTGTATGACACGTTTACAGGGAAACGATTTTTATCTTATATGGCGACATTAAAAGGAATACCTAAAAAGGATATGTCATGGGAAATAGACAGGGTATTGGAGTATGTGAACATGACAGAAGCCGCTGACCGTGCGATAGGTACATATTCGGTGGAATGAAGCAGCGTATCCTTATAGCGCAGGCTGTATTAGGAAATCCAAAGCTCATCGTACTGGATGAGCCGACAGTGGGGCTTGATCCAAAAGAACGGGTAAGGATAAGAGAGAGGATATCTGAGCTGGCAGGGGATAAAGTGATACTGGTTTCGACTCATGTTGTTTCGGATATTGAGCCGATTGCTGGTGAGGTCATATTGATAAAGTCAGGAAGTATCATTGACAAAGATACAGTCGGAAATCTTTGCAGTAAATATGGAAATGTAAATGGTCTTGAAGAACTTTATATGACGATATTTGAGGAGCAAAGCCGGATGCATAGATTGATATTTTATGAGCTGGATAAAATATGGCGAAAACGTAGTTTTATTCTGTCTATTTGTGTGCTTATGATCATAAACCTGTTCCTTCTGTGGTATATTAATACACCTGAACTTAAAGGAACTATAGAAGAAAACTATATTGATGAGCTTTATGAAGAACAGCAGAAGGTAGCCGGTTATAAGGAATACCTGAAATCAGTGCAGGAGAGTAAAGATAATTTAAGTAGTATATCCATATTCAAAAAGCAGGGACAAAACGATTACGCAGCAAGAAATATTGAAAAAAGTGCAAAAGATTATTCCGGGCTTTCGGGAAAAAATATACGGTGGATGCCGTCAAAGTCTCTTAAAATTTCAATGGAGAGTGTATGGACGAATCTGCTTTTGATATTGTCGGTTTTACTTTTTTCCGGAAACTTAATATTTGCAGAAAAAGATAAAAAGCTTTTTTATATAACAAGAAGTACAAAAAACGGTCGCTTGCAGAGTGGGATTGCAAAGATTGCGGCTTTATTCGTCCACTGCACAATTATAACTATCCTGTTTTACGGAATGAATCTGATTTATGCGGAAATCACTATAGGTTTTGGAGATCTGACGGCAGATATCCAGTCAGTTGCAATTTATATGGAAAGCAATCTGCAAATCAGCATCTTAGAATATATAATTTATTCTGTTCTGACAAAAGGTTTTGTATTTTTTGCCACGGGCACTGTCATTATGGCATTTTGCATATTCGCAGACAGAATCGTCCTGCCGTATATCACTGCTTTTTTACTCTATGGGATCAGCTATATAGCATATTTGACAATTCCGGCAGTGGAAAAATGGTCTGTATTCAAATACATTAATCTGATAGGAATACTGGAAACTCAAAAGCTTTATGGAAGCTATCTGAATTTTAATATAGGAGGGTATCCGGTTTCAAGACTGGTTTTAACCCGGTCAATAATCATTGATCTGGCAATATCCGGAATTACGCTATCCATTTTACTTTTTGTCTATGGAAGAAATTTTGAACTGGTAAAAAGCCGATCAAAGCATAAAAAACATTTTCATCCGCATATTTCATTGCTATACCATGAGGGATATAAAATAATGATCACCAATAGAGCAGTAGTGGTGATCCTGCTGTTTGCAATATTGATTGGCTGGCAAATTATCGGAAAAGAATATAATCCGTCCGCGCAGGAGCAGTATTACAGGGACACTATGCTGCAGCTAGAAGGAAAAATGACAGATGAAAAGGAAGCACTCATTATATCAGAACAGGAAAAATATGATAAGGCATTTTCTGAAATCGAACGCATTGACAATATGACTGCAAATGGAAAAATGAGTGAAAATGCAGCAGATGGCTTAAAGGCAGAATTGTACGCGGTAACATTTTTCTATCCTGCTTTTGAGCGTGTGCAGCATCAATATCAGAGAATATGTGAAAATGGAGGCAGTTTTATTTATGATACAGGTTATCTGTATCTGTTTGGGCTAAAGAATAACGATCTGCTTATAAATCTGTTCTTACTTTCATTGTGCGTGGTCGCGGCATTTGGCAATGTCATCCCTATGGAATATCAGTGTGGAGTGTGGTATTTACTTGGTGCGACAAAGGCGGGAAAAAAGAAGATAATATATAGAAAGGCTGCTGTATGTATCATGGTAGTAATGGGACTTTCAATCATTCCTGTAATATGCAGGTTTATTAATATATCAAAGGCATATCCGATGCATGGGGCAGGGGCTGCCATAACAGATATACCTTATTTTGAACAATTACCGCCGGCACTTTCCATCCGGGCTTTTATCATATTATTGATTTTGGCACAGATGGGAGCGCTTATAGTTGTAGCGGCAGGAACGCTTGTTATATCATACTGGCGAAAAAACCATATCCAGTCGGTTTTCTTTTCGATACTTGTTTTTGTTTTACCGCTTATCCTTAAAATATCAGGCATTGGATTTGCAGGATGGTTTTCTGTCTTTCCATTGTATTCATGGACAACACTTATTGGCGCTTAGGCTTCAACAGATTAAACAAACTCTGCGGTATGCCAAACCCGAATATGATACCGAGCACGATGGCACCCGCCACCTCAAAGGTTTCAATACCCTTTGAGGAAGAAAGTGCTCTGTCATTCGTAAAAAGATAATATGCCGTGTAAAAAATTCCTGCTCCGGGCACAAGAGGAAAGATACCGGAAAGCAGATAAACTGTCACAGGCATAGAGCGTGCCGCAGCAAAAATGCGTGCCATTATCGTAAGGCACAGTGTCGCGATAAGCGATGGAAACACAACACCCATATCAAACTGAACCATTATATAGTAGATGATCCAGCCAAGTGCTCCTGTAAAACCGCAGTAAAACAGCTCCTTTTTTGGAGCGGAAAAAATAACTGCAAACGATAATGTGGCAAAGAGAGCCACAATAAATTGTATTATAAACTCCATAGTTTAAAGCCCTCCAATATATTTCATCACAACAAACGGCAGACATGCTCCCACAGCAACACACACGGCTGTAATCAGTGCATCGAGCAGATGTATCGTACCGGACAGATAATCACCGTTATAGATATCTCTGATAGATGTAGTAAATGCTATTCCCGGAACAAGTGGCATGATAGCTCCTATAATGATTTTATCAGATAAAAGAGAAAGCCCTGTAAGTGTACTTGCGGTGGCAAGCAGTGTCACAAAAAGACTGGCAAGGATATTGGTTATAATCCTTGTGAACTTATATTTTTTAAGACCAAACAAAAGCACCTGCTCCAGTGAGCCTATAACAAATGCAAAAACAAAGTCAAGCCAGCTTCCACCAAAAAGATAGCAAAAGCAGGCACTTCCGAGCCCGCAGAAGAAAATCTGTGCGCTTTTTTTGTAATTAGGAATATTTTTGCACTGCTCAAGCCTGTCCCATGAATCAATCAGGGAGATTTTCTGGTCACATATGTCCCTTGCGAGCTGGTTTAACGCGCTGATCTTTGCAAGATTGACAGCACCAAGCGGTACGTGGCGCACGATGCTGCAGGCATCCTCCTTGTTCTCATTTGCACTTGCAAATATTCCGTTTGACAGCACATATACGTCAAATTCCTCCACCTCATATGAACTTAGTATATGAACCACAGTGTCTTCCACTCTGTAGATTTCTGCACCGTTTCTGAGCATACAATCGCCAATTTCAATGGCGAGAGTCAGTATTTCCTTAGTGTATGCCATTTGTTACCTCACTCTTTAGATTAATTATATTTATTTTATGATGTTTGCACGAAAAAAACAATATATCGCACGAAAAATATTGATTTTAATACATGTGTATCTTTTAGTGTATAAAATCAAAATAAATGGAAATTATATACATATGAATATTAATCGAAGGGAGCATGAAAATGCCGGAGCATACTGATACCTCAAAAGAAAAAATTCTGGTGTATATACGCGCAGAACAGCAGAAAACACTTCACCGCAGGCAGGTCTGCATCAATGATATAGCAAGTGTGTATTGTAAATATTCGCGCTATGAGGGGCAGATAAAGGGAATGATCGTGGATAAGATACGCGGCAAAAAGAGCGTGATATCTGTAATGAAAATAATAGAGCAAATCACGGAAATCTATGATGATGCACAGGTTATAAGCATTGGTGAGCCGGAGGTACTTGTAGAGTATGACGACAACAGCAAAAATAAGATTCTTGAAGCACTAAAGGTTGCAGCGGTGTGTATACTTATATTTTTTGGTTCAGCTTTTACAATCATGGCTTTCAATAATGATATTTCGATATCAGGTGTGTTTGAGCATTTTTATAAGCAGATAATGGGTGTGGACAAGCCACAGGTGTCGGTGCTTGAGGTGTTTTACTGCATTGGTCTGGCGGTTGGAATCATACTGTTTTTTAATCATATCGGAAAGCGTAAGCTATCCGACGATGTCACACCGATTCAAGTGGAGATGGATAAGCATAATAAGGATACGTGGAACACAATAATAGACAAAGTAAAGGAAAAGCAGGATGTTTGAATATATATTGCGTGAAATATTTTTGTCAGTGATAGCGTTTTTAGCAGGGGCAGGAGTGTCAGCCGGTGTATTTGCATTTGTGCTCGTGATAGGAGTGGTGCCGCGTATACTTCGGTGCAGCAGGATAGAAAATATAATACTTATAGAAAATGTCATGATATGTGGTGTGGTGGCAGGTAATATATCGTCAGTGCTTGATACGGCATATAATCTGGACTTTGCAAATATGCCCAAAGTACCTGTAAGCAATATCTGTGGGAATATAATTATTGCAATATATGGACTGTGTGTCGGAATATTTGTCGGCTGTATTGCAGTGGCGCTCGCAGAAATACTGCATACATTCCCTATTATATATAAGCGCATGAAGCTTCGCGCCGGTCTTGGGATTATAGTGATTTCTATGGCTATTGGAAAGGCACTGGGAGCACTTTATTATTTCCTGACGGGATTTGTTGCCACTTCATAGGACTCTCTTAAGTTATCTTTAGCTATATCATGTTATACTCTTGAAACAAAAAGCAAATAGGGTATAATGGAAATAACTTGGACTTAGAGGTATTCCAGCTAACTCGGAAAGGAATAATATGATTACATCAATAGCCAGACAAAGCATCATACTCAAATGCTTACGCCAAAAATCAGTGCTTGTAAGTAACTACGAGCTGTATTATACCGCAGGTCTTGCGAAGAAGTGCTTTGGAATCGAAGTCGATGCCGACATGGAGCCAAAGCAGCTTCTTGAGGAATTGCAAAAACACATTGATAAGGTCTCGCCGGCAGATGAGCAGGAGAAGTATCTCGTACATCTTCTTGGCAATTATGAGCCTGATGATACTCATGATGAACAGACTGTGGAGTTGTTTCACATGGGAGAGACCGAGGAACATATGTGGCAGGTCTCAATTACATAACAGCATCCTTTGGAGAAGAAATAAAGACATGGGAAGAGAATTATCAGCAGTCTAAATGCCGCCGTAGAGCTTGCTCTGCGGCGGCATTTTCGTATTCCAGGTCATATTTGAAGCAGTACAGAGGCCGTCTGGTATCTCTAACCCATTGTAACCTCGACTGTAACATCATGTCCGGTTCCGTTAATAGCTGGAATCATGTTTCCATCCATAGTAGCGCCATCCACGATGAGCCTAGTCACACCCTTTTGTACGTGAGCAGGATTTCTGACAGTAATGTGGTAAGTATTGCCACGGAACTTGCGCTTAGCTGTAAAGCCGTCCATAGTGTCAGGAATACAAGGATCTATGATGAGACCATCGTAGTCAGGACGGATACCGAGGATATACTGTGAGACATCTAAGAAGGTCCATGCAGCAGTACCGGTCAGCCAGCTGTTCTTTGCCTCACCGAAGTTAGGAGCGTCTTTTCCGGCAATCATCTGGCTGTATACATAAGGCTCAGTGCGGTGAATCTCACTGATATCCTCAATGTATGCAGGACATGTTCTGGTGTATACCTGCCATGCTCTGTTTCCACGGCCGATAATAGTCTCTGCTATAGAAATCCAAGGATTGTTATGGCAGAAGATGCCGGCATTCTCCTTATATCCCGGTGGATAGGAAGAGATTTCACCAAGCTCCACATGATATCTGTGGTAAGGTGGTTGTAAGAGCACGATACCATATTTGGTATCAAGATATTTCTCAACAGACTGCATTGCCTTAAGGCAGAGTCCTTCATCCTTTCCAATTTCAGCGATAACACAAAAGCCCTGTGGCTCAATAAAGATTTTTCCATCCTCACATTCCTTGGAACCGATCTTGTGCTTGTAGTGGTCGTATGCACGAAGATACCATTCACCATCCCATCCGGCATCCATGACGGTTTTTTCCATCTGTTCGATAGCCTTTTGGGCTTTGGCGGCCTCGTCGCAAAGTCCCTTATGTCTGCAGATTTCCACATAGTCTTTTCCGTACTTTACAAACATGCCGGCGATAAATACAGACTCGGCATTAGGCCCTTCAGACGGTCCGAAGGTCTGGAAGGACTCGCCCGGCTCCTCGGAGAAGCAGTTTAGGTTCAGGCAATCGTTCCAGTCAGCACGTCCAATCTGTGGCAGACCATGAGGTCCGAGATGATTGATTGTATAGTTGAAGGAGCGGCGCAGATGCTCCATAAAATCAGTAGCCTTTGAAGGATCGCTGTCGTATGGTGTTGACTCGTCAAGAATAGAGTAGTCGCCTGTCTCCTTGATGTAAGCAGCGGCAGCAGCGATAAGCCACAGAGGGTCATCATTGAAGCCTGAGCCTATGTCGCATTGCCCTTTTTGGTGAGCGGCTGGTACTGATGATAAGCAGAGCCGTCCTCAAACTGTGTGGCAGCGATGTCGAGTATTCTCTCCCTGGCTCTGTCAGGAATCAGATGCACGAAGCCCAGCAGATCCTGACAGGAATCCCTAAAGCCCATGCCTCGTCCGATGCCTGATTCAAAATAAGAAGCAGAACGGCTCATGTTAAATGTCACCATGCACTGATACTGATGCCATACATTTACCATACGATCGAGCTTTTCCTCCGATGAAGATATGGTAAAGTGGCCAAGCAGCTTATCCCAGTAAGCCTTAAGCTCTGCTAAAGCAGCATCGGCTTTTTCAGTGGTATCGAATCTGGCAAGGAGGGCGTCTGCAGGAGCGCGGTTTATGATTCCATCCTCAGCGCGTCCGACCCATTTTTCATTTACAAGGTTTTCCACATATCCCAGTACAAAAATATATGTTTTTTCTTCGCCCGGCTCAAGAGCTATTTTTAGGTGGTGGGAGCCGACAGGAGACCAGCCGCTTGCAACAGAGTTCTTTGACTGGTCATTTACTACAACTGAAGGAGCACTGTTTTCACCGTAGGCACCTAAGAACGAATCCCTGTCTGTGTCAAATCCGTCCACAGAGGCATTTACAGCATATACAGCATAGTGATTGCGGCGCTCTCTGTATTCCGTCTTGTGGAAGAGCTGAGAGCCACCGGCGTGAATCTCAACCTCTCCGGTAGAGAAGTTACGCTGGAAGTTGGTCATGTCATCCATGGCATTCCACAGACAAAACTCTACATATGAGAAAACCGAAAAGTCTTTCTTCTTATCAGATGTATTTTTCAGGGTGAGCTTATTGATCTCGCAGGTAGAGCCATGGGAACGAAATCAGTAAGCTGTGCCATTAAGCCGTTTTTTACTCCTGTGAAAACAGAATAGCCCATGCCATGACGGCATTCATATGAGTCAAGCTTGGTCTTGGAAGCATCCAGCCGGGATTCCATATGGTGTCGCCATCCTTTATATAATAGTAGTGTCCGTTGCTGTCGTACGGCACGTTGTTGTAGCGGTATCTGGTGAGGCGCAGGAGCTTTGCATCCTTATAGAAGCTGTAGCCACCGCAGGTATTTGATACCAGAGAAAAGAAATTCTCACATCCAAGGTAGTTGATCCATGGTAACGGGGTCCTTGGAGAGGTGATGACGTACTCTTTGTTTTGATCATCGAAGTGTCCAAATTTCATATATGTAATCTCCTTTTTATAAAATACGCGTAAACGTTTAAGTAGCTTATATATAGAAGTATATATTGGAAAAATTAAAAAATCAAGCGTAAAACAACAAAAAACAGTGGTTTTATGACATATATACAAAGAATGACGCATATTGTAGTAAAAAATGCTGGTGAGATAATATTACTTAAGCAACAATGGATACATATAATAAGATGAAAAACGCAAACGTTTTAAAAATACAGTATATAATTATACAAACTGCACAACAATATACAACTTAAAGTGTGAAAAGTGTTGAAAATGTAAATTAGGGGTTGCAATAATAACGAATTGTGGTATAGTGAAGATACGAAAACGATTAAGAAACCAATTCGAAATGAGGAAACGATATGGTATCACTGAAAGATATAGCACAAAGATGTGGTGTTTCGACAGCGACAGTCAGCAAGGCATTACATGATCAGAAGGATATTGGCGCTGAGACCAAAAACAGAATAAAGAAAATAGCTAAGGAAATGGGCTATCTTCCTAATGCTGCAGCCAGAGTTCTTAAGACAAATGAGTCGGACAACATCGGAGTACTGTATTTCGATGAGGCTGAGATGGGACTTACACATGAGTATTTTGCCGGAGTGCTAAACGGAATTAAGGCACAGGCTGAGATGCTTGGATATGATATTACATTTATCAATACCAGTCCGGTCGGCAAGAAATTATCATACCTGGAGCACTGTAAGTATAGAAATTTTGATGGAGTCGTAATCGTATGTGCCAGGTTTCAGGACAATGAGGTGCAGGAGCTGATGAACAGCGACATACCTGTGGTCACGATTGATATATACATTACAGCTGTTCGGCAGTCTGCTCTAACAATGTGAAGTGTATGGGAGACTTGCTTGATTATATTATAAGTATGGGACATAAGAAAATTGCTTACATACATGGAGAGGATTTTTCGAGTGTTACACGCGACAGGCTGGCAGCTTATTACAGGCACTTGAGAATCATGGAATAGATGTTCCGGAGGAATATGTCAGGGAAGCAAGGTATCTGGAAACAGAGGATGTTGCAAAGCAGACAGAATATTTACTCGATTTACCTGACAAACCTACATGTATCATCTATCCGGATGACACGGCGGCAATCGGAGGCATCAATGTCATAAGAGACAGAGGTCTTAGGATTCCGGAGGATATATCAATAGCCGGATACGATGGCACAAGAGTTTCACAGATGCTAAGCCCGAAGCTTACCACTATCAGACAGGACACTGACAAGATAGGCAAGGAGGCAGCGGACAGATTGATAAGCATCATTAAAAAGCCTAAAACAGCACTTGTAGAGAGAGCTGTTGTTGAAGGAATTTTGCTGGAGGGGGAGTCCGTAGGCAGAATTTAATATATTTTACTACTTTTTTACTAACATTTACTAACAGGTTTCAACCTGAAGCGAGAAGGAGGATTTTCTATGAAAAAGAAGCTCGTAAGCGCATTACTTTGCGCAACAATGGCAACATCATTACTGGCAGGCTGTGGCAGCGGAGATACATCCGACACAGGAAAGTCTGATAAGAATGGCGGCACAAAAACAGAAGCGACAAACGATGGCAAGACACTCAACATCTATTGCTGGAATGATGAATTCCAGAGCCGTATCACTGACCACTATTCTGATTACAAGAAGGTGGATGCAACACATGGCAAAATCGGAGATGTTGATGTAGTCTGGAACATTACACCTAATGAGAACAATGCATACCAGAACAACCTGGATGAGACACTTTTGAAGCAGGCTGATGCATCGGCAGATGACAAGATTGATCTCTTCCTGGTAGAGGCTGATTACGCACCAAAGTATGTAGACTCTGATTACACAATGTCAATCAAGGATCTGGGAATTACAGACAGTGATATCTCTAAGCAGTACAAGTATACACAGGATGTTGTTACTGATTCTGATGGCAACCTGAAGGGTCTTTCATGGCAGGGCTGCCCGGGTGTTCTGTTCTACAACAGAGCAGCAGCAAAAGAGGTACTTGGAACAGATGATCCGGATGAGGTTCAGAAGTCAGTATCTGACTGGGATACCTTCAATGCTACAGCTGAGAAGATGAAAGCAGCAGGCTACAAGATGACATCTACAGCAAACGATACATACCGTGTATACTCTAACAACGTTCAAAGAAATGGGTCAGCGATGACAAGAAAATCCAGATTGATGACAACATCATGAAGTGGGTTGATGATTCTAAGAAGCTTGTAGACGCAGGCGAGACAGGAACAGCAGATCTTTGGTCAGATGACTGGAAGAAGGGCTTCTATCCTGAAGGAAAAGTATTCTCATACTTTGGACCTGCATGGTTAGTAAACTTCTCAATGGCAGCAGATGAGTCAGGTTCTATCGGAAACCAGGGCGGCTGGGGTGCAGCTCAGGGACCACAGGGCTTCTTCTGGGGCGGTACATGGATCTGTGCAGCAGAAGGAACAGACAATGCTGACCTTGTAAAGGATATTATGCTCAAGATGACAACAGACGATGATATTATGAAGGATATCGTTGTAAAGGATGACGATTTCGTAAACAACAGCACAGTTATGGATGGTCTTGCAGACGGAACAATCATGGGCAAGGACGACAAGCCTTACACAAGTACAGTACTTGGCGGACAGAATCCATTACCAATGTATATAGCAGGTGTTAAGACTCTCGACTTAAGCAACCTTTCAGCATATGACCAGGGCTGCAACGAGGAGTTCCAGAAGGCTATGAAGGATTACTTCGAAGGAAACTGCTCTAAGGATGAGGCTATTGAAACCTTCAAGAAGGCAGTTCGCGAGAAATATCCTGACCTCACAGAATAAGGTAGTTACGATAGTTTATGAATTGACCATACAACTAACAATATAAAATAATAAATACCCTGTCTGCCTTGCGTTAGCAGGCAGGCGGGGTATTTTTTTAAAATCAAAGCTAATCAGCTAACAGCATTACATCACCATTGACTACAATACCAGTTGGGAGGTAGGTATTATGAAAAAGAGTGGAGGTAAAGCGGTCAGATATAACAAATGGGGCTATATCTTTCTGATTCCGTTTATCGTTGTATACGTAGTATTTCAGCTGGTACCGTTAATCACTACAATTTACAACAGCTTTTTTGAAAATTATATGTCAGGTCTTACACAAATAGGACCAAATTTTGTTGGATTTGAAAATTATGAAAAATTGTTCACATCCGGTGATATCTGGCAGTATTTTAAGAACACAATGGTTCTTTGGATCATGTGCTTCATACCGCAGATATTCTTATCACTGCTCCTTGGAGCATGGTTTTCGGATGTCAGCTTAAAGCTCAAGGGAACAAGATTTTTTAAAACAGTTATATATCTGCCGAATCTGATTATGGCTTCAGCGTTTTCACTGTTATTCTTTACATTGTTTGCTGATGGGGGACCGATAAACAATCTGCTTATGCAGATAGGTTTTATTTCAGAGCCATACAAGTTCCTGTCACATGTGGGCAGTACAAGAGGACTCATTGCTTTGATGAACTGTCTGATGTGGTTTGGTAATACAACCATCCTGCTTATGGCAGGCATGCTTGGAATCGATACATCGCTTTTTGAGGCGGCAGAGGTGGATGGAGCAACATCAACACAGGTGTTCTTTAAGATAACACTTCCGCTCCTTAGGCCGATACTGGTATATGTAATTATCACATCACTTATCGGTGGCTTACAGCTCTTTGATGTACCACAGATTTTGACAAACGGAACCGGTAATCCGGTCAGGTCAAGCATGACACTTATCATGTACTTAAACAAACGTCTGTACAGTAAGGATTATGGAATGTCCGGTGCACTGTCAGTCATACTGTTTATCATCACGGCAATACTTAGTATAGCGGTATTCAAGCTCAGCGGCAACGATGATAAGAGAAAGGAGTAGGTCGATATGGCAGCAAATGTAAATAAAAAAATAAAGGTATGGGAATCCATGCCAGACGTGCATTAGCATATATCGTGCTTGTAATAATTTCTTTCTTCTGTCTGTTCTGGTTTTACGTAATGATAATCAATGCAACCAGGTCAAACGGAGAGCTTCAGGCAGGATTTACTGCAATTCCCAGTACACATCTGCTTGACAACTGGAACTCACTCTTACATGACACACTTCCGGTCATAAGAGGTATGTTTAACAGCCTTTTTGTAGCAGCCTGCAGTGCAGTACTGTGCGTATATTTTTCGACAATGACAGCATATGCTATACATGCATATGAGTTCAAGGCCAAGAAATTCATCTCTACATTCATACTGATGGTTATGATGATTCCTACACAGGTTACAGCACTTGGATTTGTTAAATTAGTAACAGGCATGGGACTGATGGATTCGTTTATTCCACTTATAGTTCCGACAATTGCTTCACCGGTCACATATTTTTACATGAAGCAGTATATGGAGAGCTCACTTCCATTGTCTCTGATTGAGGCAGCGAGAATTGACGGCTCCGGAGAGTTTAGGACATTTAATCATATAGTGCTTCCATTGATGAAGCCGGCAATAGCAGTACAGGCAATTTTCTCCTTTGTAAGCAGCTGGAACAATTACTTCACTCCGGCACTTATATTACACGAAACAATAAGAAGACGCTTCCAATCCTGTTAGCACAGCTTAGAAGTGCAGACTTCTTAAAGTTTGATATGGGAAAGGTATACATGATGATTACATTCTCTATCCTTCCTGTAATAGTTGTTTACCTTATTCTTTCAAAGCACATCGTAGGTGGTGTTGCCATGGGAAGTGTGAAGGGCTGATACAGACCATTAATTAAAACTATTTTCTTTTTATATTTTTTCCCTTCATCTTAAAAGGACCGCTCACCGGGCGGTCCTTTTTGCGGAGTGAAACGGTTGACTTCTTATATTCTTTCCCTCTTGACAGACTACGTTATACTATTAGTATGAACGATAAGAAACAAGGAATAATATATATCATAATGGCAGGGTTCTTTTTTGCCCTGATGACATTTTTTGTGCGGATGTCGGGAGATTTGCCGACCATGCAGAAGGCCTTTTTCAGGAATGCGGTAGCAGCAGTAGCGGCTGTTATCTTACTTGCAAAAAGTGATGAAGGCTTCAAAATAAAAAAAGATAGCTGGAAAGGACTTTTTCTGCGAAGCCTCTTTGGAACAACAGGGCTTATATGCAATTTCTATGCAGTTGACCATCTGGCCATCGCAGATGCCAATATCTTAAACAAATTGTCACCGTTTTTTGCTATAATCATGTCATATTTTGTGCTTAAGGAGAAAGCTAACAGGACAGAGTGGCTGTGCGTGGTGACGGCGTTTATAGGTGCTGTTTTTGTGGTGAAGCCATCCATGAATGTGCAGTTTTTAAATGCATGATTGGTGTAATAGGAGGCTTTGGCGCAGGTGTAGCGTATTCATTTGTGCGAAAGCTCGGTAAGCAGGGAGAGAGAGGGCCTGTGATAGTCATGTGCTTTTCGGTATTTTCATGTATAGTGACGGCTCCGTTTCTGTTTGTCGGAGCAAAGCCTATGAGTGCATATCAGATTGTCATGCTGCTTTTTGCAGGAGCTGCCGCTACAGGCGGACAGCTTTCAATCACAAAGGCATACACCAAGGCACCTGCAAAGGAGATATCGGTGTTCGACTATTCGCAGGTTATCTTTGCCGCTCTGCTGGGCTTTGTTTTTTTGCAACAGATACCGGACTATCTAAGTGTGATAGGATATGTTATAATAATAAGCAGTGCAATTTTTAAATGGAACTATAATCTCAGATACGAGGAAAAAGTATGAACTACGCAGGAATAAAATATTGTGACATAGCGAACGGACTGGGCTGCCGCACTGTGCTTTTTGTATCAGGCTGCAGAAATCACTGTAAGGGCTGTTTTCAGCCGCAGACATGGGAATTTGACTATGGAGAGCCGTTTGATGAGCAGATACAAAACGAGATACTCGACTCACTTAAGCCTTCCTATGTGCAGGGAATTACCCTTTTAGGCGGTGATCCTTTTGAGGAGGAAAATCAGCAGGCACTTGTGCCGTTTATGAGAAGAGTTAAGGAGAGTTATCCCAATAAGGACGTGTGGGCTTACACAGGATATCTGTACGAGGAACTGTTAGAAAACGGACGCAAGCACACAGAGTATACGGATGAGCTTTTATCGATGATAGATGTACTGGTAGATGGCCCGTTTATAGAGGAGCAGAAGGATATCACGCTCAAATTCAAGGGCTCTGCAAACCAGCGTGTGATAGATATGGAAAAGACAAGAGCAACAGGAGAAGTGTCTATACTGGAATTTACGAAAATATGATTAGAGGATTTGAAATGAAGAAAAAATGCAACAAATTATTAGGATTACTGTGCTATGCGCTTGGTATTCTGGCAGCGCTTTATGTGGGAGGCTATCTTATGCTGATTAAGCCTATTCATGTGATTATCATGGCATTTGGCAATGATATGCTGACGCTTCCACTTTTGCTTAAGAGCATTATAAAGATAGCATTTTCTACGACTTTTGCAGGGCTTGTGTGGTGCATCGGATACATAGGCTACAACTTTTTCAAGGGAAATGAGGACCTGACTGGGCGGCTATAGAAGCACGCTTCAGAAATAAGCACAGTGATACAACAAACGAAGATTTACTGAAGGAGAGAGAAGTATGATAGTCCGTGTACCTGATTATTTTTCAGAGTTTAGCTGCATAGCCGGAGACTGCAAGGATAGCTGTTGTCTGGGCTGGGAGATTGATATTGATGAGGATTCATATGAGTATTATCAGACACTGCCGGGAGAGGTTGGAGAACGCCTGAGAAACGGTATGTATGAGACAGAGGATGGTGGGCACGGCATCCGCACAAACAATTGCGGGCGCTGCATCATGCTAAACGACAAGAATCTGTGTGATTTGTACATAGCTGCAGGAGAGGCATCACTTAGTGAGGTGTGCACCGATTTTCCAAGGTTTGGCATAGAGTACAGAAACGTGGAGCAGAAGTGTCTGAGCCTTGCATGCGAGGAGGTCTGCCGTATATTTTTCAGCAAAACAAAGCCTGTTAAGTTTGTAGAGCAGGAGCTTTTTGGCGACAGCGATGATGACCAGGGCGTAACAGAGGAGGAGGCAGCCTTTTTTGAGGAGGTGCAGCGTGAGCTGATAGCCATACTTCAGGACAGGACAAAGCCAATCGGAGTGCGCGTGGATGAGTACCTTGACAGGGCAAACGAGTACCAGAAGAAGCTGAGCCAAAACGATGTTGAAAAGCATATAGACTGGCTTTCGTTTAATGATTTCTCATATGAGCATTTCGACATCCGCTTCGGTATCATCAACCAGATGGAGCTTTTGCGACAGGTATGGCAGGATTTCAAGGATGATATGCAGACAGTTCTCACAGAGGAGGACTATGAAAAACGCATGAAGGAGTACATGGATAGCAGCGATTACCGTGAAAACGATATCGAGCAGCTTCTTGTATACTTTACTTTCAGATACATCATGAATGCCATCTATGACTCAAATATCATGGTTTATGCATATTTAAGCGTCATGTTTACCGTGATAGTCAGGGATATGAACGCCACACGCTTCTTTAAAAACGGAGGCAGCTTCACCATAGAGGACCAGATGGAAGTGGCAAGGATCTTCTCCAAGGAAGTGGAGCATTCCGAGGAAAATGTGGAGGCTGCCAAGGAAGAAATCATCTGGGGATAGTTGATTTATAGATTAAATATTAAATATATAATTAAAAACAATATTTTTTTAGTTTTTAGTTTTCAAAAGAAGCTTGCACAGAAATGTGTGGGCTTTTTTTGTGTGAAATAATATGAGGCTTCCATAATTATGCCATATAATCATGTCATATATAAGAAACGACTTAAAAAATAATTCACAAAATTTCAAATGAAAAATTATCTATTATATCTAGGACCTTTAGTACTAAAAAAATTTCGCATATGTTACATAAAAATGAATAAATAGTAAAATTTACCAAAATTTTGTAAAGTAATTCTCTGTTTATCCCAATAGTCGAAAACCAACGAAAATATTATAATATAAGTACGAAAACGTGCGAAAGGGGATTTTCGTACAAACAAAATAAGAAAAGGAGAGGAAATATGAGAAAGTTAAAAGAACGCTTTCACAGGAAACATGGCATTGTAAGTCGTATCTTTAGTATGGTACTTGCACTTGCTATGATTGTGACCATGGTTCCAGCAATCGGTGGTGCAACCACTGCATATGCTGCGAGCCCGACAATCCGGTTGTATCTGGACAAACCAAGTACATGGAGTAATCCGGTTGTCAATGTTTGGGCACCTGGCGCTAAGGTAGATAACCATGGCGCAGGAAATGCCACCATTTCACAATGGGGTAATCAGGAAAAACCAAAGCTTGCATATGAGGACAGCACAAAACTCTATTATGTAGATGTACAGAGTAGTGAGTGGACAGGCTTTCAGTTTGTTGATGCAGGTTCTGATGAGAAGGCTGCACCGGAGATAAAGACAGAAGGAGCTGCAATTGAGCAGATTAAGACTTTTACTTCTGATACTAGCATCTATTGTTTATTGGATGACAATGGAAAATATCAGTGGTATAAGGATGCTTCAAAGAAGGAAACATTGATTCCAGAGTCTGTACCAACAGAATGTGACCTGACTATTAATTATAAGAGCACATTAGGCGATGATGTTGCAGCATATATATATAAGGAGACCAATAAGCCGGCAGGTGAATGGCCGGGAAAAACTATGACTGCAACAGCAGGTCATGAAGGCTGGTATACAATGCATCTGACATTAGATAACAGTACAGATTATTCTCTTATCTTAAATGATGATGGACATGGAAACCAGTTAAAAGACGTAACTCTTTCTACAAAAGGAAAGGCAGAAGCAGAGTACTGGTTTGATGGTTCATTGTCAGAGACAAAACCTGCTGATTGGAAATATGTAACAACCATTCATTATCTTGCATCAGGAATGGGAAGTACTATTTACAATCATATGTGGGGAGCAGATGCCTCTGCAACAGGAGCTGGTGTTGGAAAAGAATGGCCGGGCGGACAGATTTCAGAAAATGCTGACCATTCAGGATGGTATGATGTAGTATATACACAGGATGTAAAACAGAATTTTAGCTGTATTTTTAATAATAACAATGGGACACAGACGGATAATATTGACGTCTCTGTAACATCAACAAGTACTGAACTCTGGGTTACCGGAACCAAAGCTGGTGGTGACACAACCGTATATAAAACAGCACCGGACAGTTGGGAGGCACCGGTTCCAGACCACACATTTACAATTTATTATTACAATGAAGATTTATCAACAGACACAGACCTGGGAAAAGTTGATATGTGGATGTGGAATGCCGGATTAAATGGATCATATGTTTTTGATGAAAAAGAATATGATGCTGAAAATAATGTGACATGGTTTAAAAAGACCATTACAGTTGCCGGCAGTAATGTAGGAAAAACGGTAGGATTAAAGGCACGCTATGACAATACAACAGGAGGAAATGGATGGGATGGCGGCTCTGATTCTGCAGATCGTTCTTTTACAATAAGCGGTGATGAGAATGAGGTATTATATTATGTGGATGGTTCAGATCCGGTTCATAAGAAACCGGTAATTAAACAAACGGAAAAGAGATACCTTGTATTGGATTATGAGAATCCGGGATTAAAAGAAAAAGGTATTACACCACAGTTCTATACATGGACATCGGGATATGCTTCAGTATTAACCAATTTTACATATGCAGGTGGAGATAAATGGACAGTAACAATTCCAGCAAAACCATCCTGTACAAAGGTTGATTTTTGTATTGCATTAGATTCAACAGGTGACCCATGGATTAAAGATGGTGGAGACCATTCAGTCACATTCCCTTCTGACCAGAAGGTTATATATGCCAGCATGAAAGCCGGCAGTGAGCCAGAAATTGCTATGCCATATAATGTTGGCTATGAAGTAGATGCAGAAAAACAACAGGTATCATATTACTATCGTGATGATGCTGCATTTGTAGATGGTACTTTAAAGGATATGACTGTAGCTGTTGACGTAAACGGAACAGAGTATCCAATGACATACAATGATGCAACAAAGCGTTTTGAGTATGTAAAGAGCGGTTTAACAGATGGCAAAACATATTATCGTTATAAAGCAAATGGAGCTTATGTTGTAGATGCATTCAATTCAAACAGCGAAAAGCACAATAATGCAGATTATTCATATTTTGAATACTATAAATTAAATGCAACAGTTACAGCAGAAGTTATGAATAAGTCATTTAACTACAATGAGAATAATGTTGTTAAGTTTAAGGTTGAACAGGATAGTTCAGATGCTAAAACATTAGAAGTAGCTAGTGCAAGTATCGATGTTTCTTCCCTTGGCGGAAGCAATGCAATGCCGATCGAACCGGAACTGCAGGCAGTTACCATTTCTGCAACAACAGATACAACATTAGGAATTAAGACATTACCAATTACTGTAACAGACCAGTATGGTAATAAATTCAGTACTACAGTGGATGTTGAAATTACAGACCGTGTGAAGGAAAACAAAAAAGATTTCGACTGGGATGAAGCTGTTGTTTACTTTATGATGACAGATCGTTTCTTTGATGGTAATGAATCTAACAATACAGCAAGTGGTGCAGATACATATGGAGACAATCCGGGACTGTATCATGGTGGAGATTTTGCAGGTGTAACAGCTAAGTTAGATTACTTACAGGATTTAGGTGTAAATACAATTTGGATTACTCCAATAGTAGAGAATATAAAAGGTGTAGCTGTAACAGATGAAGGTTCAAAAGATGTTCCTTATAATGCAGCATACCATGGATACTGGGCAAGTGATTTTACAAAATTGAATCCAACACTTGGTACAACAGAAGAATTTGAAACTATGATTAGCGAAGCACATAGTCGTGGCATGCGTATTATGGTTGACATTGTTGTAAACCATGCCGGATATGGTACAGAATCAACATTTGCTGATATGTTAAGGGATAAGAGTGTCAGTGAAGGCGATATTAAATCATGCAGTCTGGTTTGCCGGATTTTGCAACAGAGAATGCAGATGTCAGGGCAAAATTAGTAGAATGGCAGACATCATGGATGAAGGATTATGGAGTTGATTATTTCCGTGTAGATACTGTAAAGCATGTTGACAGCACAACATGGGCAGCACTTAAAAATTCTACAACAAAAGTAAATTCATCATTCAAGATGATTGGTGAATACTTTGGTGCAGGATATGCATCAAATGGTAGTTCCTTAGGTACTGGTCAGATGGATGCAGACCTTGATTTCGATTTTAATGACCAGGCAACAAGCTTTGTAAGTGGCAATATTTCTTCTGTAGAGAAATTCCTTTCTGCAAGAAATTCAGCACTTAATAACACATACATGACAGGTCAGTTCTTAAGCAGTCATGATGAAGATGGATTTAAGGCTGCCTTAATGAAAGGAAAAGAATATACCGAGGATGAGGCAACATCAGCAGCGTTAGTTGCAGCTACCTTACAGCTTACTGCAAAGGGTATTCCGGTTATCTATTATGGTGAAGAAGTTGGCTTAAGCGGATTAAATAATTATCCATACCAGACTAATAGATATGACATGGATTTCTCACTGGCAACAGAGGACAATGTCACATATCAGCATTATAAGAATCTGCTGAGCATCCGTAATGCATACACAGATGTATTCACAAGAGGAAGCAGAACGGTTGTGGCAAGTTCTGATGAGGAAGGCTATGATGTAGTTTCAAGATCCTATGGAGGAACAACCTTATATGTTGGTATGAATATCAAGGATGCCGCAAAAGAAGTAAAAGTTCCGGTTAATGCAAATGCAGGAGATACAGTTAAAAATCTTTATGATGGTAAAACATATACTGTTTCTTCTGATAAGACAGTAACAGTAAGCATTCCGGCAGCAAAGGATGGTGGAACAGTCATTCTTACCGAGGTGAAGAAAACAGTAGATCCAACACCGGCAGACCCGGGCAAGAAAGATCCAACACCAACACCAGCAAAGAAAGATGGAGTTATTTCCGTAACAGATAAGGCTGCTATTGAAACCAAAAAAGCAGCTCCAAAGAGTGGCGATGACAATGAAGCAGCTACATATGTATGTTTACTTGGACTCGCAATGGTAGCAATCACAGCAGCTACATATCGCAAGAAAAGAGCTTGCAAATAAAACAGCTTTTAAACTAAACATTTTATAAACCTCTTAGATGCCGCACCTTCGGGTGCGGCATTTACTATAAATTGGGAAAGAAGTCATATTGCTATCATCATGTTAAATACATTATAATAAGAAGAAAACAGCTAGGGCTGTCAAGGAGAATAATATGAAAAGTACAGCGTTTGATATGGCTATGATGGCATACAGACAAAATGATATGGAGGGAGCATTCCGTCAATTTCTGCCACTGGCAGAGAATGGCGATGCAGATGCCATGAATATGGCTGCAAATATGTTTGAAAGAGGTCAGGGCACATACCGGGATCCCGGGCGCGCAGTGTTTTGGTGGAAGAAAGCAGTGGAGCTTGGAAATGTGGATGCACTTGCCGATTATGGTCATTATCTGGTCACCACTTTTTTTGATGGCAAGGAGCAGAAGCTTGGAGCAGGGTATCTGGTTACTGCAACGGAGCGTGGCAACAATAGAGCGGGAGAGAGCCTAGTGGAGTTTGCTCTTAAAAATAACGAGGCCGGAGTCAAAGTATACAGGACAGCAGCAGATTACTGCGACCGGGCTATTGACGCTGCGACAGATTCATATCTTCGCACACAGTATGTGCAGAAAAAGGGTATGCTTAAATATAAGCTAAAACAGCACAGACTTGGAAACAATTATGTATATCTGGCAGCGGTATTTTCGGCGATAGGAGCAGTATTTCTCATGATTGCATCAGTGGATTTGTTTCTTGAGCTGCATATGGAGTATTGCGATATGTTTAAGCTGTTTTCGTATAGTAAAATGATACCATGGGAGGCAGATATAGCGATGTTCTTTGGTGCGATGCTTTTATTTACGCTTGGCAAGGTAACAAATAAGCTTCATGTGGCGAGCTTTTTGCAGCTTCTTGCATCGGTATTTGCAGTGGCAGTTGTTGCCATGCACTTTATCTGTGTGATAAATGATGGCAGGGTGTGGTATGACAAGTTGCTTTGGTATGTGGTACTTGTTGTCATTCCACTTATGCTTGGAAAGCTGCTGGGTGAGATTCTGAGAAAGATTATCGGCATACAGTAAAATAATATTTCGATATGTAACCGGAGGAGAGTGAATATGACTCTGCAACAATTAAAATACGTGGTGACAGTGGCAGAATGCGGCAATATAACAGAGGCTGCAAAGCAGCTTTTTGTCTCGCAGCCCACTGTGACCAGCGCTATACATGACCTGGAAAAAGAGATGCAGATAGTTATTTTCATCAGGACAAACAAGGGAGTGATATTATCAGAAGATGGTGAGAGATTTCTCGGTCATGCCAGACAGGTGCTGGAGCAGGTGGATCTCATAGAGGGAATCTACAAGGATGATGTGGTGAGTAAGCCGCACTTTGCGGTATCGTGTCAGCACTATTCCTTTGCAGTGAATGCATTTGTGGATGTAATCAGAGAGTTTGATGCATATCAGTATGATTTTACCATCAGGGAGGAGCAGACTCACGAAATTATTGAGGATGTCACGAATTTAAAGAGTGAGCTGGGAGTCATATATCTAAGCTCCAAGAATACGGAGGTGCTCTCAAAGATGCTAAAGCGTAATGAACTCGAGTTCACAGAGCTTTTTACAGCCACACCGCATGTATTCATATGTGACAGTCACCCGCTTGCTTCAAAAAATAGCATCACGATGGATGATCTGCAGGACTATCCGTACCTGACGTATGAGCAGGGAGAATACAATTCACAGTACTTTTCGGAGGAGTTTGTCAGTACTCTTGACAGCAGAAAGAATATCAGGGTCAGAGACAGAGCTACACTTTTTAATCTGATAATTGGCTTAAATGGCTACACAGTGTGCTCAGGAGTGATTTCCGCAGAGCTCAATGGAAGGAATATTATATCAAAGCCACTTGACGTGGAGGAGTATATGAGGATAGGCATTATCAGCAGAAAGGGTGTGGTACTCTCGCGATATGCAAGGGAGTATATTGAAGCATTGAAGGCGCACTGTATATAAGGTCTAAATATATACAAACATTTGGTACAAGGAGCATAGCATGTACGATAGTATAATAATAGGAACAGGTCCTGCCGGACTGTCGGCAGCCCTGAATTTAAAAACATATAAAAAGGATTTTATCTGGTTTGGTTCGAAGAACCTAAGCGAAAAGGTGCAAAAGGCAGAGAAAATCACAAACTATCCCGGATTTCCACAGATAAGCGGACAGGAGCTGTTTGAACGCTTTGACGCTCACAGGAGAGCTGCGGGAATTGATATAACAGAAAAGACCGTGACTAATATCATGCCTGCAGGAAACGGCTTTATGGTGCTTGCAGATAATGAGATGTACGAGGCAAGGACTCTCATACTTTGCATGGGTGTGATGTCTGCAAAGCAGCTGGACAGGAGGATGAGCTGCTTGGAAAAAGGCTCAGCTACTGTGCCACCTGTGATGGCATGTTTTACAAGGATAAGAGGATAGCTGTCATATGCAATGACAAAAAGTATGAGCATGAGGTAAAATATCTTGCAGATCTTGCGTCAGAGGTATTGTACTATCCGTCCTTTAATGACAGTGAAATAGAGCTTCCAAATGTGAATATATCAAAGGATACACCTGTTGCATTGACAGGTGACTCATTTGTGGAAGGAATTACGCTTCGAAGCGGAAAGACTGAGAGCGTAGACGGAGTATTCTGCCTGAGAAATGCCATCGCACCATCAAAGCTTATGCCACAGCTTGAAATAGAAAACGGACATATATTGGTGGACAGAGCCCAACAGACAAATGTAGCAGGCTGTTTTGCGGCAGGAGACTGCACAGGCAGACCTTACCAGTATACGAAGGCTGTGGGAGAAGGAAATGTGGCAGCACATTCGTGTATACAATATCTTAGTAAATCAGAAAAATAATATGGCAATGGCATAGAGGTCGGTTAAAGCATGTTAAAGGCAATTACAGCTAATTATAGCCACTTACCGTTGAGAAGATACTGATTTCTCTCAGCTCCCACTGAGACAAACTGTATTTCGTGTCTTAGCATGTCCTCAAGGAAGTTTATGTAGCGCTTAGCATTTACAGGCAGCTCATCATATGACCTGCAATTTGATATATCGGTTTTCCACCCCGGCAGCATTTTGACTACCGGGGTATATTTTTCCAGATTTTCGGTGGGGTCAAAGACGTTTGTTACAGCATTTTTATACTGATATCCTGTGATAACAGGAATCTGATCCATGATGCTCAGGACATCTAGCTTGGTCAGTGCGATTTTGTCTGCATGCTGGCATTTTAGACCATAGCGGCTTGCAACGGCATCAAATGGACCCACACGACGTGGTCTTTTGGTGGCAGCGCCGTATTCGCTTCCATACTTGCGGACCATTTCAGTCCATTCACCGTTCATAGCTTTTTCTGCGACAAATGGTCCGGCTCCGACACAGGTAGAGTATGCCTTTAGTACACCGACCACATGGTCTAATGAGGCACCGGGGATACCTGCACCTATAGGACCGTAAGCTGAGATGGTGGAGGAGCTTGAAGTATATGGGAAAATACCATAGTCTATATCCCTCATTGCACCAAGCTGTGCTTCAAGTACAACACGCTTTCCCTTTGATAGTGCATCCTCAAGGAATGCGCCGGTATCTGTGATATAAGGTGCATATTTTGCAGCCTTCTGCCTGCACCATGACAAAAGAGCTGACAGAGACATAGGTTCCTGATGATAGCAGCCTGCAAGCTCAAGGTTTTAGCTTCAAGCATGGTCTTAAGTCTGGCCTGTACATTCTCATCGTCTAAGTGGAGTAAATCACCGAGACGGATTGTTTTTTTACGGTATTTATCGCTGTATGCATAGGCAATACCGCGTTTGGTAGAGCCGAAGGCTGCTCCGGACTTTGAAAGGCGCTCTTCCTCAAGCTCATCCTGTATTTTATGCCACGGCATTGAAATTGTGGCTCTTGTTGATAATTTCAGGTTTTTTGGTGAAACAGATACATCTTGTGTTCTGATCTGTGCAATTTCATTGGACAGATGGTTTAGGTCAATAACCATTCCGTCACCGAGCACACATACTACATCCGGGTGAAGTATTCCGGATGGAAGCAGATTTAAGATAAATTTTCCCTGTTTATTAACTACTGTGTGTCCGGCATTGTTACCACCCTGATAGCGGACTACGATATCCGCATGTTCTGCGAGAAGGTCGATGACACGACCCTTTCCTTCGTCTCCCCAGTTTATTCCTGTAACTGCTGTAAGCATGATGAATGCCTCCTTGTTTTTTGAGTTTAATATTTGTATGTTGGTGCAGAGCTTGTATTGTCCGGATTTTGAATGGTATAAAACAAGTCTGCTTATAATGTGTATGATTCTGTTACGTGCAATACCTAAATGTCTTATCAGTTAGTATTCTTGCAAAGATGAGTCCGAGCGGCAGTGCAATGATAATCATGATTGCTGATGCAAACCATGAAACAGCATCCGAAAGTGCCATTATGCCGAAATTGTATATAGCCCGATACAGATAAAGTCCCGGAACCATTATGACTATGGATGGAACAGTAAGGGATATTCTCGGATATCCGTTGTTTTCCTTGATAAATGATGCGAGAAGCCCTGCTGTGAGAGCTCCGGCAAATGCGGCAGCAGGAGCGGCATACCTGTCAGGTCTACCAGCTCAAGCCGCAGTGAATTTGCTATGGCACCGATAAGAGCAGCTGTTGCAGCCATGGAAGCAGGGCTGTTGAACATGATTGAGAATCCAAACACACCGAAGAAGCTCATTATAAGCCTCAGGATTAGATGTAGTACGGGGCCCAGACCCAAATCTTCAAAGTCCATAGGCTGCAGTCGCAGAAGCAGTGCCATAATCCATGCAAACATCGTGGCTACCATGACTATTATTATTGCATAGGCAAGGCGTTCAAGACCGGAGCGCAAATCCAGCTTTGCCAGGTCGATTCCGCTTGTGATAAACGGAAATCCCGGAATGATAAAGAGCATGGAACAGATGTATCCGGCTTCGTGAATTGATGGTACATTGAAAGCCATCTCTGCAATTTTTAAAAATGCCGCATATATGAAGCATGAGGCAGAAATTGATACCGCTATATTTAGGAACAAAGTAAAATGATGTTTTATAAGCTTTGTACGTATGAGATTTCCGATGCCGGCTGCTACAAATGCCAGTATCATTTCAATAGGGCCTCCTCCGAGCAAAAATGTGAAGGCACAGCATGCTATAGCTGCTGCAAGTCCAAGCCTTGCAGGGGAGTAAATGGCATGAATCTGTTCAATCTCATCAAGTCGTCGGTGAATTTCTTCGCCAGTCAGGTGGGCTTCCTCCGTTGGAAAATTGTCGACAAACTGCTCCATGCGATAGAGCTTTGATGTGTTTACACCTGTGTTTGCTATGCTGAGTGACTGTGATATACAGTCATTTCCGTCAAAGCAGTTAAACTCGATTGACATAAGTCCGACATCCACTGTACATGTGACACCAAGCACCTTTGAGAGCCGGTTCATGGAGGTTCTCACACGCCAGGCTCCTGTGCCGCAGGAGAGCATGATGAGTCCGACACGTCCGATTACAGAGGCTTTTTCAATCAGTCCCGCCTTATCTATGAGTATATTTCCATCCTGTCTGGCATAATCATGCCAGGGGATTTCCATATGATTTTTTTCCATGATATCTGTGTAGCTGTTATCTGCCATAAATTATCGCCTCGGCTTTTTGTACATGTTTTTCAAGATTTTTTAGGAAATGAGAGCTTCGCAGGAAAATACCAATTTCATCATACCGCTTGTCATTTTCCACAAGAGAGTCCTGACCGTAAAAAACATATGCCATAGGAAGCTCCTTTTCAATCTGTATCATCAGATCCCATACGGCAGAGTAAGCCTCAGCCTCAGTCTCCTTGAGTTTTACGGTATCGGGAAGCTCTCGTATCAAGAGTATTCCGTCATGCTTTACAATGACCTGCTGCGTGGGAGTCATATGTTCGGAATCATATGTGTGGCTGTAGCGGTAAGCCTGTGCGTAGTAGATATCCTTTTTGTCTGGCATATCGTTGTATATTTCGTGAAAATGTATATAGTTCTTGTCGTGAGATATGTGTTTATACTCGGGCAGCGGATTTCCGTGCTCATCGGTCATGATTATCGGATTTTGATGTCCGTCGGCATTGACCTGTACGGTATGATATATGAATTGCGCAGCAAATCGAATACGGTGTTGTTGCACAGGCACATAAGCAGTGCGGAAAGATCGCGGTTGGTATATGCATTGAAGAGAGCTTTAGCAAATTTTTCTGCCGGAAGTGATACATCAAATTCATCGTTGTAAACCAGATTTTCATTGAAGGTTTCCATAAGTCTGTCACAGGCCCATGGATCATTTAATATCTTCTGAAACAGAATGTCTGCATGATCTTCTCTTGGAAACATTGTCTTTTCACTCATTTGAAACACGTCCTTTTCTTAATATAATCAATATTTCTCTTTTGAGCATTTATGATTATACAATTATGATTATAATAAGTAAAAAGTATAATTGATATAATTGAAATATCATATTATTATATCATTAGTATCTGTGTATTATCGGAAAAATGACCGGTAAAACGATAATAAAAAGGAGGCTTTAAATATGGATATAAATTTTGAGTACTATAAGATATTTTATTATGTTGCAAAATACTGCAATTTCACAAAGGCTGCGAGGGCGCTCGGAAACAGCCAGCCAAATGTAACCCGCGCCATGAACAATTTAGAGCAGCAGATAAACAGCATACTTTTTATCAGAAATAACAGAGGTGTGCAGCTCACACCGGAGGGAGAGCGTTTGTACGCGCATGTATCTGCAGCGATGTCACAGATACTTGCGGCGGAGGAGGAGCTGTCAGACAGCACAGGACTGTCACACGGAAGCGTATCAATAGGAGCCAGTGAGACAGCTCTAAACATATATCTGCTTGACAGGCTAAAGACTTTTCACATGGCATATCCGGGTATCAGGCTTAAGATATATAATCATTCCACCCCACAGGCTATAAATGCCGTAAAAAACGGCATGATTGATTTTGCAGTGGTATCGACGCCGGCTGAGGTGGAGGCCCCTCTTAAGATGATAAAGCTTGGTTCATTTCAGGAGATTCTTGTGGGTGGAACCACCTTTACTGCGCTCGGAAGCCAGACTCTGTCATTAAATGAGCTGCATAATTATCCGCTTATCGGACTGGGGCGGGAGACCATGACATTTCAGTTTTTTAACAGATTTTTTATGTCACACGGGCTTGAATTCGCGCCTGATACAGAGACCGCAACGACAGATCAGATACTGCCACTTGTGAAAAGTGAGCTTGGTCTTGCCTTTATGCCAAAGCCGATGGCAGAGGCTGCGATAGCAAATCGCGAGATTGTAGAGATAGCTCTGGAGGAGGAGATACCGCAGAGAAATATATGTATGGTATATGATATACATCACCCGATCAGTGCGGCGGCAAGAGAGTTAAAGAAAGTTATATCAGACAGCCATAAGGTGTGATTGGCAGTCGGTGGGATATACATAGGTAACTGGCAGGTTACATATTGCAACAGGTATGTTACACATTGGCAGGTTTGTAACTTACATCTCGTTTAATACTTTGTTAAAATATAGTCAGGCAGATAAGTTATAAGAATTTATCGGCAGAGTTTTTTAGGAGTATTATTTAAAATTGGAAGGAGATTTTACACTATGGCTAACAGAATCATGTTAAACGAGACATCTTATCACGGATCAGGTGCAATCCAGGAGATTGCAACAGAGGCAAAAGCGCATGGCTTAAAAAAAGCACTGGTATGCTCTGACCCTGACTTAATCAAATTTGGGGTTACAGCAAAGGTAACAGATATCCTTGATAAGAACGGATTGGAATATGAGATTTACTCAGAGATTAAGCCAAATCCAACGATCGACAACGTAAAGCATGGCGTAGAGACATTTAAGAAATCAGGAGCTGATTACCTCATTGCAATCGGAGGCGGCTCATCTATGGATACATCAAAGGCAATCGGTATCATTATCGCAAACCCTGAGTTTGAGGATGTAAGAAGCTTAGAGGGAGTTGCACCTACAAAGAAGCCTTGTGTTCCTATCATTGCAGTACCTACAACAGCAGGAACAGCTGCAGAGGTTACAATCAACTATGTCATCACAGATGTAGAGAGAAAGAGAAGTTTGTATGTGTAGACCCACATGACATGCCAATCATCGCAATTGTAGACCCGGACATGATGTCATCAATGCCAAAGGGACTTACAGCATCAACAGGTATGGACGCACTTACACATGCTATCGAGGGATACACAACAAAGGCTGCATGGGAGATGACAGATATGTTCCATCTCAAAGCAATCGAGATTATTGCAAGGTCCTTAAGAAGTGCAGTTGCCAATGAAAAAGAGGGACGTGAGGGTATGGCACTTGGAGAGTACATTGCCGGAATGGGATTTTCAAATGTTGGACTTGGAATCGCTCATTCAATGGCTCATACACTCGGAGCTGTTTATGATACACCACACGGAGTAGCGTGTGCTATGATGCTTCCAATCGTAATGGAGTACAATGCAGACTGCACAGGTGAGAAATATCGTGAAATTGCCCGTGCAATGGGAGTTAAGGGAGTAGATGATATGTCTGTAGAGGAGTACAGAAAGGCTGCAATTGATGCTGTAGCACAGCTCTCTGTAGATGTAGGAATACCAACAAAGCTCGAGGCTATAAAGGAGGAAGACTTAGAATTCCTCGCAGAGTCTGCTCACGCAGATGCATGTGCACCTGGAAATCCAAAGGATGCAAGTGTTGAGGATTTGAAGGCTCTTTTCCGCAAGATTATGTAATTCGGCAACAGCTTACAGGGATGTTTGTGAATAGTTACGATTAAGAATGAAATAAAATAGAAAATCCGGGAACTGTCAATTGACAGCATTCCCGGATTTTTAACGCTGATATAACTATTCTGACGACCGTGTATATTTGTAAAAACGCACGATACTTGTTCTAAATGGTTCTGAATATTACCTTGAATTATATCAGGTTAACCTCGCGAAATACGTCGGCAAGCTCCTTTGGCATAGCATCAGCGAGCAGTCCGGCAAGCTCCTGAGGTGTGAAATTTTTATTGTCAAGCACCCATTGGGTTGTCATAAAGACAGAGCCCTGACAATACATCTCAAGCTGGAACAACAGCTTTTCGGATATTTTCCGGCGGCTTTTTCCCTCAATCTGGTCAATATAAAACTGACGAATCAGCTCAAAATCATGCTCCTTTAGATTGTTCTGCTCATCATTTTTAAAAGCAGCCTTAAAGAAAAGGTGCTCCATACGGATATATTCAAATTTTTTAACAAGGCTTTCGTACACTGTACTGCCCTCACCCATCTGGTGAAAGGATTCAATCAGTATCTTATCAAAATACCAGTTTATCAGGTCATATTTGTCCTGAAAATTTCTGTAAAAGGTTTGTCTGGTCACACCACATGTATCGCAGATTTCTTTAACCGTAATTTTCTCGACAGGAGAGGAAAACATGCATTCCTTCATGCATTGGCCAGCTTGTATTTTATATTGTTGTTCATAATGTCTCCGAATTATAATGCAGATATCTAATGAGCCTTAAGCTTTGACATAAGTGCTTCCTGCAGTGTTTTTGAAAAATTAATTCCCTCTTCCTGCGCAGCAGTATTTAGCCAAGCCGGAATGGTAAGGGTTTTTCGGACCGATTTATCGAAATGCTCTTTGGCATATGCCTTAACATCTACTGAAACCATATTGGTAAATGCATCGGTATATGTTCCTGTTATGTCTAATTCGTCAGATAGTCTGTCAATATTGATATCAGATAATTTGGATGCTTTAGGAAATTTTTCATTATCCATCTTAGCCGTATACAGATATCCTGCAAGACAATCAACAGCCATGGCCACAGCATCTTCAAGGGTATCTCCTTGTGTTGCAAGATAATTTAAATCAGGAAAGATTACAGAGTATCCATTATCTTCCTTAAAAAAACATGCCGGATATATTGATAACATGATGAGTATACCTCCTTATGATTATTTGATTCCCGCTTGCTTACGGATAGAATTTTCAGTGATTTTGTTCAGTTCTTTGCCTTTATGAAAAGGAATGGTTACTTTTCCGGGCTTTGAAGGATGAATATAATGCCGATGTGATCCGGTTTGGTTTTTGAAAATCCACCCATCGGCAAGTATTATACGTTCCATTTCAGTTGGTTTGATCGGCATATTTTTATCCACCTTTCTTTAGTATATATATAATATAACATATGATACGTATAAATTCAATGCGTGTAAATATAATATATATAAATTTAATATGTATAATTATTGCGTATATAACTATATATTGTTGTTTATATTTTAGTATGATCAGAAATGATTATATTACCGATTAAAAAGATTGAATTTTAAAATTTATCTGCTAATATATTGATGAAAATATTTTGAAATATACGAGGATATACATACATGAAAGACCTTACAAAAGGAAAACCATCAAGACTCATACTGGCATTTGCCATTCCAATATTTATGGCAAATATACTCCAGCTCACATATAGTATAGTTGACACGAGAATAGTCGGGTCATATCTGGGAGAAAACTCACTGGCAGCAGTCGGAGCCACCACGACACTCAGCAATCTGATGATAGGCTTTTTGATGGGAATGGCTGTGTCATATATTTTTATTATAATAGCAGGGCTTGTAGCGACATTTTTGTATGATGCATGTGCGGCGGCACTTAGGGCACTGGGCGATACAGTTACGCCGCTTGTATGGTTTATCATGGTGATACCGCTTTTGGTGAAGATATACACCATGCCGGTGCTTAGGAAGCAGGGGCATGGGATTTGAAAAAGAGTGAAGCAGGCTTTACTCCAACACCAGAAGAAGTCCCATCTTGAACCTTTCGTCAGCGGTTACGCTGTGCAGTCCGTTTTTGTCAAAACGGAAATTTTCGCCTGCTGAGATTGTGTAATCTTTGCCCTCGTAGTCTATTACAGCCTTGCCCTCGAGTGCGAAAATTATTGCATTTCCAGGCGCGCGATGCGGTGTGAGACCGGTGCCTCATCGAATGCCATAAGCACGAATTTCATTGTGTCGTTGCTTACCACATCAATGTTCGTGATACTGCCATCCTCATATGAGATAAGATCCTTAAGCTTCATGACCTCGCCTGATTTGATAATTTTGTTCATATTGTTGTTCTCCTTTTTTATGATGATTTCGGTGTAAATACAGCCGGTTTCTGTTGTTACTCCGCAGAGTGTTTTCGAAGGGACTACCAGCATATCACCTTCTGATATGGTATGTTTTGCAGCATAAGCTCCGATAAGAAAATCAGCGCATCCTTTTGCACCGATGTATACAGTGGTATTATCGTAGGATTCCTGAGAGATTGACGTGCCCTTTCCGAGAGAAAAATAGGTTATGGGTGTTTTGTCACTAAGCCTTGAATTTCGTGAGACGGTCATCTCGTCGCGGATAGGGCGTAAATCTTCTATTTTGAAAACCTTGTCCATAGGATTTCTTGTCCTTCTTTCTTGAATGTTGATTTCATTATTTATAATACAATATTACTATAATTTTGTCCAAAAATATGTTGCATATACAACAAAAACAATATAATAAAATACAAACCGCTTGCTATTTCTTTCACATATGTTAAAATATAGTCAAAGCAGTTTTTCTATAGCAACCTGTGCGGTCGTTGGCACATTAATTACAGATATGACTATATGCTCTGTAAATATGTGAGGCATAATAAGATGTCGTCCGGCGATAAGGGCGTGCAGGGTCTTCAATACCTTAATTATTTTTCATATTCCTTGAAATTCTTGCTTTTAAATGTTTCATTATTTTATTTAAAGCAGGATAAGAGGGTTTTTACCACACAGATATTTCCTGCTTTAGTGTTTTCAAATGAAGGAGGATTTTATATGAGTGGTAACAGAGAGTACAAAAGTGATGTTTTCAGTATGCTGATGCAGGATAAGGAAAGAGCCTTACAGCTGTATAACGCAATGAATGGGTCTAGCTATGACAATCCGGAGGATGTTGAGATAGTGATTCACGATGGTGGCATTTCACTTTCGGTCAGAAATGATGCATCGTTTATCGTGGATGCGAGATTGAGCATATATGAGCATCAGTCCACAGTTTGTCCGAATATGCCGGTGAGAAGTCTTATTTATTTCAGTGTGATATTGTCAGATATGCTCAGCGACAAGAAAAAAGGAACAAAAAAGGGCAAGAACATCTATGGCAGAAGACTGGTAAAGATACCGACACCACATTTTGTGGTATTTTACAATGGTGAGGAGGAACTGCCGGAGGTTCAGGAGCTTAAGCTGTCCGATGCGTTTGAGAAGCCGACCGACGAGCCGAATCTTGAGCTTAAATGTAAGGTGTACAATATTAACGACGGAAAGAACAAGGCTATTATGGAGTCCTGTGGCTGGCTGAATGATTATATGACATTTGTAAATAAGGTCAGAGAGTATCATGCAGACGGGGCATTTGATGATCTTGCTATAGATATTGAGAAGGCTATAGACTATTGTATTGACAATGATATTCTGAAGGAGTTTCTAAAGACTTACAGAAGTGAGGTGACGAAGAGTATGCAGTTAAATTACGAATTTGACAGGCAGCTTGAGCTTGAAAGAGCTGATGCTATCGAGGAAGGCTTAGAACAAGGAATAAAGCAAGGCTTAGAACAGGGCTTAGAACAAGGCTTAGAACAAGGCTTAGAACAAGGAATAGAATTGATTAACCAGCTAAATCAGATTTTATTGTCCGAAGGCAAATATGATGAATTGCAGAAAGCTTCAAATGATAAGGAGTATCAAAAAAAGCTTCTTGCAGAGTATGGACTTCTCAATGAGAAGCAAGGTGAATAAATGAGACAAAAAGAACTCGAAAAATGGTTAAAGATAGTAATAATAGCGGTAGCACTTTGCGGATTAGTGGTCTGTGCGGTTGCCATACCATGGATAGGGCATGTGTTTATTGCGTCTGATCCGCAGGTTTCTGGTATGTATATACCATGGCTTGTTATGTTTATCATCAGTGCAATTCCGTGCTATGTTATATTGTATCTGGCTGGAGAGTAGCCGTAAATATCGGAAAAGACAGGTCGTTTTCCATGGAGAATGCGAGGCATATAAAGCTGGCATCGAAAATAATTCTGTTTGATGCATTGTATTTTTTTGTTGTGAATATCTGTATGTGGAGGATATACGTGAATCATCCTGGGGTGATATTGGCGCTTGTGTTCATAGTGTTTGCCTGCGTCGTGGCATCGGTCGTGGCGGCGGTTTTGTCACATCTTGTGGTAAAGGCCGCAGATCTGCAGGAGCAGAGTGATTTGACAATATAGCGTGTGCGCTACAGTTTTATTTGAGCGGGAGAGATACATGGAAGGCGAAATTATTTTTAACATAGACGTAATGCTTGCAAAGAGAAAGATGAGTGTTACGGAGCTGTCGCAGCGTGTGGGAATCACCATGGCAAATATATCAATTTTAAAAAACGGCAAGGCAAAAGCAATCAAGGTTTCCACGCTTGCAAAGCTTTGCGAAGCACTTGACTGCCAGCCGGGAGATTTGCTGGAATATAGAGATTGCTCGCAACTGTGAAGGTACGAACAGTGGGAAGGTACGAACAGTTACGATTGCTCTTGCGATAATGGAGAAAATATAGTATCATAAATGATTGGCGTGCGTCACATTGGATGTACAAATATCAGCGTATTATGGGAGGCAATTGATAGATGAATAATTATGATGTGATAATCATTGGAGCAGGACCGGGAGGTATCTTCGGAGCATATGAGCTTATCGAGAAGAATCCTGACTGCAAAATAGCGGTTTTTGAGGCTGGGCATGAGCTGGCTAAGAGAAAATGTCCTATCGATGGAAAGAAAATAAAGAGCTGTATTTCCTGCAAGAGCTGTTCTATTATGAGCGGTTTTGGCGGGGCAGGTGCTTTTTCAGACGGAAAATATAATATCACAAATGATTTTGGCGGTACCTTGTACGAGCATATCGGCAAGCAGCGGCCATTGATCTGATGGAATATGTTGACGAGATTAATATGAAGTACGGCGGTGAGGGCACAAAACTTTATTCTACAGCCGGCACAAAGCTCAAAAAGGTCTGCATGCAGAACAAGCTCAAGCTTTTGGATGCGTCGGTCAGACATCTCGGAACTGACATAAACTATGTTGTTCTGGAAAATATGTATGCACATCTGAAGGATAAGGTGGATTTTTATTTCGATACACCTGTTGAGTCGGTAGAGGTGCTGTATGATGAGAATACGGCAGGTGCTGATGCTTGCAGTTTACAAGAGGCTCACACAGACAATGTATCCGGATATGCAGTAAAAACAGCGGATAGCACATATGAGAGCAGATATTGTATCATCTCAGTTGGAAGAAGCGGAAGCAAGTGGATGGAGAAGGTCTGCAATGACCTTGATATCCCAACCAAGTCAAACCGTGTGGATATCGGTGTGCGTGTTGAGCTTCCGGCCCTTATTTTCTCACATCTGACAGATGAGCTGTATGAGAGCAAGATTGTATACAGGACACAGCTTTTTGAGGATAATGTGCGTACCTTCTGCATGAATCCGCATGGCATCGTGGTAAATGAAAACACAAACGGCATCGTAACAGTAAACGGACACAGCTACGAGGGAGCAGACAAGCAGACTGAAAACACGAACTTTGCGCTTCTTGTTGCGAAGCATTTTTCAGAGCCATTCAAGGATAGCAACGGATATGGTGAGAGCATCGCGCGCCTTTCAAATATGCTTGGTGGCGGTGTAATTGTACAGCGCTTTGGTGATCTTGTGAGAGGGCGTCGAAGCAATGAGAAGCGTATTGAGGAAGGACTCGTTACTCCTACACTTTCAGCTACACCGGGAGACTTAAGCCTTGTGCTTCCAAAGAGAATCCTGGACGGAATCATTGAGATGATTTACGCGCTCGACAAGATAGCACCGGGAACTGCAAATGATGATACCTTGCTTTACGGCGTAGAGGTCAAGTTCTACAACATGGAGGTAGAGCTTAACGATAAGCTTGAGAGCAAATATAAGGGGCTTTACATTATCGGAGATGGAAGCGGTGTGACACATTCACTTTCACATGCGTCGGCAAGCGGTGTGTATGTTGCGCGTGAGATTGAGGCAGAGAGATAGTTGCTGTTAAAGAGGTAATATATATAAGCAATGATTGAGGAATGTATAGATTTAAAATGATATGTGAGAACATAATATTTCTGTAATTGGGAAATATTATCATTATGAACTATTGAAATGCTACATTAGTTAGACTAAACTAACTGTGTAGCATTTTTCTTTGTTATAAATAGTTGTATGTAAAATTGAATCAGAAAAACAACATAAGGAGGTTCATAATGAATTATTTAGAAATCGAAAAGGTAGTGGGCAGAGAAATCCTTGATTCCAGAGGAAATCCTACAGTTGAGGCAGAGGTTTATCTGGTTGACGGAACTGTTGCAAGAGGCACAGCGCCATCAGGAGCTTCAACCGGAGAGTTCGAGGCACTTGAGCTTCGTGACGGAGACAAGAGCAGATATCTGGGCAAGGGTGTTACCGGGGCAGTAGAAAATATAAATACTGTAATCAACGACACATTGACAGGTATGGACGCAAGTGATATCTATGCAATAGATGCGGCTATGATAGAGGCAGATGGCACAAAGGACAAGTCTAAGCTTGGAGCTAATGCCATTCTTGCTGTATCAATTGCGTGTGCGAGGGCGGCAGCTGTATCACTTGATATTCCTCTCTATAGATTTTTAGGTGGTATCTCGGGAAACAGACTTCCTGTACCTATGATGAACATTGTAAACGGTGGATGTCATGCACTCTCATCAGGACTTGACGTGCAGGAGTTTATGATTATGCCGGTAGGTGCGCCTTCCTTCAAGGAGTGTCTCAGATGGTGTGCTGAGGTATTTCATGCACTTGCAGCCATATTAAAGGAGCGCGGTCTTGCCACGTCAGTCGGTGACGAGGGTGGATTTGCACCGGCACTCAAATCTGACGAGGAGGCTATCGAGACAATTCTTGAAGCTGTAAAGAAGGCAGGCTATGAACCGGGCAAGGATTTCAAGATTGCCATGGATGCAGCATCATCAGAGTGGAAGAGTGAAAAGGGCAAGGGCTTTTACAAGCTGCCAAAGGCCGGCACAGAGTACAACTCAGAGGAGCTTATAGAGCACTGGGCAAAGCTTTGTGACAAATATCCTATTATATCAATCGAGGATGGTCTTGATGAGGAGGACTGGGAAGGCTGGCAGAAGCTTACTGCGCGTCTGGGCGATAGGGTACAGCTTGTGGGAGATGACCTGTTCGTAACAAACACTGAGAGACTTGCAAAGGGAATAAGCCTTGGAGCAGGAAATGCAATCCTGATTAAATTAAACCAGATCGGTTCAGTATCAGAGACTCTTGAGGCTATCAAGATGGCACACAAGGCAGGCTATACAGCAATCAGCTCACACCGCTCAGGTGAGACGGCCGACACAACAATTGCAGACCTTGCGGTGGCACTCAACACATGCCAGATAAAGACAGGTGCGCCTTCGCGTTCAGAGCGTGTTGCAAAGTATAACCAGCTTTTAAGAATTGAGGAGGAGCTGGGAAAGAGCGCAGTTTATCCTGGGATTAAAGCGTTTAATGTGCAGCAGTAGTTTAAAATAAAACTCTATGAATGCATTAAGTCAATATCCATTGGAGTGTCTTTAGGAGAAAATAAGATAAGCATAGTCGCAGATATCGTAATAAGATATCTGCGATTTTTTGTTTTTTTATCAGTAATTCTAAATATCGTCCAAACATCTCATTTTAGCACATCAATTGTAGCCCTTAATTGTAGCAATTAAAAACGATTTATCGTAACACGATAAAAAAATATTGCAAAACTAAAAGCGGTGTAGTACAATTAGCTTGCCGGTAAGTAAAAAATATGAGAAAATAACTACATAGATAGTAAGGAGGTAGCTATGGACAATAATAATATCGGGGGCATGAATCCCCAACAGTTTTCACAGAACACGCCACAGACTTCACAGCCACATATGGGGATGTCAGGTATCGAACTGCAGAAGATGCAGCAGGAGGCGGAGCAAAGACGGCGTGAGCAAAGCAGGAGAAATGCGGATTTCTTTGGCAGGCTATGTATACCTACGATAATATATGCGCTGCTTTACACCATTTTTTGTATGAGAATACAGGTGGAATACTTGTTACGTTGTTTGCAATCGTCACAGGAGTATACAGCCTGTATTGTATGAAGATACTTCATATAGAGGCAAAGCCACTCACTATATGGTACAGTGTGATGATGATACTCACAGGCTTATCATCAGGCTTGACCGGCAATAAAATTATACAAGGATTTAATTTTTGCTGGATACTTGTGTTTCTTGTTTTTATGCTGCTTCACAATTTCTGCAATGACAGACAATGGGGGCTCATAAAGTATATCACTGCGGCATTTCAGGCGGTGTTTGGAGCGATTGGGTGTATAGCTGAGCCGTTTATGGATATTGCTGACTATATGAGAAATGAGCGCATGGATAGTGACAATATGGGCAGTGAAAGTGTGGTCGGTGACAGTGCAAATACAACTGCCGGAGAGCGGCATGTGAAAAAACACAGAATGCTTTATGTGTTTATCGGAATAGCAATTGCCTTTCCTCTGGTTGTGCTGATAGTTGTGCTGCTGTGCTCTGCGGATGCGGTTTTTGCCTCAGTAATAAAGAAAATATTTGCTGATATCAATTTCTTTACAGTGAGCAAGGTGGTATTACTTTTTGTATTTGCGCTTTTCTCATCGTACTGTGGTATAAAGTATCTGAGCAAGAAGCGTATATCGGATGCACCGGTTGAGACTCCGGCATTTCCGGCTGCAATCGGCATCACTGTAGCTGCAACTATATCAGTGGTATATGTATTTTTCTGTTTTATACAGATTGTGTATCTGTTCGGGGGACTTATGCAGCTTCCAAGTGGCTATACCTACGCCAGGTATGCGAGAGAAGGATTTTTCCAGCTGCTTTTCGTATGTATACTGAATGTGATTATCGTATTGCTCGGAAGTGGACTGTTCAGAAAAAATAAAATATTAAATGCATTTTTAATTTTAATAACACTGTGCACATATATCATGATTGCATCAAGTGCATATCGTATGGGGCTGTATGTGTCAGAGTACGGGCTGACAGCCACCAGACTTTGTGTGTTCTGGGCACTCGGAGTGATAGCACTGTTTATGCTCGGGGTGATTTTATCTATATGTAAGCCTGCTTTTTCGCTATTCCGGTACGGAATAATAGTAATCGGGATATGTTATCTTGTGCTTGCATTTGCAAGGCCTGATTATCTGGTTGCAAGGTACAATACAGTATGTATGGAGGATACAGACTACAAATATCTGATGTCACTTTCCACGGATGCATCTCCGGCGCTTGCGGCAGATGCGGACTTTATGGAAAATAAGGGGATGGTCACCATGTATGCAAGACAGCTGGCAGGTGAGACAAATGACAGCTTAAGACAGCTCAATGTATCTCATATAAAGGCTGCACATTTATTCAGAGATAGCATAAATGAGGTAAAGAGCTCACAGCTTATCCTTTTATATGTATATTCGCCTTACGATTCAGGCAGCTATAACAACGATGATACCGGTCTTGATGGCGTGGACAGCATACAGATGGGCTATCATGTGTTAAAGGATACAGAAGATAAAGACACAGCCTATTATGATTACGACAGTTATAGCATGGATGATACAAGAGTGGCGGCACCAGTATTTTTCAAATGGGTGGATGCAGTCGAGGTGAAGAAGATTTCCGACAGTGAGCGTATCTTCCTTGCAAAGATTCCAAGAAAGGCATTAAAAGGTGAAGATGGAGTGAATATTGAATACAGATTTAATAAAAATGGAGATGTAATATATTCATCCCAGTACAATGTGATTCTTGACAAGAAAAAAGGACTCAACGAGGTGGAGATGTCATACTATGCCGGAACAGATGGCGTGGATGTGCCTGAGTACAATATTTATGGAAAGTAATAGTTTAAATTGTATATAATACAAAAACGGACATGGCAGTTTTGCATGTCCGTTTTTGCTTTTGTATAATAAGTATCGGATATTATGAACCGGGTAGGTTTACAAAAAGCAGAGTAAAATTTAATCAAGCTTTAATATTAATCCTAATATACGCTTTACAGAGGTCTCCATCTCACTACGAGAGATGGCACCATTATCATAAGCCTTCTTTACACGATCAGGATATCCATTTCCCATCTTAAGATCATTTCCCGCTTTTGTCTCCTTGTAATGCTCGCCACAGGTCCACCAGTCGGTTGTGACCATTCCTTCATAGCCCCACTCATCACGCAGTATTCCTGTCAAAAGGTCTTCACATTCAGAGGCTCGATAGCCGTTTATCATATTGTAAGAGGACATAATAGCCCATGGATTTTCATTTTTTACAATTATTTCAAAGGCCTTCAGATAGATTTCTCTGGCAGCTCTTTCTGAAACGCGTGAATCACTGTTTTTACGGTTTGTTTCCTTATTGTTTAAGGCAAAGTGCTTGAGTGTGGCACCGACATTGTTTGACTGGATTCCGCGTACCATGGCACCTGCGAGCTTTCCTGTGACAAATGGATCCTCTGAGTAGTACTCAAAGTTACGTCCACAGAGAGGACTTCTGTGAATACAAATGGCAGGTGTGACCACAGGCAAGATTATTTCTTTAATTCTTCACCGCCCGCGCGTCCTACTGCCTCTAAAACATTTGGGTTCCATGTGCATGCGAGCAGTGTGGAGCATGGAAATGCAGTGGTATATATACCGACCTCAGGCGCTATACGCACTCCGGCAGGACCATCTGCTGTCATGGCAGAAGGAATACCGTATTCAGGCATATTTCCGATACCGAAGGTATTTGCAACACCGGTATTTGGCTGTCCGCCGAGCAGATGAATGAGATCATCGATGGAAAGCTCTGATACAAATTCATCAAGCGTGATACGTCCTTCCACAACATCCATGATGTCGTGACTGCCGTTTTTAGCCATGCCATCGCTGAAACGATAGTATGGAATGGCTCTCTGACCGGGACCAACCCCCTCGGTCAGGGCAGGGTCAATATTGCCAATAGCTGAGTAGTCGGTGTCAACAGGCTCACTTTGAGGCAGAGCTTCATAGCTTCCGTCAGAGAGCATTCTCTTTGGCAGACTTGTAGGAACCAGCTTTGCTGAAAGCTGCTCGGTAATTACATCATGATTTAATATATATGAGTAATCTGCTTTTGTCACATCACGGACGCTCGTTCCAATGTATATATCATATGAACCTGCCTCAAGCACATATGCAGATTTTTTAATCTTTCCAAGGTCATCATATGATGCCATATCGTTTATTTCCCATGTGAGGATCATAAGCTGTGATTCACCCGGCTGCAGTTCTCTTGTCTTTTCAAAGGCTGCGAGCTCCTTTGCAGGCTTGCCAAGCTTTCCTTGTGGTTTAGCAATGTATACCTGAACAACCTCTTTTCCGGAGAATTTGCCTGTATTTGTCACACGGACTTTTGCATAAAGCTTATTGGCCTCAGATGTACAGTTGGAATTCACAACGCCGGCAGAAACAGTCTCCACATCAAATGTGGTGTATGAGAGGCCATAGCCGAATGGGTAAACAACCTTCTCCGCTGCTCCCGGAATTGTCTCGAAATAGCGGTATCCGACATATATATCATCGGTGTAGTCCACATAGTCTCTTGACTCATGGAAATTGTAAGTAGACGGATAGTCGTTGAGCGATTTGGCAAATGTATCGACAGTTTTTCCGGAAGGATTGCCATCTCCTACTAAAAGCTCAGCGGCAGCGAGTCCGCCTTCCATGCCACCCTGTAAGGCAAGCAGTGCTGACTGAATCTGATCATCATAAGCAAACCATGATGTATCAACCATTCCACCGACATTTAAAATCACGATTACATTTTTGAAACCGGCTTTTACAGTGTCAACCATCTCCTTTTCTTTTACGGAAAGACAGAAATCACCATCCTTAAAAAGCTCTGCCGACTTCTCCGTCATCTCGCGTTCGTAGTCCCAGAGAGCCTTGTTGTTTGGGTCAACAACACTCTTTCTGTCCCAGCCTTCTCCGGAGTAGCGGCAGATTGAGATGATAGCAGTGTCGGTATATGCCTTTGCCTTGTTTAAAAGCTCAACCGGCACATCCGGCTCTATAGTCATGCCGGGTACCGCACCGGCTGCATACTGCTTTTTAATGTCGTTGCGGTAGTAATCGCACAGCTCCTCAAATACGCTTATTTTATCTTTTTGAAGCTTAAGCCCCTCGTAGAGGCTGCGGATATATGCAACAGTTACATCACCGCTTCCACCACCGCCCTTTACATAGTCGAAGGTGCCTTTTCCGAAAAGGGCTACCTTAGAACCCGCTGCAAGAGGGAGTACGTTGTTTTCGTTTTTGAGAAGCACCATGCCTTCCTTGGCAGCTTCCTTTGAAAGCTCGATGTGAGCCTTGCTTCCTGTAACTCTTTCACCATTTGCCCCAAGTGGAAGATTAGGAGTGAATTTGATTCGTGACCATTTGTTCATAGCAGATACCTTCCTTATATTGTGTTTATAGAGTTAATTTTGTGTCTGTATGGCATTTTATTTATAAAATTACCATAATTTTTCATATATTATAAAAGAATTGTAAGCTAAAATAGAATGATTTTCAATCATGATAATGACTTTATTTTATGTCGATATTGACTTTTTGCTTTGCCATTATATTATATATAATTAAGGCTTCAAATCTGTAAATTCTAGTATAAAAGCTTACGCATATGGAGGTTCACATGCAGCAATACACGCACGAATATATAAAATCAATACCACATCTGCCGGTATACTGTCTCCTATATGAGACATACCGCCAGATGTCACCGAGCCACTGGCATGATCATCTGGAGATAATCTATGTACTTGAGGGAGAATTACAGATATCAAGTAATGAAAACACTGATATATATGCGAATGATGGACATATTCTTCATGAAGATGAGTTCTATATCATAAATTCAAGTAAAATCCACAGCACAAAGAGTAAGGGGATGGTTAAAGCCTTTCTTATACAGGTACCATATATGTATTTGGATAATTATATAGAGGATTATGAGCATGTCAGGTTTCTGGAATGCTTTGATGGAGAAAAGAATACAAAAAAATATGATCGGATGAAAGCTCTTCTAAAAGCAATAACACGAATTTACTGCAAAAAGGATAAAGGCTATGAGCTTCGTCTGATGGCAAAGATGAATGAATTTCTCTATATTTTGTATACGAGCTATTCACACATTAATGCTAATATGGAAAAAGAGTCAAAACAGATAGCCCGTCTTAAAGGAGTACTGCAGTACGTCGCGCAGTCCTATCAGGAGCAGATTTCATTAAAAACAGCGGCTGATATAGCATCGCTGAATCAGGAGTATTTCTGCCGTATGTTCAAAAGATGTATGGGTGTGACTTTTCTGGAGTACATCAATCTGGTACGGATCGACCATATTCATGAAGAGCTTCTTGTAACAGATGATTCGATAACAGATATTCTGGAGCGCAATGGATTCACGAATTACAAGGTTTTTAGCAGGATGTTTAAGGCGCAGTTTGGCATGACGCCGAGGGAATTGCGCAGACTCAGACATTACTCGTGAAAGATACACAGAAAAATTCTAAAATGATAGATTATAGAATTGACTCATGGTATAATATAACGAACGTAAAGATATGTGCGTCGAAAGAGATATCATATAGATAAGATTGGAGAAAATACATGAACCCAGCAAGCATAATGAAAATGATGAAAGCAAAAAATACATTTACAGCAAACCACCCAAAGTTTGTATCTTTTTTACAGTATGCATTCGGCAGTGGCATACCGGCAGACACAGTTATCGAGATTACCGTGACAAAGCCGGGACAGGAGCCTGTGACCTCCAATATCAAGGTACAGCAGTCGGATCTCGAGCTTCTGGACAGCTTGAAGGATATTAATTAGATATGTTATACCAGATTAAAGATGGGACAGTTTCGGCAGGAGGTCAGACGATTCTGTCCCATGTTGATTTTTATATAAAGGAAAAAGAAAAAATAGCTGTAGTCGGCAAAAACGGTGCTGGAAAGACCACGCTGCTTCGGCTTCTTGCTGGAGAACTGACACCGGACAGGGATGACAGCAGGGGCAGCTACGGCAGAAGCAATGATATGGTCACGGGAGCTGCCACTGCAGGCAGTGATTTAGATGGCACGGCAAAAAGAACTCAAAGAGCAAAAAAGAAGAAACCGTCGGGAAACCCGGAAACCGGAATCACCATGTCCAGAAATATCACAATTGATATGCTTAGACAGGCGGATAAATCAAATCAGGATTTGACAATAGAACAGATACTGCTTGAGAGCTGCCCGGATAAAGATACCTTTTCAAAAGAGCGGTTTGACTACGAGATGGAGTACGACAGGCTGTTTACAGGCTTTGGCTTTGAAAAAGAAGAAAAAAGCCGTACACTCGGCAGTTTTTCTGGAGGTGAACAGACCAAGATTTCACTTATAAAGCTGCTGCTTGAAAAGCCGGATTTGCTGCTTCTTGATGAGCCGACGAATCATCTTGATATGAAAACTGTCGAGTGGCTGGAGGATTATCTGATAAACTATCCAAAGGCTGTTGTCATTGTGTCCCATGACAGGGCGTTTCTTGATGCAGTTGCGACTGGTGTTTATGAGCTTGAAAATGGCAGTCTGCACAGATATGCCGGCAACTACACTCAGTACAGGCAGCAGAAGCTTAAAAATCTGCAGATACAGCGCAAAGCCTACGAGCGCCAGCAGGCGGAGATTGCGCACAATAATGAGCTTATCGACAAATTCAAGCATAAGCCTAAGAAAGCTGCGTTTGCACGCTCTAGAAAGACCATGCTGGCACGCATGAAGCTGATAGAAAAGCCGGTTGAAGTCGAAGCTCATATTTTTACAGGCAATATCGAGCCACAGTTTCCGGGCGGTAAATGGATTTACGAGGCGAAGGAATTAAAAATTGGCTACGACGGCAGGGCACTGCTTGAGCTGTCGCTTCGTATAAGGCGTGGTCAGAAGATTGCCGTAATCGGTGACAATGGCATAGGAAAATCAACATTTCTAAAGACGGTGGCAGGGCTTATTCCGCCAATAAAGGGCACAAGCCAGCTCGGCAATAATCTACTGGTGGGATATTTTGACCAGCAGTCGGCACTTATAGACAGCGATAAGACCGTGAGAGACCATTTTCACGAGCTTTTTCCGGCACTTGTGGAGAAGGACTTAAGAAAGACACTTGGCATGTATCTGTTTGGAGGGGCAAATGCCTCAAAGCGCATCAGCTCGCTCTCAGGTGGTGAGAAGTCCAGGCTTGTGTTAGCAGAGCTTCTGACAGGCCGTCCGAACTTAATGATACTCGATGAGCCGACCAATCACATGGATATTCCGGCGAAGGAGACACTCGAATCGGCATTTAAGGCATATACCGGCACCATGCTCTTTGTATCGCATGACAGGTATTTCATAAAGCAGGTGGCTGATGCCATACTGGTCTTTGAAAAGGACAAAGTGATGTACTATCCGTTTGGCTATGACCATTATATTTCAAGGCTTAAGGCATCACAGGACGGCAATCTGCCGGCGCTCATGCAGGCAAAGGATGCTGCGATGGTCGAGGCACTTGCGGCTGTCCCAAAGAGGGAGAGGCATGAGACCAGACAGCTTTCAACAGATGAGGCGTACCTCGAGTGGAAGCTTGCCCTTGCGGCGGAGCGATGGCGAAGGCGGCTGAAGAAGTAGAAAAATTAAATCAAAACATAATAAACGCGGATTGGACTAAGGAAAATGTCGATAAGCTGCGACAGCAATACGAAAACGCTGTTGACTCATGGACAAATGAGTGTACAAAATGGTATGATATATACTTAGATGAGATGTATCCGGAGAGTGATTTTTAATTTGCAGACATAAGGGAATCAATGACATTTGCTGTATATCATAAATTATCCGGGGAGAAAGGATTATATATGTGGTTATCAAGATATTTTGTGTATTTTATTATATTTAGCTGTATGGGCTGGATATATGAGAGCATCTACTGTACCATCAGGGCAAAAAAATGGGAAAACAGAGGCTTTCTCTATGGTCCGCTTTGTCCTATTTACGGAGCCGGAGGTGTCGCGATCACTGCGATAGCAGATTTCATTTCGGCTCACACGGATGCGACATTTACATGGTGGCAGATATTTCTTGTGGCATTTTTGGGAAGCATTGTCTTAGAATATGGCACATCGTGGGCGCTTGAGAAGCTGTTTCACGCATACTGGTGGGATTACAGCAGCATGCCGCTTAATATAAACGGCAGGGTGTGTTTTCCATATTCTGTAGGCTTTGGTGTGGCAGGACTTATAGTGGTATATTTCATTGCACCGTTTACGAAGCTCATCACAGGCTGGATGTCACCTATATGGTATGAGTTTTTCTCACTGCTTCTTATGGGCTTTTTAGCTGTAGACACTGCAATCACCGTGTCAGCGCTTACAGATTTCAGTAGGACAATCGTTAATCTGCAGAACAATTTCAACACCTATATGGATGAGGTTGTGGAAGAGGTTAAAGAGCGTAAGAAGGCTGCAGACGAAAGGTCGCAGGAGCGGTCACAGGAGCTTGCGGAGGCTGTCGAGGAGCGTAGAAAGAGAAAACGTATCAGAGCCAGTGCAGACCGAGTTATTGATTCAATGGGTGCTTTAAAGAAATCTGCGCTTAACAGGGCACAGGGATTCAGAAATCCGAAGGTGGAGAACAGGTATCTCGAGACATTTACAGAGAGTCTGAAGGAACGTTTTAAAAGAGAACGTATAAAGAAAGCAAAGAAGGCGAAAAAGGCAGATAAATAACAAATAAAAATTTTTAAAAAAATTCAAAAAAAGCTTGCATTATCCGATTGACCATGGTATTATAATACACGGTTCGTTGGTCAAGCGGTTAAGACGCCGCCCTCTCACGGCGGAAACACGGGTTCGATTCCCGTACGGACTGCTAAAACAAAAAGCTCTCAGTACACAGTGCTGAGGGCTTTTTATTTTTGCAAGCTATTAATAACTATAAAACCATTGAGAACAAAAAGCTGATGCCTGCATGTAAGCATGACGCATCAGCTTTTTATTCTTAAGGTGGCTCAAATCATTATGTCTAAAGTATAATAATACTTGCGCACTTCAAATCATTGCCCAGATTGTATACTCTGCCGGAATCGACGCCGACAACAGTTGGTCGAAGAATGTAGTACTCGCTGTTTTTTACAACTCTTGCCTTTTCACCATTGCTAAGCTGTACAATTGAATCAACAGGATATAGAATCATACTGCTCATGAAAGCACGCATGACACCTATATCAAGCTGGTTTGTCATGGACATAAGCATCTCAACTGCATCTCGCTGTGATAAGGCATCCTTGTACGGACGCTTTGTGACAAGCGCATCATAGACATCTGCGACAGACAGAATCTTTGCAAACTGACAGATTTTGGGTGCATCAAAGCCTAGTGGATATCCGGTTCCGTCAATGCGTTCGTGGTGCTGCAGCACTCCCATCAGTATAGAGTTGTTTAAATCCTTTCGGTCTTTTAGCATATTGTAGCCGTACACGGAATGTTTTTTCATGATATTAAACTCATCATCCGTGAGCCTGCCCGGCTTGTTTAGAATTTCATTGGGGATCATTGTCTTGCCTATATCGTGCAGCAGGCCGGATACACCTATGTCGTGGATTTCGTTGTCAGGCAGCTTCATCTGCTTGGCAAGAATCATTGAAATAGTAGCCACATCCACACTGTGCTTGAAGGTGTACTCATCGCTGGTTTTTAGGGAACTGATATCGACAGCTATGGCATCGTTTTCATTGATGGCCTCCATGAGCGAGTCTGCAATCTGGTTTGTTGCCTGTGTTAGCTCCTCGGAGTTAGTGTTGTTGAAGATGTACTGGACACCGGTTGATACACGCTGTCTGACACTGTCGCTTAAGGTGACCTTGGAACGGTCGTCCGTACGCAGCTGTTTGACCATGGCGGCAGCCTTTGGAGACAGTATGGCATCCGGATCGTCAGGATCAGCATTTCCCTCGCGGATGTATACTGACATTATACCGAGCTTAAGCAGCGAAGAGATGATATAATCATCGATAGCTGAGCCCTGTACCACCAGGTTACGGCCGGTAGGATCCTTGATGACCTGATCAATAATCATGCCGGGTTTCAATTGTCGTGTTCTCATATATCTGCGTTTAATCATATCCGCTCCACAACCAATTTAGTCTAATTTAAAAGCAATTTAAAAGATAATTCAAAATACTACGAATATTATATAGTGTATTTGTACTAAAAACAATCATAAATTGAGATTTTTTAGTGTTTTTTTGTAATAAAACAACCCCGGCATTTGCCGGGGCTGATGATGGTATTGTATTTATCAAAATCCGAGGTTAGATGTGGTGACCGCCGCCGCTGTGACTGCCGCCACTATGACCGCCACCACCGCTGTGACCGCCACTTGAGCCTGAGCTTTGTGGACTGTAGTGTCTTGTCTGGCTCATAAAGCGTGCGCGTGCATTTTGAATCTCTACCTTTGTAAATGCTGCACCCATGAGCTCGTTGCTCTTAGCCTTGCGGCCCTTTGACAGGGATAATGCATATACAAAGCAAAAAATCATGCCGGCAGCGAGAGCGATAAAGATACTGGAAATGTATCTGAGAGGCTGTGATATATGTCCGCCTGCGAGGACTGTGTTGACCTGGTCTATTGTTTCCATACAGCAGGTGAAATAGTCGTAATCATGACTTGAGGTGGCATATATATAAGTGTTGTCACAGATGGAGTTACATTTTGAGTTCGGGATGGTTCTCTGCGTGCTTCCCTCACAAGCCAGATAAATCTCGTCTAAATCTCTGTCTATCACGAAAATGACACCATTTGCACCGGTTCCGAAATAGTCTTCAAAGGTATTGACTGCATAGCTTTCAGTGCTTCCGTAAGGATGTGAGGTAGTGGTGACAACGGCTATATTGCAGTAGTCGGTTGTCTTTTTCATCTGTGAGATGAGCTTGCTCTTTGCGGCATCGTCAATGAAATTGGCAGAGTCTCAAGGATGTACTCATAGCCGGTAGACTTGTTTGTACCGCTAGATTGGAAGCTGCGGCTGTCTCGGTGGCATATACATTTGATGAGCTGCTCAAAACAAGGACTGTAACAAGCAAAAATAATGTAAATAAAGCTGAGCATCTGCATTTTATACAATGCAAAAAAGGACTTTTAAAATTATTTCTATGCACGGTCGTCACCTCCCTTATGTGTGGCAAACTGAGGCAGCTTGCGAGTTGTGAGCACATTGAATGCGCGGATGACATTGATCAGTGTGATAAGCACTGAGGCAATGATGATAAAAGCAGCACCATAGTACCATGCATCTAGCACCGGCTGGAAAAGTAGCACTGCATCGCCAATAAGCATGGATACCATGCCAAAGATGAGTCCTGCAACTCCCTTGTGTCCGGGCATACGGTCAAAGCTTGAGAAGGCTCTGATTGAAAAAATAAATGATATAATGGTCAAAATAACAAATAAAATCAGGCTGCCGTCTGCATTGCCAAAGCCGCTTCCGATACCTGCAATGATTGTAAACAGCGCAGGTACAAATTGAATGATAAATATAAAAAGTATAAAGTAAGCTACAAACGATGTGTTTGTCTTTTTCTTTATGGTTTTAGTGGCTTTTTTTGCAGCTTTAAGGCGTCTGTGGTTGTTGATTGCACCAAGAGCCTCCGGCTGTTCTTTTGCGATACGGCCCTTATCCTCGGTGCCGGCTTCCTTTACGGCAATCATGGTCAGCTCCTGTGAGTAACAGATATTTGCGATAATCGCAAGCACACCTACTATGGTGAGAGTCATGCCGGGGGTGAGGACTGTCAGCAGGCACAATAAAATGTATATCGGAATTGCCGCAATCAGCGAGCCTAGCAGGAATTTACCGACAGATATAGGCAGATCTGCAACAACCTTGCCTGTCTGGCCGTTTACTGTGGCATATGCCACACGATCCTTATTGCGGTATGACAAAAACCATACCGGAAACATCGAGTAATCTGTCTCTTTTACAGTAGTGCCAAGACTTAAAGGCGAAAGAGCAGCGGAGTCACTGTCGACTGACAAGCCGGTAAAGGCAGGCTCTTTACTTATTTCGCTTACTGTGTTTGTGCAGGCTGTATCCATTGCGTCACTTGCGTAAATCGTTGATGGTAAATCAGCTGTATCAGCGTAAAACCCACTTAAGAATGCCGGTGTAAAGCGCTTCATATTCTTCACATCATAAGGTGCGAGTTTTTCGCTGATGCTGTCATCAAAGGATGATGATGCATCGTAGGACAGGCCTTTGTAGTAGGCATCGAGATCTCCCTCGAGCCTGTAATGGTCTGTGATAATGTAATCTCCTGAACGGTGGGATCTTTTCGCCGGAAGTGAAATAGGAGCCTTCTGGGTTACATAATATGTCCAGTAAGGCATGTAGATACCTCTGAATCCGTCGATAAACTTAGGATCCTTAAGCTCCTTTGGCGCGAAAATAGCCTTTTTCATGAGGCTCATGTAGGCCTGCTTACAGTCATCCTTACTCTTTGCAAATGGTATGATATAAGCCGGCTTGTGCTCCTTCTGCATGCGGCTGTAGAGCACAGTTGATGCACCGCAGAAGCTGCAGAAGCCAGCTGCGGTATCGTCTGTGCTCAGGATTTCTCCTCCGCACTGAGGGCATGTGAAAATGGTTGCGTCGAAGTCCTTCTGGACCTCGGCGTCAGAGGTTTTGTCCTCGTACGCGTAAGGGTCGAAAAGTGAATGACAGTATTCACAGGTTAACTGGCCTGATTTGATGTCAAACTTCACATTTCCACCGCAATTTTTACATGCGAACATTTTGTTTCTCCTTTCTATTCCCTTTTACTTTTTTATCTGCTTGAATAAATAATTCCTTCCAGATTGACGGATGGAAGAGGATGAGCAGTGGAAACAGCTCGAGTCTTCCGGCAAGCATGTCAAACATCAGTATATATTTGGAGAAATTATTAAAAAAGCCGAAATTGCATGTCGGACCGACCAAAGAAAGACCAGGTCCGATATTGTTAAATGTAGCTGCGACAGCCGTGAAATTGGTAGTGAAATCATAGTTTTCAACGGAAACAAGCAGCATTGAAACAACAAAAATGACGGCGTACGTCATGAAATAAACATTTATTGACCTGATAACATCATGGTCTACAGGCTTGTGCTCAAAGGTGAGCTTTTTCACACTCTTTGGGTGAATGTAGCCATTTAATTCCTTGCCTATTGTCTTTACAGCGATAACAATACGCGATACCTTGATACCTCCGCCTGTGCTTCCGGCACATGCGCCAATGAACATCAAAAGCACAAGCAGTGTCTTTGAAAGCTCAGGCCATCTGTCGAAATCGGTGCTCGAAAATCCGGTTGTCGTGATGATTGAGCCAACCTGAAACGCAGCCTTTGTAACTGCATCGAACACGCCGGTGCACATATGAGCGATATTCACGCTTATGACTACAACGGATGCTATTATGATACCGAAATAGTATCTGACCTCCTCAACCTTAAGTGCGTCACGGATGTGACCGAAGAAAAGCAGGTAGTAAGCGTTGAAATTGACACCGAAAAGTATCATAAATATGGTAACAACCCACTGCAGATAAACATTGTAGCTGCAAAAGCTGTCGTTTTTGATACCAAAGCCTCCTGTTCCGGCTGTGCCGAGAGAGGTACAGATGGCATCGTAAAGAGGCATTTTCCCGAAAAGCAGGAAAATAATCTCCATAGTCGTAAGACCAAAGTATATTATGTATAAAAGCCTGGCAGTGTGCCGCATCTTTGGAACGAGCTTTCCAACCGAAGGCCCGGGGCTTTCTGCGCGCATCAGGTTTATATTGCTGCCGCCTGAAAGCGGGATGATTGCCAGAAGAAAAACAAGCACACCCATACCGCCAATCCAGTGCGTAAAGCAGCGCCAGAAATTCATGCAATAGGAGAGTGATTCTACCTCAGGCAGGATGCTCGCTCCTGTCGTGGTGAAGCCGGAGATGGTCTCAAAAAGAGCATCTGTGAAGCTTGGAATCTCTCCTGATATGTAAAACGGCAGACAGCCGAATATACTCAGTACAATCCAGCCCAGTGCGGTTGTAGCACAGCCCTCCTTCAGGTAAAAGGTAAAATCCCTCGGTTTTTTAGCCGAAAAAATAAAACCGATAGCTATGCTTATGAGTGCAACAATCAAAAAGTAGATGCCGCTTTTTTCATAATAAATACCGGCAACAATACATGGCAGAAGCAGCAAAAAGCCTTCAAGCTTTAAAATATATCCCAAAAGATATCGAATTACTGAAGTGTTCATATCATTCCCCCACTATTCCATAATATCCTGAAGATTCGTAAAGCCGGTATGGGTTGTTATAATCATGACAGTGTCATTTTTTTGTATGCAGTCATTACCTGCAGGAATGATAATTTTGCCGTTTCGGTTGATGAAGCAGATGAGCAGATGCTTTTTGAGCTTTAGGTCTCGAAGCGGTATGTCTGTCACATTTGAGTTTTCTGATACAAAGAACTCAATTGCTTCAACTCTTGAGTCGTACATGTGGTAGAGAGTCTCTATATTGCAGTTCATAGAGTTTTTCTTTGCACGGACATAGGCAATTATGGCTTCTGATGTGATGTATTTTGGCGAGATTACACTGCCAAGGTCCAGGCTGTTTATGACATTGGTAAAAGTTATACGATTAAGCTTTGTTATGACCTTTGCATTGGAAACCTGTTTCGCATAGAGCGTAAGCATGATGTTTTCCTCGTCTATACCGGTAAGAGGTACAAATGACTGGCAGGTCTCTATGCCCTCTTCCTTTAAGAGTGCCTGTTCTGTTCCGTCACCGTTTATGATGACAGCATCCGGAAGCAGTATGGAAAGTTCTTCACAGCGCTCAAAGCTATTTTCGATTATTTTGACCTTTATGCCTCGTGATATCAGCTGCTTTGCCAGGTAATATGCGGCTTTGCCTCCTCCGATAATCAGTGTATTTTTTACGCTGTGCGTATTGACTCCGATGTGGCTGAAAAACTCCTTTGTATGTCTGCGTTCGCCGACAAATGACAGCTTGTCTCCCTTGCGGAGCACAAAATCACCTGATGGGATAGTGACCTCATCATCTCTCTCGACTGCACCGATAAGTATGTTGGCATGGTGCCTGGTGCCCAGATCCATGAGCTTTGTTCCGTCGAGGATGCTGCCCTCGGGAATCTCATACTTGATGAGCTGTGCCTGACCGTGAGCAAAGTTTGTCACCTCAAGGCTGGACGGCAGATGAAGAATATGAGCCATCTCAATAGCTGCCTCAAGCTCAGGGTTGATAATGAGTGCAAGACCAAGCTTGTCGCGCAGATATTTGGCCTCCTGGCTGTATTCAGGCGTTCTGACTCTGGCTATAGCAGCACAGTTGCCGACCTGTGTGGCAATGGTACAGCATAGCAGATTCAGCTCATCAGAGCCTGTGACTGCGATGATTAAGTCGGCATCATCAATACCCGCTTCCTGCAGTATCTTGTAGCTGGCACCATTTCCTGCAATACCCATTACATCATAGATATTGGATACCTGGGAAATCCTCTCCCTGTTTTTGTCGACAATTGTTATGTCGTGCCCCTCCTTGCCAAGCTGCTCAACGAGAGTACGGCCTACCTTGCCGCATCCGACGATGATAATTCTCAGTCCCTGGGAGGGAACCACTCCTTTTTTGAACATTATTTCCTCCGTATATAAAAATATAATGATATGAGGGTCAAAAGGTATTTTGCCCCTCATTTATGATTGTGTGGTGGACAGAATTATTATGACTACCATATATCAATGGATTATAACATAACGCATATATATTTCATAGAGAAAAAAGTCCCAAAAATATGAGATTGTAATAAAGTACAAAAAGTGATAAAATTGATTTTAATTGTAGTATTTGAATAGCTGTTTGAACAGCAATAAGAGATAGATTTTTGGAGCTTTAAGTAATGACGGGATTTTTAAAGGCAAACTACCATACGCACACCTATAGGTGTCAGCATGCATATGGCAGTGAGCGTGAATATATAGAGGCGGCAATCAGAATGGGCATTACAGAGCTTGGTTTTTCGGACCATGTGCCGTGCCCCTTTAAGGATGGCTATGTGTCGGGCATCCGTATGACGATGGAGCAGGCACCGGAGTATGTGTATGCCATCAGGGAACTTGGGAAGGAGTATGCATCCGACATAAAGCTCTACGTTGGCTTTGAGGCGGAGTACATACCGGAGTTTTTCAAGGAGCAGAAGGCTATGTTTGACAGGCTTGGCTGTGATTACATGATAATGGGCCAGCATTTTATGAAATCAGAGCAGACAGGCCCATATACAGGCACACCGACAGATGATGAGAGCCGTATACGCGAGTACGTGGATACTGTTATAGAGGGCATGAAAACAGGCATGTACAGCTATTTAGCACATCCTGATTTAATAAATTACCAGGGACTTGATTCCGTCTATGACTGGGAGATGACGAGGATGTGCAAGGCACTTAAGGAGCTTGACATACCGCTTGAGATAAACATGCTTGGTATCAGTGCAGGAAAGCACTATCCGACAGAGCGCTTCTGGTGTATACCGCATGACATCGGCAACAAAGTGATACTTGGGCTTGATGCACATACAGTGGACAATATATGTGATGTGGAAAGCTATGAAAAGGCACTTGATATAGTCAGAAAATATGACCTGAATCTTATTGACCGGATTGAGATATAGTTACTTACAAAATATCAAATACCAAAAGTGAGGAATGCTATGATTATTACAGAAGAAAAATATAATGAGGAATTAACAAGATATGTTTTGCCTTTTATCAGGCTTAATTTTGAAGATGGCTATATGAAGAGTGCAGATGGCACACGCATACATTACGGCTATGTGACGACACCTGTAGCAAAGGCTGCCATAGTCATATCACATGGATTTACAGAGTGTATGCCTAAATATTATGAGATGATTTACTATTTCGCAAAGGCCGGATACTCAGTATATATGGTGGAGCATCGAGGACACGGCTTTTCGGAAAGAAGTGTATCAGATATGAGCATGGTCACTGTAAACAGTTTTGACGATTATGTGAGTGACCTTGATATGTTTATCCGCGAGATTGTGATGAAGCGTGAGGGGCGCAGACCGCTTTACCTGTACGGTCACTCTATGGGAGGCGCGATAGCTGCCCTGTATCTTGAGAAGCATCCTGAGGTATTTACAAAGGCAGTACTTTCAAGCCCTATGATAGAGATGCTTTATGGCAATTTTTCACATTTTGCCGTGGAGGCGATACTGTTTGTCGCAAGTGTGCTTAACTGGAACGATAAATATCTGCCGAGCCAGACACAGTATACGGATGAGTATGATTTTGAATCGAGCTGTTGTCTGTCAAAGGCGCGCTATGACTACATATACAAGTGCAAGGTGGAGGAGGAACGCTATCGTACAAATGGCGCCACCTACAGATGGTGCAGAGCCGGGCGCAAGGCATCCAAATATATAAAGAAGCATGCACAGGAAATTAAAATACCGGTGCTGTTATGTCAGGCGGGAAAGGATTATCTGGTTTCAAATACCGCTGAGGATGAATTTATTGCGAAGCTGCCTCAGGGCATTAAGAAGGTCTATCCTGATTCAAAGCACGAGATATTTAATGCGGATGATGATACCTTGGAAAAGTTTTACTCAGATATCCTTGATTTTTGGGCTTGAACATGAAAATGAAATTCGTCAAGTGAAAAATGTGACATAAAAAATCATTTGTTTTGTTAGAAATGACATATGGATTTAAAATACAATATATAGTATAATCACAACTGTTGCGGACAAGATGTTAGTATTTAAGCCGATGGTAAGAGTACGTAAAGCATAGCCCGTACAGAGAAAAATAATAAAATATATCAATATTGTAACAGGTAAATATACTATCAAACAAATGTGAGGAGAAAGAGTATGTCAGACGAAGTTTTAGACGATGTAATGATTAAGGGTTCATGTAAGGGAAAAGCAGATGCTATTGTAAATTGCCAGTGCAATATCGAGAGTGCACCGGTCAGATGCGAGCAGGCAGAAAGATGTATGTTCTATTCATATTATAAGTGCAGCAAGCAGTGGAAGAGGCTTGCATAGTTAAAATTAAAGATTAAAAGCTCCGGGCCGACAATGAAGTCGGCATGGAGCTTTTTGCGTATATTATAAAGAAAAAAATATTTTACACGCGGAAACTTATGATAATATATTATAATATATTAACAAGATATAGGAGAGACGCGCATGAAGAGAGTTTTGGTACTGAGTGATTCACATGGTAATGTGGGAAATATGATTCGGGCAGTCAAAAGAGAGGAGCCTGATATGATACTTCATCTGGGAGACTGCGTTGTGGATGCGGATGCCCTTAGGAGAGAGTTCCCTCATATAACCATGGTCAATGTGCCGGGAAACTGTGATTTTTCACGGGGAGATACAGAGAGACTTATTGATATCGACGGCTATAAGGTACTCATGTGCCATGGACATACATACGGAGTAAAGATGTCATATATGCATCTGGAGCTGCATGCGAAGGAAGTCGGGGCAGACCTGGCGCTCTTTGGCCATACACACAAGCTGTTTTATGATAAGCACAATGGTCTTGCGATGATGAATCCGGGAAGCATCGGTGCACCGATGTGGGGCTGCATGCGTCATACGGTATCATAACATTTGACAAAGAACACGATGTTATGAAGCTTGATGTTGATTATATTGAGTATTGACGAATGATTTATCAAAGCGGTATAATATTGGCTAATACAGTTATTTATATAGGAAGCAGAGGAAAAGTAGACAAATGGTAAAGGTAGTAAAGTTTGGCGGCAGCTCGCTCGCCAGTGCAGAGCAGTTCACAAAGGTTGGCGACATTATAAGAAGTGATGAGTCAAGAAAATATGTTGTGCCGAGTGCACCGGGAAAGAGAAATTCCAAAGACACAAAGGTAACAGATATGCTTTATGCATGCTATGATCTGGCTGAGAATGATCAGGATTTCAAAGTTATGCTCAGAAAAATCAAGGACAGATATGATTCAATCATAAATGGTCTTCATTTAAAGCTGGCGCTTGATGAGGAGTTCAAGATTATCGCTGAGAATTTCAAGGCAAAGGCAGGTGCAGATTATGCAGCCTCTCGTGGTGAGTACTTAAACGGAATCATCATGGCAAACTATCTCGGATATGAGTTTATAGATTCGGCAACAGTCATCTTTTTTGATGAGAATGGCAATTTTGACGCGGAAAAGACAGACAAGGTGCTCTCAAAGAAGCTTGAGCAGACAGAAAAGGCTGTTATTCCGGGCTTTTACGGAGCAGGACCTGATGGAAAGGTAGTTACCTTCTCAAGAGGTGGTTCGGATATCACTGGTTCCATCGTGTCAAAGGCATGTCATGCCAGCATGTACGAGAACTGGACAGACGTTTCAGGCTGTCTCGTAGCTGATCCTAGAATTATCGACAATCCACAGCCAATCAAGGTTGTTACTTATAGAGAGCTCAGAGAGCTTTCATACATGGGAGCATCAGTGCTCCACGAGGATGCTGTTTTCCCTGTAAGAAAGGCAGGCATCCCAATCAATATCAGAAATACAAACGATCCGGAAGCACCTGGTACTCTCATCGTTGAGAGCACATGCCAAAAGCCTGATTATACCATCACAGGTATCGCCGGAAAGAAGGGCTTTGTTGCGGTAAATATCGACAAGGACAAGATGAACTCAGAGGTGGGCTTCTGTAGAAAGGCTCTCCAGGCGTTTGAGGAGAACGGTATCTCTATAGAGCATATGCCATCAGGTATCGATACTATGACAGTATTCGTACATCAGGCAGAGTTTGAGGGCAAGGAGCAGCAGGTTATCAGCTCAATCAGAAGACTTGCTCATCCTGATATCATTGACCTCGAGTCAGACCTCGCGCTTATCGCTGTTGTTGGCCGTGGCATGAAGTCAAACCGTGGTACAGCCGGCAGGATTTTCTCTGCACTTGCACATGCCAATATCAATGTGCGCATGATTGATCAGGTTCATCAGAGCTCAATATCATCATCGGTGTAAGCAATGATGACTTTGACAAGGCAATAAAAGCCATCTACGATATTTTTGTTGTCACACAGCTGTAATAAGCTAATATAAAATTTATAAAAATAAAATCGAATTGAATAAATTGAAAATCAGTTAGAATTCAATTAGTATTAAAAATACAGAGCTTGGCGTAATATTAATATATGACAAGCTCTGTATTTTTTGAATAAGCAAAGCCATGGAAAAGCTTTATGCAGCTGATTCTAATGTGCTTGCGGCTCGCAACTGTTAAGGTACTGAACGGTTACGATAAAACGAAATACTCTCACATAAGGTAAAAATGCGCATATATTATAGCGAAAGGAAGAAGTATTATGCAAAAAGACACTATAATATATGTTACGGACCAAAGACAAAAATACCTTGCCGATATGCTGGGAGGAGAACAGACAGATTGCAGAAATAGCAGTGGGATAGATTATGAGCGTGTGGGAAATATTGTTTTTCCTACACCGTTTTCAAAGCTTAAGCTTATAAATAGTGATATAGAAAAATTAAAACATAATATAATAATTAACAATATTGCAGTGTGGGGCGGCATGATGCCGGAGTGCTTCCCAGGCGTTGACAGAGGCTGTGACTTTATGAGAGATGAGACTGTCATAGAGCAGAATGCCATTGTCACGGCCGAGGCCACTGCGTCCATAGCAATACAAAAAAGCATACATGGCATATATGGCTCAAAGGTGCTTGTGAGCGGGTTTGGAAAATGCGGAAAGGCAATGGCTCGTATTTTTTCTGCTATGGGAGCCCGTGTCATGGTGATGGCAAGGAGAAAACAGGCAAGACTTGAGGCAGCTGAACTTGGCTATGAAACGGTGGATTTTAATAATCCTGCCAAGGCTTGTCTAGAAACACTTTTTCTCATAAACACAGTGCCAGACAGGGTTATAGATGAAAGTTTAATCATGCTTTTACAAAAAGATGCGATAATTATAGATATTGCATCTAAGCCCGGCGGTTGTGATTTTGAGGCATGTAAGAGATATCAGATAAACTGTACGCATGCGCTCGGCCTTCCGGGCATATACTGTCCGAAAACCGGTGCGAAAATACTTTATGACTGTATGAAAAGAAAAGGTATGACGGAGGCTTATGGTTATTTCGGATTGCACCGTAGGAATGGGAATTACAGGCTCCTTCTGTAGTTTTGAAAAGACGAAGGATGTTGCAAAGCGGCTTGTGGAGAGCTTCGCCCATGTGACACCTGTATTTTCCTATAATGCACAGATGATGAACACACGCTTTGGAAAGGCCGGTGACTTTATGCATACTATTTCCGAAATTACCGGGGATGAGGGCATCAGGACACTTCAGGAGGCAGAGCGTGTCGGCCCGGGAAAGCTGTTTGACGTGATGGTGATTTACCCATGCACCGGCAACACAGCGGCAAAGCTTGCAAACGGCATAGTGGATACACCGGTCCTTCTCGCGGCAAAGGCTCATCTGAGAAACGGCAGACCGCTTGTTATCGGGATTTCCACAAATGATGCGCTCGGCATCAACTTTAAGAATATCGGAAAGCTGATGAATATGAAAAATATTTATTTTGTGCCGTTTGGGCAGGATGACTGTGTGAAGAAACCGAATTCACTCGTGTGTGATGGAAAACAGGTTGTCGACACAATAAAAGAAGTGATGGCCGGACGGCAGATTCAGCCGGTAATCCTCTAGAGTGGGGGATATTGCTTCATTGAGACTGTAGTATTGTAGTGTTAGTAGTACGGGACGCTGCTTGCGGACACCGCGGTGGTCTGTATACACTCAGGTGTCCGCTACACTGCGCAGCTAAGATACTGTATGAATTATGCCTTATAGGCTTTCATAGGAGGACGAAACCGTCGAAACTCGCCATCCATGGCTCGATTTCTCCTTGCCTCGGCATTTCTGTGTATCATGCGCATAATTCGACAGTATCTAAGCAGCTTCGTTATTCGCGGACACCTGAGTGTATACAGACCACCGCGGTGCCCGCAAGCAGCGTCCCTTACGTTACGGCGTAAATAATAAATATTATGAAAAGAATTTACGAATTGTAATAGCTGCAAAAGATAATTGAATTGAAAAACTGAGCTGGAAAATGTGAAAAAATATAGTAAAGATGTAAAAATATATGTTATAATCATGCATACACAAAAAACTGAAAACACAGGAGGATAAAATATGTCATATATTTACAAAACAAAAGGAACCTGTTCAACACAGATTGAGCTTGACCTCGATGGAGATGTAGTACATAACGTAAAGTTTACAGGAGGCTGTAACGGAAATCTTAAGGCTATCCCAAAGCTCGTTGAAGGACTCACAGTTGCGCAGGTAGAAGAAAAAATCGGTGGAATTAAATGTGGATTTAAGAATACATCCTGCGGCGACCAGCTCGCAAAAGCATGCCGCGAAGCATATGAAGCCCAGAAGTAACGAAATAACTAGTAAAATAGCTTCCGTATATAAATATGTAGCTCCAAAAGCTCTCCCATAAGGAGAGCTTTTGAATTAAAAAAATAATTCTGCCATGCTTCGCGCACAACAAAGTGGATCCGGGAAGTACACAGTGTGTTCAGAATAAAAATATGAACTGCCACGGTGTTCCATAAACTCAAATAGCATGAAGCACTATCACCAAAACACAGCCTGTCCGGGCAAAAAGCCGTGGCTGACTTCATATTTTTTATGAGGAATATACTGTGTACTCCCCCGGACCGCACAGCCTTCCCGCGCGAAGCCCCCCAAAAAAAATTAAAGGCGCAAACATCGATATTTTTATAAAATGTTTACAAAACATTCATCCCTTTAGGTTGTGCAATCATCCTCAAAGTGTTACAATAACACTATTGTGAGCCTGTACAAGGGCAATTTGAAGTTATAGGAGAAAAATATGAGCGCATTATCAAAGATCTTTGGTTCTCACAGTGAGAGAGAGCTTAAGAGAATTTATCCGATTGCTGACAAGGTTGAGTCATATAAGGAGGCAATGGGAAAGCTTTCCGATGAAGAATTAAAGGATAAGACAAGGGAGTTTAAAAAGCGTCTGGAGGACGGAGCAACACTTGATGATATTCTTCCGGAGGCATTTGCTACAGTAAGAGAGGCTGCTAAGCGTGTGCTTGGCATGGAACATTATAGAGTACAGATAATCGGTGGTATTATTTTGCATCAGGGACGTATTGCAGAGATGCGAACCGGTGAAGGTAAGACACTTGTTTCTACACTTCCTGCATACCTTAATGCACTTGAGGGCAAGGGTGTGTGTATTGTCACAGTCAATGATTACCTTGCAAAGCGTGATGCTGAGTGGATGGGACAGGTTCATGAGTTCTTAGGTCTTAAGGTCGGCGTGGTGCTTGGCGGCATGGATAATGACGAGCGTAGGGAGGCTTACGGCTGCGATATTACATATATCACAAACAATGAGCTTGGATTCGATTACCTGCGTGACAACATGGTTATTTACAAGGAACAGCTTGTTCAGAGAGGCCTCCACTATGCTATCATCGATGAGGTCGATTCAGTGCTTATCGATGAGGCGCGTACACCTCTTATCATTTCAGGACAGAGCGGAAAATCGACAAGACTTTACGAGGCATGTGATATCCTGGCTACACAGATGAAGCGTGGTGAGGATGTTCCTGAGTATTCAAAGATGGATGCCATCATGGGCATTGTCCAGGACGAGACCGGTGATTTCATCGTAAATGAGAAGGACAAGGTCGTAAACCTTACACAGGATGGTGTGAAAAAGGTAGAACAGTTCTTCCATATCGAGAACCTTGCAGATCCGGAGAATCTTGAAATCCAGCACAATATCATACTTGCGCTGCGTGCGCACAACCTCATGTTCAAAGATCAGGACTATGTGGTAAAGGATGATGAGGTACTTATTGTAGATGAGTTTACCGGACGTATCATGCCTGGACGTCGTTATTCGGACGGACTGCATCAGCCATCGAGGCAAAGGAGCATGTAAAGGTCAAGAGAGAGAGCAAGACCCTTGCTACAATCACATTCCAGAACTTCTTCAACAAGTTTGACAAGAAGGCCGGTATGACAGGTACAGCTATCACAGAGGAAAAAGAATTCCGTGATATCTATGGCATGGATGTTGTCGAGATACCTACAAATAAGCCGGTAGCGCGTATTGATTTGCAGGATGCTGTATACGCTACCAAAAAGGAAAAGTTCAAGGCAGTTGTGGATGCGGTTAAAGAGGCACATGAAAAGGGACAGCCTGTTCTTGTAGGTACAATCACCATTGAGACATCAGAGCTTTTGAGCGGCATGCTCAAGAGAGAGGGAATCCCTCACACAGTATTAAATGCCAAGTTCCATGAGAAAGAGGCAGAGATTGTTGCACTTGCAGGACAGCACGGTGCAGTTACAATAGCAACCAACATGGCAGGCCGTGGTACCGATATCAAGCTTGACGATGAGGCAAAGGCTGCCGGGGGTCTTAAGATTATCGGTACAGAACGCCATGAGTCAAGACGTATAGACAATCAGCTCCGTGGACGTGCAGGACGTCAGGGAGATCCGGGTGAGTCACAGTTCTTCATCTCACTCGAGGATGACCTCATGAGACTTTTCGGTTCAGAGCGTCTGATGGGCGTTTTCAATGCTCTCGGAGTACCGGAGGGCGAGCAGATCCAGCATAAGATGCTCACATCTGCTATCGAGAAGGCTCAGGAGAAAATCGAGGCCAACAACTTTGGTATTCGTAAAAATCTTCTCGAGTATGACCAGGTGGACAATGACCAGAGAGAGATTATCTACAGCGAGCGTATGAAGGTGCTTAATGGTGACAACATGCGTGATGCTATCCTTAAGATGGTTCAGGAGCAGGTTGAGAAGTCTGTCGACAGATGTATTTCCGAGGAAATTGACAGAGCTGACTGGGATCTTGTAGAGCTCAACGAGCTTGTGCTTCCGGTCATTCCTCTTGATCCGATTACAAAAGAGGATATTGAGTCAATCAAGAATGCAAAGCAGCTTAAGCAGTACTTAAAGGAAAAGGCTGTCATGCTTTATGAGCAGAAGGAGACAGAATTCCCTGAGCCTGAGCAGTTCAGAGAGATTGAGCGTGTCGTGCTTCTTCGTGTAATCGACAGAAAGTGGATGGATCACATCGATGATATGGCACAGCTTCGTCAGGGAATCGGCTTACAGGCTTATGGACAGAAAGATCCAATCGTAGAGTACAAGATGGCAGGCTTTGATATGTTTGACGACATGATTTCAGCTATCCAGGAGGATACTGTCAGACTGCTGTATCATGTACAGGTTGAGCAGAAGGTTGAGAGAGAGCAGGTTGCAAAGATTTCGGGCACAAACAAGGATGAGTCAGCACAGAATGCACCAAAGCGCCGTGCAGCAGCCAAGGTATATCCGAATGATCCATGTCCATGTGGCAGTGGCAAGAAATATAAGCAGTGCTGTGGACGTGTGAAGTAAATTTTAAATGGCTGTAATCGTTGCTGGTCACACTTTTATGCGTGAATGGTAACATAAAATAAATAAACAAGAACGAATGTTCTAAAATTGTGGACAAAGTCAATTTTTTGTAGTAAAATAAAGCTCGTAAGTGCATACTATAAATGATTGACTTTGTCTTTTTATAATTTTACAAAAGCAGTATTTAAGATTTTTTGGAGGAAGCGTGCGTTATGGAATTTAAACTGCATTCAAAATACAAGCCGACCGGCGACCAGCCACAGGCGATAGAGCAGCTTGTAAAGGGCTTTAATGAGGGCAACCAGTTTGAGACCTTACTTGGAGTTACCGGCTCCGGCAAGACCTTTACCATGGCCAATGTCATTGCAGCACTCAATAAGCCTACACTTATCATATCGCACAATAAGACACTGGCGGGGCAGCTCTATGGTGAGATGAAGGAGTTCTTCCCTGAGAATGCAGTAGAGTATTTTGTATCGTATTATGACTATTATCAGCCGGAGGCATATGTGCCGCAGTCTGATACGTACATAGCCAAGGATTCCTCTGTAAATGATGAGATAGATAAGCTCAGGCTTTCAGCCACGGCAGCGCTCACAGAGCGAAAGGATGTCATTGTCGTGGCATCGGTTTCCTGCATATACGGACTTGGAAGTCCTGATGAGTGGACAGGCATGAGTATTTCGCTGCGCCGGGGCAGGAGAGGGACAGGGATGATCTCGCGAGGGCTCTCATAGATTTACAGTACACCAGGAATGATATGGATTTTCACCGAGGCACCTTCAGAGTGCACGGTGATGTGCTTGATATATTTCCGGCAAATGCCGATGATACAGCAATCAGGGTTGAGTTTTTCGGTGATGAGATAGATCGGATAGTGGAGGTTGATGTGCTGACCGGCGAGGTAAAGTGCTCGCTTGAGCATACGATGATTTTCCCGGCATCCCACTATGTAGTTTCGCAGGAGAAGATAAATGAGGCCTGCCTCAATATAGAGAAAGAGCTTGATGAGCGTGTGAAGTATTTTAAAGGCGAGGACAAGCTCATAGAGGCTCAGCGAATAGCAGAGAGAACCAATTTTGACATAGAGATGATGAGGGAGACAGGCTTTTGCTCAGGAATTGAGAATTATACGAGGCATCTGAACTTTGCAAAGCCGGGGGAGCCTCCTATGACACTCATAGATTTCTTCCCGGATGATTTTCTCATAATCGTGGATGAGTCACATATCACGATTCCGCAGATAGGCGGTATGTATGCGGGTGACCGCTCAAGAAAGACCACTCTTGTTGACTATGGCTTCAGACTGCCCTCCGCCCTTGACAACAGACCTCTCAATTTCGAGGAGTTCGAGGGTAAAATAGACCAGATGCTCTTTGTCTCAGCCACTCCGAATAAGTATGAGAATGAGCATGAGCTGCTTCGTGCGGAGCAGATTATCAGACCGACAGGACTTTTGGATCCTGAGATATCAGTGCGCCCTGTTGAGGGACAGATTGATGACCTTGTGTCAGAGGTCAATAAGGAGACTGCAAACCATCACAAGGTGCTTATCACCACACTCACAAAGCGTATGGCTGAGGATCTCACAAACTATATGGCAGAGCTTGGCATCAGGGTAAAGTACCTGCATTCAGATATAGATACACTTGAGAGAGCGGAGATAATACGTGACCTGCGTCTTGACGTATTTGACGTGCTCGTCGGCATCAATCTGCTCAGGGAGGGTCTTGATATCCCGGAGATTACACTTGTTGCCATACTCGATGCGGATAAGGAAGGCTTCCTTCGCTCAGAGACCTCACTTATCCAGACGATAGGACGTGCCGCACGTAACAGTGAGGGCCATGTTATCATGTATGCTGACAAGATTACAGACTCCATGCGTGTCGCAATTGACGAGACAAAGCGTCGTAGAAAGGTACAGGAAGAGTACAATGAGGCTCACGGCATCACGCCACAGACTATACAGAAATCCGTGCGTGATCTCATAGCTATCTCAAAGAAGGTAGCGGCCGATGAGAATGCTCTTGACAAAGATCCGGAGTCAATGAGCAAAAAAAGAGCTTGAGAAGCATATTGCAGATATAGAGAAAAAGATGAAAAAAGCAGCGGCAGAGCTCAATTTCGAGGCGGCTGCTGAGTACAGGGATAAGCTTA
>ENA-OQEX01000009-OQEX01000009.1-human-gut-metagenome-genome-assembly--contig:-NODE-9-length-101668-cov-11.314208_pt1 | contig 101668 bp, 110 predicted proteins | sample MGYA00242802_ERZ504649 | MGnify/ENA primary metagenome ERZ504649 (study PRJEB26092, sample SAMD00036194) | human gut metagenome | host: Homo sapiens | study: EMG produced TPA metagenomics assembly of...
GATCCGTCTGCGGTCCTTCCGCGGTTTCTCCGGCCCCGCACCGGGACGCGGCCCCACGGAAAGCCGCACCGCCTCCGCCGCGGCCTCGTCCAACGACGGGACGCCGTCGTTCATGTTGTTTTCCTTCATATCGGCCATTCTAACCACATCCTTTGTTTCGTCGCCCGCCCGCTCCCATGCGTATGGGCATCCGTATGTATGTATATGTTTATGGGCTTACGCTCCGGGCGTCTTGCGGACGGCGCCCGGAGCCTGTAATCATGCGCTTATCTGCTTATGCGCTCCTTATATAAGCGCATGATTATTTGATTATTCGCTTAGCGGCCGTCCAACGCGGGACAGTTCGACTCGATCCACGAGGACACCAGTTCGCTCATGGTCACGCCCCGCGTCGCGGCCGCGAGCTTGAGCCGCCTGTGGAGTCCCGGATCGAGCTGAGCGTCGCGTGGATCGGTTTGCCCGCACGTTCCGGCGCGGCCGACGATGTGAACGTGGCCCGGAGCCTGGACGCCGTGCTGATCGGTTTGCTGATGTTCATCGCGTCTTCCCCTCCGTGTTCGACACCGCTTCGACGATGCGGAGCACCGTGTGTTCCCGTGCCGTCTCGAGGTCCGCGAAGCGGGTTCCGCAGGACGCGCACGAATAGTCGACCGATACGCCCGGACGCGAGCTCATGACCGGTACGGGCTTGTGTTTGCGGAGCGCCGTGGATCCCACGCGGAGTTGTTTCTTGTCTGGCATGATGTCCATTCCCGCATCCTTTCCTATTCGATTCCGTTGAAGGCTTCAATGAGTTCGTTGGCGACGAGGCCGTATCCGCTCGCGGACGGCATGCGTCCGGATTCGCTCGATCTGCGCAACGCCTCCTTGAACGGGATGGTCGCGTCGAATCGTGCCAGGCCGTGGTCCGAGAGGAACCGTTCGGCGTCCCTCAACGCGACGGTGTTCGCCCGGGTCTGGGTCAACAGCACGCTGCTGGGCCTGTCGATGGCCTTAGCCGTCTCCCACATACGGTCGAGGTCGAGAGGGCCTGGTGTGGTGACGAGCACCACCAGGCTGCTCGCGTCCACCGCGGCGGCGATCAGGTCCGACTGGCTGGGCGGCGTGTCGATGAGCACCCATGTCTCCGGGTCGGTCGGCGGCATGGCCACGGTGAACCGGTTGGCGACCCGCACGTCGAACGGCAGCGGTCCGCCCGCGGCTCTGGCCTTGGCCGCCCAGAGCGTCGCGCTGCCTTGCGGGTCGATGTCTCTGACCTCGACCTTCCTGCCGAGCTTGTTCAGCGCGATGGCCGTGCAGATGGTGCTGGTGGTCTTGCCGACGCCGCCTTCATGTTCGCCATGGCGATGATGCGGGGTACGTTCGTCTCATTGTTTTCCATTTCGGTTTCCTTCTTTTCTATTGCGTTTCCTTGATCCGCTGGCACGGATCGGGTCTATTCCGGCCGTTGCGCCGATTCGACGGTCTTGCGTTGCCGGTAGGCGTACTGGTCCTCGCTCCTGCGGCGGCGTCCCTCGCGGGTCGATGACTGCTCGCGGACCTCGCGGACGAGTTCGGGATGGTCGCGGATCCACGATGTGAGGTTCCTCGTCCGGGCCGGGTTCGACGGGTCCAGGTCCACCCCGTCGGCTTCCGCGCGGTGCCGCAGGAGCCGTCTCGCCTTCACGTCGATGCCGCCGATCCTGCTGTGCTGCTCACGTCCGATGATGGATTGCGCGAGGCATTCGGCCTGGATGGGACACATGTCGCACAGGATCCGCGCGGTGCTTTTCAGGATCCTTCGGTCGGATTTGTTCCTGACGCGCTCGTTGTCGGTGCCCCACATGAGGTCCTGGATACCCAACGGCAGGCCGGAGCAGACACCCGCGACGAGGTTCGGATCCCCGCTCATGCCGCCACCTCGATCCCGTCACGCCGGTTGAGCTCGTCCGCATGCCGCATGCACGCCATCTGCCATTCGGACGGGTTGCCGTTGCGCAAACTGCCTCGTGGTCGTATTCCGCCTCGTGAGGCTCATATCGTCCAGGACGTGCTCGCAGATCAGCGAATGCACGTGCCGTTTCGAATGCCGTTCCGGCATGGGAGTGGGCTTGGAAGCGGCGGGTTTCCGATCGCGGCCGCGGGTCTCGGTGTCCCGTTCGCGTTGGCGTTCGATCCGGTCGACGGCCCAATCGTTGGCGATCCGGTCCCAGTTGTCGGCCAGACGACGCGCGGAGTCGACGCGACGGAGCCAGTACGGGTTCGCTGGTAGCCAGTCGATGACCGCGAGGATGAGCGCCAGGGCGGCCGCATGGTCGCCGGCATGGGCTTCGGCGATACGGTCGACGAGGCGTCCGATCCGGGACAGGTCGCGTTTGGTCGGCTTCGCGGTGGTGAGCGACAGCCTGGAGCGGACGGACGCGAGATGGCCCATCACGGACACGGCTTCGGAGTCCCGTCCCGTCGTTTCGTTCTTCCCGTCCTTCTCGGCGGGGCGCTTCCCGCTTGCGGGGAGCTCTCCCGAAGGGAGTGAGGGGAGAGGTTTACATGGAGGGTTTACCTGGAGGGTTTTATCCTTATATATACAGCCCTGCGAGATTTGCAGAGCTGGAGGTGCGAGATTTGCAGAGCCAGAGGTGCGAGATTTGCAGAGCTGGCCCTGCGGCATTTGCAGAGCTGGTTCCGGCTCGTTTTCCAGCCCTGCGAGATTTGCAGAGCTGGAAATCGGCTCCGTTCCAACGTTCTCCGGCAGCACGTCCTTGGAATCGCCGTTCTCGACCACGGTTCCGGCCTCCGGGTCCACGTCGGCGCCCATGGTCGCGGGATCGTGTTCCGCGGCGTGCGTCTCCCTGATCCACGTGAGGTTGGACGGGTCGGTTTCCACCGCGAGGTCCCACACGACCTGGCAGTACTGCGGCAGACGGTTCCTGCCGCCCTTGCCGAGACGCGCGTACCGTTGGTCGCCACGGCGGATGAACCCGCGCTCCTGGAGGAGCTTCAGACTGGAGCGCACGGTGCGCTCCGAGAGCTCCGTGACGTTGACGATGGTCTCGATCTTCGGATAGGCGGCGCTGCCGTCGTCATCCGCGCGGTCAGCCAAGTAGACGAGCACGGCCTTCGCGCTGGCGTTGCCGACATGGCATTTGAACGCCCACGACAGTGCGATGTTGCTCATCTCGATCCTCCGATCAGTCTGATGAGGCGTCGCAGCAGGTTCGCGGCCATCGGGAGGACCGCCGCGGCCGCGTACAGGAACGGCGACAGCAGGCCGAGGCAGACCAGCGCCGCGAAAACGAACACGATGCACATGGCTTCCATCACAGACCACTTCCTTCTTCCTTGGGAGAACGGCTCTTCGAAAGCCGTTCGGAGATGCCGTCCCCGACCGCGGCGGCGCGGCACAAAGTCCAGGTCAGGAACACGAGCGCGAGGATCACGGCGACGATGAGGATCACCATGCGTTCACCTCGATTCCGCTTCGGCGACGGACGGGAATTCGAGATCACGCCTCACGGGACGGTCGAGAGCCGGATGCGTGAGCATCGAGCAATGCGCCCGTCCCTGTAGACCATGGCCCCGATCTCGTCGATGGCGATGGCCCCGTCGATGGCGGAATCGACGAAGGTCCGCCTGTCGACGAGCTTCCGGAACTCGTCCAGCGTGTCCCCCACGCCGCAGAGGTAGGCCCGCCGGACGATCTCGCCAACGGTCATCGACGAATCGACGGAATCCGCTATGGTTCCGATCCTGGACAGCGTGTATTCGATGTCGGACGGGATGACGCTTTCGTTCCCGTTGAAATCATGGTCTGTCATTTTCTTTTCCCTTCTTTTTCACATGGACCAGACGGACAGGTCCCATGCGTCCTTCGCGTTCCGGCGGCACCACCAGCCGCGCCCCGCCAAAGCCAGGCCCATGAGGACCATGGCGATGGCCGGAGCGGCTGCCATCGCGACCATGCACGACAGCGCGGCGCACAGCAGGATGGCCGCCGTGACGAGGCAGCGGCCGGCCCGGCGCGAGTAAGCGTCGTGCTGGAGCATCCAGTACTCCGCCTCCGACTGCTCCGATCGGGCGGAATATGTAGACGCCGTGCACCGTTTGTCGGCGTGTCGCACCGTATAGTCAGAATCAGAAACGCCGTTAACGGCGGTTTCGACTACCATGTTCATATTGCTGGCCTTCCTTTGGTTTCCAAGGGACGATGGCGGAGGTTCTGGCAGGCCCCGTCGTCGTGGTTTGCATGTCCACCCTGTGTTCCGCGGGTTTTTCGGTTTCCGACGGGACACAGGGTCTTCTTTTTCCGTTTTCAGTTATGGAGTGCCGGACGTCGGAATCGAACCGACGGACGGGTTCTCGGTTGCAGAGAGAAGGAAGCAAGGAGAAGGGAAAGATCCCGTCCAACCGTTTCCGGCATTGTGGCCGTTCCGTGGAGTCTGCGTTTGTGCCGGAGCGGCCAAGTGTTCAGTTTTCGTCAGGCGGCGGTCAGCAGCAGGTTCGCCGCCATCCGTTCGCGGGCGGACAGTTGGGCGGAGACCTCCTGGTCGGCGTGCGTGTAGGAGCGCACCGGGCGGATCCAGCAATCGGCAAGCGTCCGAATCTCGCCGAGACGCAGCGCGCGTGCCGCGCAGTCGGGGCAGAGATCCAGCACCCGGAGGTCATCGCGGAGAAAGTAGTGACGCCAGCCGTTCCTGGCGAGGAAAGCGTCGAAACCGTCCGATGTCTCCTCGTTCCAGCGGGTCGACCAGATCGCGGTGTGGCATCCGTCGCACACCTGGACGTAATCGCTCCGGCTATCCGGCCATTCAGACTGCTCGTAGATTCCACCAGCCATCACGCAACCTCCTCTTTCTGGCACTGTGGTGCACCGTCGATAACAAATTCATAGGACAGGCCGTAATGTTCCTTCAGCCAAAGCAAATCGTTGAGGCTCCAGGGGGTGTGGCCGTTGACTTTGTTGGAAATGCCTCCAGGAGACTGATTCATCTCTTTCGCCAGGCGGCGATATGAGATGCACTCCCGTCTCAGCCATTTCTTCATCGCGTCAGCCATACCGTCTCGACCACTTTCTATTTACTTTCAGTCGTTTTTGTTTATCTAGAATATACTATATCGTTTACTTTGACTAAACGCAAATCGACGTGTTAGATTTGGTTTATTCAGATGACACAAAGTTTGAGGAGAACATAATGGACGAACCGGAAAGCAGCTCCTTCATTGGCGCGGAAGAGGAGGCTATGCACATGGAAAAAGTCGTTGCTTGGAATGTCAAGATGCTTTTGACCGCGCGACGGGCGTCCCAACTCGCTCTTGCCGAAGCGCTGGGGATCAAGAAAGCCGCAATGTCGAGGAAGATTAATGGCTATATCTCATGGTCCTTGGCCGATGTGGTGAAGGCCGCACGATTCCTTGGGACCACTCCTGAGGATCTCATGGACGACACACTGATGAAGAAGATGACCGACGCCCCAGACCATGCGCACCAAGGTGCTTTGGTAGGTGCCGGTTCCCCCAGGTTCTTGTCAGTCCCTTCAACCCGATGCGCCGATCGAGGGTGGAATCTCGGGTGCAGCTAAAGGTGCCTTGGCCGGTTTCATACCGCCCGTAGTCCTGTCCGGTACGGATTCCCCGTCCACCCCCTCAAAGCATGACGGGATTGGGGTTTCCGGCCGGTCTCAAGCCCATGAGACACTTGGAGCCATGACTACAGTTATCATGCGCACCTCCGAAGGTGACATCAAAATCAACCTGTTCGACGACGAAACCCCGGAAACCGTGGCCAATTTCCTCGGCCTTGCCACCGGCGAGAAGGAATGGATCGATCCGATGACCGGCCAGCCTTCCCATGAGCCGTTCTACAACGGTCTAACCTTCCACCGCATCATCAAGGATTTCATGATTCAGGGTGGCTGCCCGCTGGGCAACGGCACCGGCGGCCCGGGCTACGACTTCGACGATGAAATTGTTCCTGATCTGAAGTTCGACCACCCGTACCTGCTGGCCATGGCGAACGCCGGCCTGCGTCGTGGCATGGACGGCAAGATCCACGGCACCAACGGTTCCCAGTTCTTCATCACCACCGTGCCGACCCCGTGGCTCGACGGCCACCACACCATCTTCGGCGAGGTTGCGGATGACGATTCCAAGGCAGTGGTCGACAAGCTCGAAGCCGTGAACACCGATCGCATGGACCGTCCGACCGAGCCGGTCGGCATCGTGTCCGTGGAAGTGCTCAAGTAAGCGTTTCCCGCACAGCCGTACAATATAGGAAAGCCCCTCGATTGAGGGGCTTTCTTCATTTTATTTATAGAGGCGTTTGCTTGCAATCACCGGCTTATGTGATTCGTCAACATCACATTTTGCGCAGTCGCGGCTCCGCGGAATCCTTCGCGCCGGTGATGCGGTACACGTCGAACACGCCTTCGATTTTACGCACGGCGGCGAGCAGGGTGTTCAGATGCTGCGGATCGGCCATTTCGAAGCTGAATTGGCTGGTGGCCACACGGTCGGTGCCGGTGGAAATCGAGCCGGAGATGATGTTCACGCCGTGATCGGACAGCACGCGTGTCACATCGCTCAGCAGATGCGGACGGTCAAGCGCCTCGACCTGGATCTTGACCATGAACACGCCCTTGGTGCTGGTCCACTGCACATCCACCACACGTTCGGGCTGGCGTTTCTCCAGTTCGAGCATGTTCTGGCAGTCCACGCGATGCACGGACACGCCTTGGTTGCGGGTGATGAAGCCGATGATCTTGTCTCCAGGAACCGGCATGCAGCATCGGGCCAACTTGACCCAGATGTCCCCCACGCCCTTGACGGAGATACCCAACGAGCTGGTGGTCTTCTTGGTACGCTCCACCTGCTTGAGCGGCAACGCCTCCTGCTCGACTTCCTCATCCACCTCGTCGCTGCCCGCGTCACGGACCAGATGCGAGATGACGTTCTGCGTGGAGATCTGGCCATCACCAATCGCCACGAACACGGCTTCCGCGTTGGCAAGGTTCAACTCGTCGGCGACACCCACCAATGCTTCCGGAGTCAGCAGCGTGGTGATTGGCAGGTTGCGCTTGCGCATGGCGCGCGTCAGCTCGTCACGGCCTTCCTCGACGGCTTCGGTACGGCGTTCCTTGCTGAACCATTGACGAATCTTGTTGCGTGCCTTCGGGCTCTTGGCGAAGCTCAGCCAATCACGCGACGGACCTGCGGATTCGGACTTGGATGTCAATATTTCAACGGTATCGCCATTCTCGAGCTTGGTATCAAGCGGCACCAATCGTCCGTTCACGCGCGCACCCATGGTACGGTGACCGACTTCGGTGTGCACCGCATAAGCGAAATCAATCGGAGTGGCTTCGGCGGGAAGCGAGACGATCTTGCCTTTCGGCGTGAACACGTAGACCTCTGCCGCGCCCAAATCCTCTTTGAGGGAGCCAAGGAATTCGTCGGAATCCGGCGTTTCGCTCGTCCAGTCGGCAAGTTGCTGAATCCATTTGAGGTTGTCGGCCTCGCTCAGCTCCTGGTTTTCGCCACGCTTGCGGTCGGACTTGTCAGGCGAGCTCAACGCGCGTCCGGCTTGGCCGTTCTCCTTGTACTTCCAATGCGCAGCGATGCCGAATTCCGCGCGGCGGTGCATGTCCCACGTGCGGATCTGAATCTCCACCGGCTTGCCGCCGGGGCCGACCACCGTGGTGTGCAGGCTCTGGTACATGTTGAGCTTCGGCATGGCGATATAGTCTTTGAAACGGCCGGGAACAGGTTCCACCGCGCATGCACGGCACCCAACGCCGCATAGCAGTCCTGAATCGTGTCGACGATGATACGCACGCCCACCAAATCATAAATGTTGGCGAAATCGTGCCCGCGCACGATCATCTTCTGGTAAATGGAGAAGTAGTCCTTCGGACGGCCCGTCACATAGGCTTTGATGTGCTGTTCGTCGAGATCCTCATTGATTTCGGCGAGAATCTGCTTCAGGTACACGTCGCGTTGTCCGGCGCGACGGGCCACCAATACCACAATCTCGTTGTAGATCTTCGGATACAGAACCTTGAAGCTGAGTTCTTCCAACTCGGTTTTGATGGCGTTCATGCCAAGACGGTTGGCGAGCGGCGCATACACATCCAGCGTTTCACGTGCCTTTTTCTGCGCGTTCGACTGCTTGACATAACGCCATGTACGGGCGTTGTGCACACGGTCGGCGAGCTTGACCACCAGCACGCGCACGTCGCGGCTCATCGCCACCACCATTTTGCGGATGGTCTCGGCCTGGGCGGAATCGCCGTATTCCATTTTGGAAAGCTTCGTGACGCCGTCCACCAGGCCGGTCACCGTGTCGCCGAATTCGGCGCGGCATTCGTCGAGCGTGTAGTCGGTGTCCTCCACCGTGTCGTGCAGAAGGCCCGCTGCCACAACCAGCGGCCCCATGCCAAGATCGGCGAGGATCTGCGCCACTGCAAGCGGATGGATGATGTACGGCTCGCCGGATTTACGCCGTTGCGACGAATGCTGGGTGACGGCGCGCCGGTAGGCTCTCGCGAGAATGCTCATGTCCTCGTCGGGATGGTGGTATTCGCACATCTTGAGGATTGGTTCAAGCGGGTCAAGCGGATTCGTGCTGATCTCGCAGCCCAACATTCTGGCCGAACGAACCTCATGATCCATATCGCTCATTTCGCTCCTCCTCGCTTGGAATGTACCCTATAGTACCCGCGCATCACCATATGACGGATGTATCCGGCCGCGTGTTGCACGGCCGGATACATCCTCGGTCTTTGTGTATTGCAGTCCTGTCAGGACGCAACGCCGGTTGATCCGAAGCCACGTTCCGCGCGGTCGGATCCGGGCAGGGTCTGCGCCTCGATGAATTTTGCCTCGACGTAGCGTTGGATGACCAGCTGTGCGATGCGGTCGCCCGGATGGAACGTCACGGCGCGTTCCGGATCGAGGTTGATCAACGGCACCTTGATTTCGCCACGGTATCCAGCGTCGATGGTTCCCGGCGCGTTAAGCACCGTGACGCCCTGCTTGACGGCGAGTCCCGAACGCGGATGCACCAGCGCCACATAGCCGGCAGGCAATGCGATTGCCACTCCCGTGGGCACAGCGCCCGCTGGAACGGCTTCAACGTCACTTCTTCGGTGGTGCGCAAATCGGCACCGGCGTCTCCGGCATGGGCGTAATGCAGCTGAGCCGGCTGCCCGGGATCCAGCGACTTTACCAGAACCTCGACGCTTTCCGGCTCGTTGTATGCCTCGTCGAACGCCATCAGGCCGCACACTCCTTGCATACCGGCTGTCCGTCGTCGGTAGTGTAGGCAAGCTGGCTGCGATGCTTCACCAGGAAGCATTCGGAGCAGATGAACTCGTCGCCCTGCATCGGAATGACGGTCACCGAAGCGTCCTCATTGCTCAAATCGGCGCCCGGCAGCTCGTAGTCTTCGGCAATGGCGTTCTCGTCATCGTCCATATCGTTGGAATTGTTCTGAGAACCCTTGCTCAAAGCCTGGAGCGACTCCTCGTCCTCGTCTTTGTTGCGCGGGGAATCATAATCCTGTGCCATCGAGATTCCTTTCGTCATCTATGGTGCTTATGCGCCATAGAATACATGACTTTTCCCCCGCTAGGATACACGAATTGAAATACTCGTAAAATCCGACACGTGGGCACAATAGAATTAATAGAAAAATCTAAGGGAAAGTGGTGTGTTGTGCCTGAGAATGCGCTCGAAGATGCACGGTTCGATCATGTGAGTGAAACCGGTGAGCTCGTCTTTGTTTCAGGTGCCGGCAAATTCGCCGTCAAGGTCGATGAAGCGCTTGAAAGAGCCATTTTGGAGGCAAAACAGATTCGCACCGAAACCCAAGAGGAGCGTCAGCAGCAAGCGCCTTCCACGCTGCCGATCTCCCAAATCCAATCCTTGATTCGAGCCGGAGCCAATCCGACCCGCGTGGCGGAGCGATATTCGTTGAGCGAAGCGCTTGTTCGGCGTTTCTCGGCGGCGGTGGAAACCGAAAAGCAATATGCGATCGAACAGTTCCTGGCGGTTCCCGCGCCGAAGGAAAGCCGTGTGCGCACGCTTTCCGAACTGATCGAACGCACTTTCGCCGCAGCCCACGTACGGTTGGAGGATGTGCGGTGGAAGGCCACCAGACGCGGTTTGGAACCGTGGAAGATTACCGCGGAGTTCGATTCCGCAGGTCATGCCGCCCGTGCGGAATGGTCTTGGAACATGCATGACAACGCGGTCAACTGTCTGAACGCAACGGCACGCAAGCTCATCGGCGAGCAAGACACGACGACGGAAGGACACGCCGAGAAGCAGGTCGACCAGAATTTTCTCGCATCATTGAATTTGCCGGGCGATTCCGCACGTTCCGCACGTATCGAACAGACGGTGTCTGCTTGGAATGCTCCGGAACCGGTTGCACCACAAGCCACGAATATCAAGACCACCGTTGAGACTCAGTCATCGGCGACCGTTCCGCTGCCGAACCGTCCGGAAATCGCGACGACGCAGTCCCCCGCCCCTTCAACGACGGAACCTGCCCAAAACTCGCAAAACACGCAATCCGCCGGCGAGAAGCAGTCCGATAAGTCCAAGACGGCATCATCCGATCCTCATAGTCAGAGCACCACCAAATCGAAGCGCCGTGCAGGACGCTCCGCAGTGCCGAGTTGGGATGAAATTCTGTTCGGTGACTGATTAACGTTCCCTAACATCCCACGGCAACATCCGTTCAGACGTTCGGATCATTCGATCAAGCCACGTCAATCAGGCATGGAATATCAGATTCCATGTAGGTCAGCGACCCGTGCACGCTGGGCAGATGCATCGCCTTCTCCGCCTGTGTGCGGGAATCGACAATGGTGGTAGAGCCCGCAGCGGAGACGACCACATCGCCGATCATCGACTTGACGCGTTCATCGACTGGTCCGTAGACGCCTTCCTCGATTGCCTGCCGGCGGGTGCGCACCTGGGCGCGCTCCCCCAGCACGTCACGCCAACGAGCGGCGATGTCCTCCGGATTCTCGCCATCCTCGCCATAAAGCATGACACAGCGTGGTTCACCACCGACATTCGCGACGCCCCGCATCAGCTGGGGTTCGGACGCTATGTCGATGCAGGCTTCCGGGTCGCGGTTATCATGCCATGATCCGCCACGATGACGATCAGCGTGTTCTTCGGCACACTTCGACGCAGCAAAGACAACTGGGCGTCGACACGCTCATATGTGCCGATCCACTTGTCGGAGTCCCAGCCGTAATTGTGTCCGATCTTGTCCGCGTCGCGCAGGTACACGTATGTCAGTCCGGGCGTGTTCGCCGCTTTCGCCGCGGTCATGATACGTCGGCGTGGATCGTCATTGGAGATGTAGTCGCTGCCACGTAACGCCGCCTGAGTCAACGCGGAGAACGCGAATTTCGGCAGTCCCGAACTGGTGACGCGAACGTCCTGTTCCGCCAATCGTTCGAATATGGTCGGCTGCTGTTGCAGTTTCAGCGGTGCGGGCGCGTTTTTGAAAGAGATGAGCTGGCAGATTTCGCCATTGTCGGGATTGAGCTGCGTATACCCCGTCATGCCGGTTAATCCGGGGCATGTGCCGGTGCCGAACGTGGACATGGCGGCCACGGTGGTGCTGGGCATGCATGTGGCGATTGGCCGCTGGTTAACGCCATCCGCCATCAGCGACCGTAGATAGGGTGAATGCCCCAATCTCATATTGATGTTCCAATATCCGAGACCGTCCACCAGGACCACGACTGCCGAACGCGCGTCCGGCAGGCCAAGTGCCTCTTGGAGTCGTTTCGGATCGGCATGGATGGCCGTTGGAATCGGATGCCCGATGGCGCTGGAAATGGCGGGAAGTACCGAGGATAGGTGGAGAGCACCGCCGCGGCTGCCTCATCCGGCAGTTCGTCGCCATATCGTGCCGGACTGGTCATGGCTAGCAGCTGGTCGATTTCGGGCACTTCAACACTCATGGTTCCCATTCAAGCACCGCGGCAGTACCAGCTGGTAATATTGCTAGGTTGATTACCATAACCTTTCCGTGAGGAGAACCACCGCATGGTGTCGCACCGCAAACCGGCAAAACCAGCCTTTGACCCGCGTACGGTCAAGGAGAACATCGTCGAAACGCCGTTGAACGAGGAAATGAGCAAGTCGTTCCTCGAATACGCGTATTCGGTGATTTACGCCCGAGCGCTGCCTGATGCCAGGGACGGTCTCAAGCCGGTGCAACGACGCATCATCTATCAGATGGGTCAGATGAGCCTCAATCCGGACCGGCCGTATATGAAGTCGGCGCGTGTGGTTGGCGAAGTGATGGGCAAGCTCCATCCGCATGGCGATTCCGCGATTTACGAGGCGATGGTACGTTTGGCGCAGCGTTCGCGATGCGGCTGCCATTGGTGGACGGTCACGGCAATTTCGGTTCTCTCGATGACGGTCCTGCTGCTTCTCGTTATACCGAGGCTCGTATGGCGCCGGCCGCGTTGGGCATGAATGCCGATATCGCCGAAAATACCGTCGATTTCACGCCGAATTACGATAACAAGCTTCAGGAGCCGACTGTGCTGCCTGCCGCGATTCCGAACCTGCTGGTCAATGGTGGTTCCGGCATTGCCGTCGGCATGGCCACGAATATGGCCACGCACAATCTTGGCGAGGTGGTGGCTGCGGCCAAGCATCTTATGCGCCATCCCGACGCGACGTTAGAGGAGTTGATGCGCTACGTGCCGGGTCCGGATTGGCCGGGCGGCGGCGTGATTGTGGGCCGCAAGGCATCCGCGAGGCGTACGAGACGGGTCGTGGCGCGTTGACCACGCGTTCCGTGACGCATATCGAAAACGTGACGGCTCGCAAAAAGGCCATCGTCGTGACGGAACTGCCGTTCATGGTGGGTCCGGAACGTGTGTTGGAACGTATTTCCGAAGGTGTGAAGAACCGTAAGCTGGACGGCATTTCCGGTGCCATCGATCTGACTGACCGGCATAACGGCACGCGCCTCGTCATCGAAATCAAAACCGGGTTCGATCCGAACGCGGTGTTGGCGCAGCTGTTCAAGCACACGCCGTTGCAGGACAATTTCACCATCAACAATGTGGCGTTGGTCAATGGCCGTCCGCACACCATGGGATTGAAGGAAATGCTTCAGGTGTGGGTGGACCATCGTCGTGTGGTGATCCGCCGACGCAGTGAATTCCGCAGGAAGAAGGCGCTTGAGCGGCTGCACTTGGTGGAGGCTTGCTGCTCGCCATGGTGGACATCGATGAAGTCATTCAGGTGATTCGCTCTTCTGATGATGCCGAGGCCGCGAAAACAAAGCTTATCGCCGTATTCGATCTGGACGAGATTCAGGCACAGTACATTCTTGACTTGCGGCTGCGCCGTCTGACCAAGATGAGTCGTATCGAGCTTGAGGCGGAACGCGACGATCTGAAGCGGCGTATCGAAGAGCTTGAACGCATTCTTGCTTCCGATGAGGCGCTTGACGGCGTGGTCATTGACGAAATGGATGACGCCGTGGCCAAATACGGCACTCCCCGGCGCACGGTGCTGCTGGATGAGGATGAGGAAGGCAATTTGACGCCTGTTGTGGCGCATGGCGATGATGGCGTCTCTGCAAACGCGATGGCTGCCGCGCGCGCCGCCGCGACCGTATCCTCCGCAGCGGCCGATGTCGCCGCAGCCGCAAAGGCCGCAAAGAAGGCCGGCGATGAGAATGCCACCGCATCGGCTCTGCAGATTGATGACGAGCCGTGCGCGGTGATGCTGTCCGCCACGGGCCTGATCGCACGCACTTCCGAGGATGCGGTGGAACGTTGGGAGAATCGTTCGGCTTCCGGCGGACGCGCCAAGGATGATCAGATCGTTTCGATGTTCCGCACGTCCACACGTTCCTCATACGGCTTGGTTACTTCAGCGGGTCGTCTGGTGCTGGCCCATGTGGTCGAATTGCCGAAGGTTTCCGCGGATGGGCCGCTCAGTGTCACGGGTGGTGTGAAGGCCGAGGAACTGCTGGGCATGACGGAGAACACCGATCCGATCCGCGGCGAACGGGTGATTGCTGCGATTGATATGCCGTCCACGGATGACGACGGTCAGCTTGTTCCTTTGGCGTTGGGCACCCGCAACGGCGTGGTCAAGCGTTGGAACCGTGAATCTCCGACCACAATGGATTCGTGGAGCGTCATCGATTTGAAGGATGATGACGAAGTGCTTGCCGCTGCCGAAGCCCGTGATGAGGATCGTCTGGTGTTTGTGTCCACCGATTCCTCGTTGTTGACGTTCGAAGCGAAGAATGTGCGTCCGCAGGGCCGTACCGCTGGCGGCATGGCGGGCATTCGTCTGGCTGAGGGGTGTTCGGCGGCCGCGTTCGCGGTGGTGCCTGACGGCAAGGTGACATGGAATTACGAAGAAGGCGAGAATGGACTGTTCTCCGCTTCCGGAGCCGTGGTGTTGACGGTTGCCGGCGATTCCGAAGCGTTGCCTGGCACTGAAAACGGTGCCGCGAAGGTCACGCCGTTGGAGATGTATCCGACGAAGGGCCGTGGTACGGGTGGCGTGCGTTCGCAGCGATTCCTCAAGGGGCAGGATACGTTGATTCTCGCGTTCGTGGGCGCGTATCCGTTGCATGCTTCCACGCAAAGTGGCGCTCCTGTGGAATTGCCGAAGCCTGATATGCGACGCGATGGTTCCGGTACGGATCTGTCGGCGCCGATTGCGGTGGTCGGCTGATTCGACGAAATCGATTGGCGGGGCTCTGGACTGGTTCTTCTTCTTCCGGTTCAGGGCCTTCCCGTTTTGCGCACTTGGGCTGCCAGGTTGAATGAGCAGGCTGGGTGAAAGTGCCTCCGGCTTGGTTCAGCCATATAGCTTCATGCCTTGTGGGCTGTCCACGAACCCGGCAGCATGCAGCAAACGTCTGTATTCGTTGCGTTCCTTCAATGATTCACCGTTCATTTCGGCGAAGCTGACGCTGCCCTTGGACTGATGTTGCAATGCATAGGCAAGTTCCGTACATGCCGGCTGCAATATTCGCTCGTCATCGGTGAAGCTGACGATTCTGTGGCTTTTCGGCACGGCGAACAGCACCGGCATGCCGTGGTCGAGCACGATGACCGATTCCGCTCTGCGCGCCGGTTTCATATGGTGTTGTTCGGGCCATGTGATCGCGGAGCCTGTCAGATTGGCCGGGTCGGTCACGTCGAGCGCCACGCAGGATTGGCTGCGCGCTTCGTCGTCGCCGCGCAAGGCGTCCACTGTGTCACGTCCGGCGAATTGGGCCGCTCCGAATCCTTTGACGAACATGCCTCTGACCAGATTGCCGTGTTCCTCCATGCGTTTGAGTACCGGGTATAGTCCGGAGAATCCGCCTGCGACCTGCTCCTTGTCGATTAGCGGAGCGGCGATCACGCCATATCGGTCGAGCAGCGATTCGATCAATGCGATGTCGTATTCCTCGATGCCGGCTGTTGGTTTGCCGGCGGTATCGTCCGTTTGGTCCGGTATCGCCATTGGACTGGTCTGGGACGAGTCGACCGCGGACCATAATCCACCGAGCGTCACCGGTGTCGAGGCGTGGATCCGTACGCGTCTGCGTGCGGCAGTGCGTGGCGCGCGCACTGAAACCGTGCCTTGAGCCAAGGCCCGAACGGGAGCGAATGAACTGTTCGTCACTTTGCCTTGCCATACCAAGGACCACAAGGCTTCCTCGAACTGGCTTTCGCCCCATGCGGGAAGGATGATTTCCCCTGTTTCAGGATTCACGTTGACTTCCGCATGTTCCTGCCAGATGGTTTTGGCGGCTGTGGAAAGCTGCCGCGCATGGAAGGCTCCCCCATTCGATAATGCGGCAAGTATCGTCTCCGGCACGGTCATGGTTCCGGCACTATAGGCATTGTTCTGCGATTGTTCGCCGGGTTTCGTCAGCAGCCGTGAATCAGCTGGATGGAATGCGATTCCGCCGGCTTCCTTGGCGTTGGAACCATTGATTTTGGAGCCGACCCATACCACATCTCCGGATGCGAGCAATTCGTCCAACATACTCGGTTGGTAGTCGCGAACGCGTGCGGGGAAGACCGAGGATTCCCAAACGGAGGCGTTGAGGTATATGCCTTCAAGCTGTTCGATCACACGCATCAGCCCGTCGACGCCTTCATATCGGGCGCCACCCACAGGTCCGACACCTTGTCTGTCCAACAGGAACGCCTGATAGACAGCCGGTTCCACCGGCTTGATGGCTTTGCGTGCCTTGGCAAGCGAAAGCGCGCGGATACGCCGAAACACGTCTTTGTGGAGCCATTGCTGGGGCGTTTGCCGAGGTGACCGTTCCGATGCTGAATCATCGGAACCATTGGCGTCCGCTCCGGCCGCATCATCGACGAAATGGCCTTTCAGCAGTTCGCCTTTGGCATGTAATTCATCCAACATGCGTACGCCTTGGACAGCGTCCAATCCCAGTTCGGCGATCATCTGATCCGCGGTGAATGGGCCATGCGTTTTGGCATATCGCGCCACACGGCCGGCAATGTCGGTCTCGTCCAAATCGTTCCAGAACGTCCGTCCGGCAAGCTCCTTCCCAATCTGCGCGATGACGTCGGCATCCAACAGCGAAGCCATATCCGTGGCGCCCAGAAGACGTTCCAGCACTTCCGGGTCCATGGACAGCAGTTGCGTGCTGCGTTCGGCTTGCGGCACGTCGTATTGGTACATGACCGCGCCCACGTATCCGAACAGCATGTTTTCCGCGAACGGCGACGGCGTTTCCGTGACGGTCTCGCTCAAAGAGATGACGCCGGAGCGTAATCCGGACATCACATGTTTCAGCGCGGGCAGATCGTACACGTCCTGTAGGCATTCGCGTGCGGTTTCCAACAGCAGCGGGAAGTTCTTCCGAGTTCGGGCGGCGTTGAGCAGTTGCGCCGCGCGCAGCCGCTGCTGCCACAAGGGGACGCGTCTGCCGGGGTTGGCGCGTGGCAGGAACAGCGATCGCGCCGCGCATTCTCGGAATCGTGCGGCATACAGCACGCTTTCGCCGACTTGTGTTTCGATGATGCGTTGCAGCTCTTCCGTGTCGAACAGCAGCAGCTCGCGGATCGGCAGGTTGCCGTCGCCGTCCGGGAGGCGGATGATGATGCCGTCGTCGGCCGCGTATACCTGCCCATCGAACCCGTATCGTTGTTTGATACGTGTGGTGATGGCCATGGCCCATGGTTCGTGCACGCGTCTGCCGTATGGCGAGTGGACGATCACACGCCAATCGCCTTCTTCATCCTGGCAGCGTTCGACGACCAGCTCACGGTCGTTGGGAATCGTTCCCGTGGCGGCGCGCTGTTCGGCAAGCAGGTCGGCAAGATTGCCGATGGCGTTGTCGTCCAATCCGTCACGACGTAGACGTGCGATTGTTGTCGTGTCGAATCGGCTGGTTTTGTCTCCTGCGATGCCGTCCGAGACTTCCGCGCGTAGTCCTTGCGCCATATCGCGTATGAATCGGCCTTGGGACCGTCCGAATGCCGCGTCCCGCCCGTCGCCTTCGCCATGCCAGAACGGCAGTCGGGCGGTACGTCCTGGAGCAGGAACCACCACCACACGGTCCCGGGTGATTTCCTGGATCTGCCAGGTCGATGTGCCGAGGGTGATGACGTCTCCGACCCGGGATTCGTACACCATTTCCTCGTCCAGCTCCCCCACTTTGCGTGGGCCCGGTCCGGAGCCTTCTTCGGGAAGCACCACGGTGTAGGTTCCTCGGTCGGGTATGGTGCCTCCGCTGGTCACGGCCAGTCGTTGAGCGCCAGGGCGCGCGGAGATGAGACCCGCCTCTTCGTTGTATTGCAGTGGTGGCCGGAAGGCGGAGAAATCCTCGCCGTTGTAGGCGCCGGTCATCATGCCCATCACAACATCGAACATGGTTCTGTCGAGATCTTCGAATGGCGCGGCCTTGCGCACGGTCACGTACCAGTCGTCTGGTTTCAGATCATCCATCGCCGCGGCGGCGACGGTTTGCTGGGCAAGCACGTCCAAGGGGGTGCATGGAATGGTCAGTGTTTCGATGTCTCCGGAGCGCATGCATTCGATGCTTGCGGCCGTGCCGATGATTTGCTCTCGTGTAATCGGTAGAACAGTGCATGCGAGACTCCCCCGACCTTGTGGTCGGCGCGCCCCACCCGCTGCAATCCCGAGGACACGGACAATGGCGGTGCGATCTGGATGACCAGATCCACTGAACCCATGTCGATGCCGAGTTCAAGGCTCGATGTGGCGACCACGCAACGCAATTGGCCGCGTTTGAGCTGCTCTTCGATCTGTTTGCGCCGGTCTTTGGAAACGGAACCATGATGCGCCATGGCGATCGCGTCGGCGTCCGCATGCGAGGAGACCAGCATGGTGGTGGATCCGACCACGGAATCGTAGTGTTTGGCGAAGCTTCACGGCCTTCCGGGGAGCCAGATCCGGATACGGCTGGGTGGAATCACTGGCTGTGGACTCCGGCTGGGATGCGTTGTCCGACACACTCAAGTCCGTTCGGCCAAGCCTACGGTCGGACAGCGCATCCCGCCCTGCGTCCGCTTTGACGGCGGTTTCAGACCCAGTTTTCCGGGATGTGCGCAATTGCGCATACAGGTCGTTGAGCCGTGCGGTGAGTTTTTCCGCAAGGCACGGGAGTTGACGAACACGAGGGTGGTGTGGTGTTTCAGCACTTCGTCAAGCACGCTGCGTTCGATGGCCGGCCATACCGAACCTCCGGTCGAAACCCGTGAGGTATGTTCGTCTCCCCCGACCGAAGTCAGTCCGTTACGTTCCGCCAATGCCTCCATGCAGGACTCACCCCGGAAATATGCGTGGTATGGCGATTCGGAAGTTTCACGGCGCCTGCCCTCCGCCCTGCGTCGTCGGAGACGGGATCGCGCATGGCCGAAAGCGGTTCCACCACTTTCAGATCCATGTCGGGGTGCGATTCGGGTCTGATGACGCGTACCGGCCGCGTGCCGCCAAGGAAACGTGCGGCTTCGGCCGGCGGTTCCACAGTGGCGGAAAGCCCGATGCGTTGGACGGACCGGCCGGCAAGGCTTTCCAATCGTTCCAAGCTCAGCGCCAGGTGCGCGCCACGTTTGGAGCCCGCGATGGCGTGCACTTCATCCACGATAACGGTATCAACGGCGGAAAGTATCCGTCGCGCCTTGGAGGTGAGCAGCAGGAACAGCGATTCGGGCGTGGTGACGAGGATATCCGGCGGATGACTGACGATTCTGCGCCGTTCCTGCGGCGTGGTGTCGCCGCTTCGCATGCCCACGCTGACTTTCGGCGATGGCAATCCCATCGCCTCACACTGTCCGGCGATGCCAGCCAATGGCGCTTGGAGGTTCTTGGCCACATCCACGCCCAGAGCCTTCAATGGCGAAATATACAGGACCTTGACGCCGCGGACGGGTTTACGTTTCTTGGCATTGCAATCGGATTCAGCCGTGCCGTCCCCACCGCCGGACGTCCGCAATAAGTCATCGCCCTCCTTCGTCATCAGACGGTCGATTGCGGAAAGGAAGGCGCACAATGTCTTGCCGGAGCCGGTGGGCGCCACCACCAACACGTTCTCGCCGGAGCGGATGGCCGGCCATGCCAAACGTTGCGCCTCCGTCGGAGCATTGAACGCATGCTTGAACCAGGCATTGGTAGCCTCTGAGAACAAGTCCATGCATTCGTACATACGTTCGATTATGGCATCGTCTTCAGACATCATCCACAACCGGCAGAAACCCCGTCATTCGTCGTCGACCCATTCGAGCACACCGCCCGGCTGACGCATTCGAGCGTCTCACATATGGCGTCGTCAGGCGGCCGCACGGTCGCCGCACTTGCGGCGCAAGGTCTCATGCATGGCGACCATCAGCGCCAGGAACACCACCAGATAGAACGGGAACAGGTTGACCGAAACATGTTGCGCGATCAGCCCGAACAGCGGCGGCATGCACATCGATCCCACATAGGCGCAGGCCATCTGCATGCCGACGATGGCCTGGGACTTGTCCTTGCCGAAATAGGTCGGCGTGGAGTGGATGACGCATGGATAGATCGGCGCGCATCCTAGGCCGATGACCATCAGTCCCGCGATGGTGCCGATGTGATGCGGCAGCGGCAGCAGCATGATGATGACACCCGTCAATACCAGGGCCTGACCGAGGCGGATCATAGACGGATCGCTCAATCTCATGGTGAGGAATCCGCTTGCGAGACGCCCGACGGTGATGCCGATACAGAACAGGCTTCCCCACATGGCGGCCGTGGTCTTATCGATGCCCTTGCCGAGCACCATATAGCTGCTGGCCCACAGCATGGCGGTGGATTCAAGCGCGCAATAGCAGAAGAACATGACGAGGATCTCGCGTGCGCCACGAATCGCGAGCACGCCACGGATACCGAGCGGCTTACGCGGTCCGTCACCCTCAGTTGTCTCTTCGGTGTCTTGTGCGGTGCGTGTCTTCCACAGTGGCAGGCTGAAAACCAGTACCGCGGTAAGCGCTATCTGCAGGATGGAGATGTACCGGTATCCCCACGACCAGCCTTGACCCGCGCCCAATGCATACGCCATGATGTACGGGCCAAGCAGCGTGCCCAATCCCCACATGGCGTGCAGCCAGCTCATGTGACGGCTTTCATAGTGGATCGCGACATAGTTGTTCAACGCGGCGTCGACGCCGCCTGCTCCCAATCCATAAGGAATCGCGAACAACAGCAGCATCCAGTAATTCGGCGCGATCGAGAAACCGAACAAAGCGAACGCCGTCAATGCCACGGATACACAGTGACCTTGCCCGCGCCGAATCGCAAAGTCATTCGATCGGACAGCAACGCGGACACAATGGTGCCCGCCGAAATGGTCATGGAAATGCCACCCTCCCAGGAAACAGGCGCATTCAAATCGGTGCCCATCGTCGGCCAGGCGGCCCCGAGCACGGCATCCGGCAAGCCCAGACTGATGAAAGCCACATAAATCACGGCAAGCAGCAGATTAGCCATGAATCAGCTCCTTTGATGGTTCCATGGACGCGATGGTCCGAATTCGTCATACAGTTTACCCGCAGTTACCTACCAAACGGTAACTAGCGATTTGCGGTACCGATTCAACGTCTGATTCCGGTCGAAGCATGATTCGGTCTTGTTTTCGGTCCTGTTCCAAGAAGCGAGCAGGCGTTGGTTCCGGCAAAAAATGCGGAAGGCGGGTTTCGACGGAACGGAACCTACCTCCCATGCAATCAAGATCAGGTGTCGATCTTGGAACGGTCGAAATCGTCGGCGTTCTCCACGATGAACGCCTTGCGCGGCGGCACGTCATCACCCATGAGCAGGCTGAAGATGTGGCTGGCCTGTTCGGCGTCCTCCATGCGGATACGGCGCAGCATGCGGGTGCGCGGATCCATGGTGGTATCGGCCAGCTGGTCGGCGTCCATCTCACCCAAACCCTTGTAACGCTGGATGTCCTCGTTGTAGCCGATGTGCTTTTTATCAAGCTCGGCGAGTTTGCCTGCCAACTCATCATCGGAATACGTGTAGATGTACTCGCCCTTATGCGTACCCGTCAACGCGATACGATGCAGCGGCGGCACGGCGGCATACACATGACCGTATTCGATAAGCGGCCGCATGTACCGGTAGAACAGCGTCAGCAGCAGGATGCGGATGTGCGCGCCGTCGACATCGGCATCGGTCATCATGATGATCTTGTTGTATCGGGCCTGTTCGATGTCGAAGCTTGCGCCGGATCCTGCGCCGACCACCTGGATGATGGCTGCGCATTCCTTGTTGGACAGCATCTGCGCGAGCGATGCCTTCTGCACGTTGAGGATTTTGCCTCGAATCGGCAGCAACGCTTGGAAACCGGAATTACGGGCGGCCTTGGCTGTGCCCAATGCGGAATCACCCTCGACGATGAACAGTTCGGCTACATCGTCATTGCCGGGCTGGCAGTCGGACAGTTTCGGCGGCATGGACGCGGATTCAAGCGCGTTCTTACGGCGTGTGACTTCCTTGGTCTTGCGCGCCTGCACGCGGGCATGCATTTCGCCGACGATTTTCTCCAGCACGCGGCCGGACTGTTCCTTGTAACCGCGTTTGGAGCCGGTAATCATCTCACCGAACTGCCTGTCGGTCATTCTGGAGACGATCGGCTTGACTTGCGCGGTGCCGAGCACGTCCTTGGTCTGGCCTTGGAACTGCGGTTCGGCGAGGCGGACGTGACGACGGCCACCAGACCGGCGAGAATGTCGTCACGTTCCACCTTCATATGGGAATCCTTGAGATTCACCTTGAGTTTGCGCGCGTTGTCCTCGATGGCCTTGCGCACCTGCTTGGTGATGCCTTGGAGGAAGCCGTCCACGTGCATGCCGCCGCCGGGCGTCTCCACCACGTTGACGAAGCTGCGCATGGTGGTGTCGTAGCCGTTGGTCCATCGCATGGCGATATCGACTGCGCAATCACGCGTCACCTTCTGCGCATGCAGTTCACCATCGTCTCCGACCGCCTGCGTTTCTTCAACATACGTGTCCTCGCCGGCGATGCGCCAAATATCGGAGACCGCTTCGCCTTTGGACAGGAAGTCGACGAAATCCTTCACGCCTCCGGTATGGCAGAATTCTTCGACGCGCGCATGCGGATATTTCGGCTGCACGGGTTGGGAAACGGTTTCCTGCGATTGCGTGGCAGCATCGTTTTCTTGCGATTCGGCTGATTCATCAGCTTCGGCTGAATCCTCCTGCAGTATGTCGGCAGAGGTTCCGATATCATCCGTTTCAGCGGACGTGTTCTCTTCCGTCACCTGTTCGATGACATTGTCATCGACTTCCAGCATTTCGTCAATGGACTCGTCGCCGGTTTCGGGAATGTTCTCGTCGATGACGGTGATTTTCAGCCCTGGCACCAGGAAACTGGTCTGCCGTACACGGTCGATGAGCTGGTCATAGCTGAATTCAGCGGTGTCGTTGAAAATCTCCGGATCCGCCCAATAGCGGATGCGGGTACCCGTGGTCTTCGGACTGACTTTGCCGATGATCTCAAGTTCGGTGGGACGATTCTTGCGCGTCTTCTTGAATGGCGAATCGGGAGACGGGTGTTCCGGATCAACGTCGGAATACACTCCGGGGTGGCCCTGATGGAAAGCCATGTGGTGGGTTTTGCCGTCACGATCCACTTCCACGTCGAGACGGGAGCTCAATGCGTTCACCACGGATGAGCCGACACCATGCAGACCGCCGGAAGCGCCATACGAGGAATTGCCGAATTTGGCGCCGGCATGCAGCTTGGTCAGCACCACTTCCACGCCGGTGAGCTTGGTTTTCGGCTCCACGTCCACCGGAATGCCTCGGCCATTGTCCGCCACTTCAACGGAACCATCGTCATGCAAGGTCACGATGATGTGGTTGCAGGCTCCCGCAAGAGCCTCATCGACGGCATTGTCGATGATCTCCCACAGGCAGTGCATCAGGCCCTGGCTGTCGGTCGTGCCGATGTACATGCCCGGACGTTTGCGCACCGCATCCAAGCCTTCGAGCACGGTAAGACTCTCAGCACCGTAATTATCCTTAGCCATGTTCCCTTTCAATTGTCGCCTTACAAGACATGAAGTCGAGAAACCCTGCGTTCATGCCGGTTTCTCGACTTCATTTACTCGCGTCTGATTACTATCACTGGTCCAGGAAGTCGCGCAGCGTCTGCGAACGGGACGGATGGCGCAGCTTGGACATGGTCTTCGATTCGATTTGGCGGATACGTTCGCGCGTCACGCCATACACACGTCCGATATCATCCAGCGTCTTCGGCTGGCCGTCCTCCAAACCGTAGCGCATCTTGATGACGCCAGCTTCACGCGGAGACAGCGTTTCAAGCACCTGCTTGAACTGCTCCTGCAACAGCGAGAAGGCGACGGCATCGGACGGTGCGATGGCGTCGGTGTCTTCGATCAGATCACCGAACTCGGAATCGCCATCCTCGCCCAGCGGCGTGTGCAGGGAAATCGGCTCACGCCCGTACTTCTGCACTTCCTGCACCTTCTCGACCGGCATGTCGAGCTCACGGGCCAGTTCGTCCGGCGTAGGTTCACGGCCGAGGTCCTGAAGCATCTGGCGCTGCACGCGGGACAGCTTGTTGATGACTTCCACCATATGCACAGGCACACGAATGGTGCGGGCCTGATCAGCCATGGCACGGGTGATGGCCTGGCGAATCCACCATGTGGCGTACGTGGAGAACTTGAAGCCCTTCTTCCAGTCGAACTTCTCTACGGCACGAATCAGACCAAGATTGCCTTCCTGAATCAAATCGAGGAACAGCATGCCACGGCCCGTATAGCGCTTGGCAAGAGAGACCACGAGTCGAAGGTTGGCTTCCAGCAGATGGTCCTTGGCGCGCTTGCCGTCGTTCGCGGCCCACTTCAGTTCACGCCGGCGCTTGAAATCCATCTTGTCGGATTCCGTGTCCAGCAGATGTTGGGCGTACAGGCCGGCCTCGATGCGTTCGGACAGGTCGACTTCCTGTTCGGCGTTCAGCAGGTTCACTCTGCCGATCTGCTTCAGGTAATCCTTGACCGGATCTGCGGTGGCGCCGGCTGCGATCACACGACGCTTCGGATTGCCGGACGGCGTCAGATTGTCGTCGTCATCATCGTCACGCACCACGAAAGCGCCTTTTTCCTTGGGCTCTTCCGGCTTTTTGCGCTTGTCTTCGTCATCGTCTTCCAGTTCGGAATCGTCATCCTCGTCGATATTGTCCTCGTCGAGGTCGTCATCCTCCCCTTCGTCGTCCACGTCATCAAGGTCATCGTCGAAATCATCAAGATCGGCATCCTCGACGGGATCGTCTTCAGGAGCGTCCTGCTCGATCAGGTTCTCTTCTTCTTCCGCTTTCTTGCTTTTCTTGGCGGCGGAGGTCTTCTTCGCGGCGTCTTGCGCGACGTCTTCGTAGCGGTCTTTGAGGACTCGCTCTTCTTGGCAGCAGGCTTGCGCGTGGAGGCCTTTTTTCCGGAGGTGGTCTTTTCGGTCAGATCAGTCTGTTCCGTATTTACCGTCGTTTCCTTGGTGGCCAAACTTATCCTCCTATTGATCCCGCCGGAAGCGTATACCATATGGACCCACTTCTGGCAAGGGCAAATCGTCAACTATGTGAGTTAACCATCTTGCAAGGACGATTATTCCCGCGTGTTGAGCTCACCATGCGCAAGTACCGCTTCCTTTCGGAGTGTTGCTCTATGTCTCTTCGGCCCATACCGGTCCGATATGACGATGTGCCGCGGAGCAGATGATCGCCGCGAGCGAACAATTCTCATCCAACGCGAGCGCACGCATCGCGCACAGCATGGCGCGCTCATCGCCCATCCACCACAGCACATAACTGATGATGGCCAATGGCTGCACATGATACCGTTCGGGGACCATCCCGATGATGTCGAACATCATGTTGACGCCGTTGTCGCAACGTTTCGTGTCGGGTTTTCTTGATGCGTCACGGAACGATCCGTTGAGGGATTCCTCCAGATGACGCGTGTTGCCGGGAAGTGTCGGATTGGCCATGAATCCCATGAGAAAGTCACGTGACGAACGTCGTTCATCCACGATGATGGAGACCAGCAGCGCGTCACGCACCGCCATGGTCTGCTGCATGGCGATGGCAAGTGCTCCCGCACCGTTTCTAGACAGTCTGCATTCTGGCGATGAATCGTCATCTCCCGACGATTCATCGGCCAGCTCATCCATCCATTCCGAGAATGGCTCCTGCAGGAAATCGCGTATGCTCTCCGCCATGCCCAGCGATTTGCAATCCTCCACCAATTGGTCTTCAAGCCGTTCCATCTCGGCTTCGCATATCGGCATGGGCTCGTCGATCGTCTTCATGTCTCGTCCTCCTTGGCGTATCGGAGCGGTCGCTTGATGCAGGCCGCTTTGTTGGAACTATGCATCATCCGGCAATGCAATGAGGCGTTTCGGGACCCCTGTGGTCGGAGAACGTGAAGCTCGGCGTGTCACGAAACGTCCGGCACCGTCTCACCCGCTGCAATCATTATGTTTTCCTCTTGTCGAATGTGTGTGGATAACCTTGACCCATGACTAGCTCTTCCGATTTGGAACAGATTGAAACGCGCACGCTCTCGCTGGTAAAGGATTTTTCGTTCCTGCATGCGGACGATCCGGTGGCGAATTCCTGCAAAGCCGTCGCTGATGCGGTGGCGCAGCAGGCGGTCACGTCAAGTGAGGGCGGCAAACGTCTGCGGGCGTTGCTGACGTTGGATGCGTTCCGTGCGTTCGCGCCGCAGGATGTGGCGGAACGTGATATGGATGCGGTGTTGGATCTGGCATGCGCGATCGAAGTGTTTCAGACCGGCGCGTTGGTGCATGACGACATCATCGACGATTCCGATCTGCGCCGTGGCAAGCCGTCCGCTCATCGTGCGCTTGCCACGGATACCCATAGTGATGCCATCGGCCATGGTTTGGGCATCATGTTGGGTGATATGCTGGCCACCGCGAGCGTGGATATCGCCAATAAAGCGGCTTGCCGGCTTGGCTCCGGATCTTCCGTGGTGTCGGCCTTCCTGAATATGCACCGTGAAGTGGAAATCGGCCAAGTACTCGATTTGGCCGTGGAACTCAATACGTTAGACGATCCTGAAGAGCTGGCGTCGGCCTCTTTGAATGTCTTCCGTTGGAAGACCGCCAGTTATACCACTATCGCACCTTTGGAATTCGGTATGCTTGCCGCCGGCCTCGCCCCTGCGGACGCGCGCAGGCTCGCACTGGCGATTGGATTGCCTCTTGGTTTGGCGTTCCAGCTCGCGGATGATCTTCTGGACGTCATCGGGTCGAGCCGCAATACCGGCAAACCGGTGGGCGGTGATATCCGTGAAGGCAAACGCACGGTGTTGCTGGCCGATGCGATTGAGCTGCCGGTGATGTCGAACGACGTGAACTCATCGACATGTGGGAAGCCGAATCACGTGACGAGGCACATGTTAGGCGTGCCATCGCATTGTTCGAGTCCACTGGTGCCATCGCACGTTCCAAGGAACGGATCGCCGGTCTGTGGCTCGAGTCGAAGGCCGCCATCGAGACGCTTGAACTATCGCAGGATCGCAAAGACATGCTTACCGAAGCATGCGCACGTTTCGTACCGATTGTGCGGGAACAGGGCTGATGCCGCCGCACTGTGAAAGACCCGTGTTCATCGCATCTTCCGCAAACCATTCCTTGTAGACTACAAGTGAACACATCTTTGTCGCGAAACGTTTTTTGAAGAAGGAATCGTACCGATTAGCCATGAGTGAAGCCCAGCATGCCCCCGAAGGCCAGGTCATCGAAGGCCGGTACCGAGTCGTCAGCAGAATCGCCGATGGCGGCATGGCCACGGTGTATCAAGCTGTTGACGAGCGTCTGGGACGCACCGTCGCCATTAAGATCATGCACACGCAGCTGGCACAGGGCCCACAACGCGACCAGTTCGTGGAACGTTTCCATCGCGAGGCCCGTTCCGCAGCAGCAATAGCCAATCCCCATATCGTGCAGGTGTATGACACCGGTGAGTTCGATGGACTGGATTTTCTTGTCATGGAGTACGTGCATGGCGTGAACCTGCGGTACGAAATGAACCAGCAAGTCACGTTCAGCGTTCGTGAGACGCTACGCATAGTCGGTGAGACGTTGGACGGCTTGGCTTCGGCGCATCGCGCAGGCGTGGTGCACCGCGATATCAAACCGGAGAATATTCTGCTCAATGACCGAGGACATGTGCAGATCACCGATTTCGGCCTGGCCAAGGCGGTGTCGCAGGCCACGCTGTCCTCCACCGGCATGCTGCTGGGCACGGCCGCCTATCTGGCGCCAGAAATGATTCAGTACAATCAGGCAACGCCGCAGGGAGACCTGTATTCCGTAGGCATCATGGCTTGGGAGATGCTGGCCGGCAAGGTGCCGTTCACCGCGGACAATCCGGTGACGCTGGTGTTCAAGCACGTGCATGAGGATGTGCCGGATATCACGACCGCTTGTCCGGGCATCAATGCAGGCGTGGCCGCATTCCTCGCCCGTCTTACGGCGCGCGCGGTCGAGGACCGTCCCCAGGATGCGTCCGTGGCATTCGACGAATTGCAGCAGTTGCAATCGAACCTCACCATCGACGACTGGCAATACCGTCTGTCAGCCGTTTCCCCGGCCGCAAACGATGCCGCCGACACCATGCCCGGCGATGGCACCCGGCAGATGCCGCTACCGCCCGCTCCCCCAGCACCGCCTGTGCGTCAGAACGACGATCGTACACGACAGTTCAATCCGGAAAACCCGAACAAAACCACCGTCATGCCGGCGCAGCAGGCAGATCCGGAGGCAACCACCCGCTTGGCTTTGGAAAAGAACGACGTCCCCGCCAACAACGTTCCAGCTTCCCCCTCGAACGGTCCGGTCAGTGGTGGACAGCCGAAACGCAGTGGCAAGCGTGCACCTGTCATCATCGCCGTCGTAGCAGCCATCGTGCTTGCCTGCGCAGGCGGTGGAGGCTATGCCTGGTGGTATTTCCGAGGACCGGGCAGCTACTGGACCATGCCTCAGCCGGCAGATCTCACATGTTCCGATTCGGAGCCCTGCCGTATTTCCAACATCAAATGGAACGCCTATGAGGAACTGCTGAAATTCTCCAACATCGAGTACGAAGAGACCGAGGCGTTCAGTGATTCCGTCAAGGCTGGCAATGTCATCTCCACCGACCCGGAGAATGTCGGTTCGCATGTGAGCAAACGTCATCATCAGAAGGTCAAGGTGGTAGTGTCCAAGGGTATTAAGCAGGGCACTGTTCCCACAGACATTCTCGATGCCACCAGTGCGAACGGCAAGGATCCGATCAACGCGTTGAAGCGTGCCGGCTTCGACAACATCGAACAGACTCCGGCCAATGATGACGCGTATTCCATGGACGTACCTCAGGGCGCGTTGCTTGATTTAAGCGTGGATCCCGGCGCGACTCTGCCCCATAACGCGAAGATTACCGTCACGCTGTCCCAAGGACCGAAACCGGTTACCATGCCGGACGTCGTGGGCAAATCGAAGGATGAGGCGCAGCAGACGCTTGATGCGCTCAAGCTCACCGTCAACTGGACCGAGCAATTCGATGACAAGATTCCGCAAGGACAGGTGATTTCCGCTTCCGCGAAGACCGGAGACGAGTTGCACTGGGGCGATAGCGTCAATGCGGTGGTGTCGAAGGGACCGGAAACCGTAACGCTGCCGAATTATGTCGGACAGAAAGCCGCCGCTGCCAAAGCCGCATTGGAGAAGCTGGGATTCAGTGTGAAGATCAGCTCGCAACTGACACTTGACTCCAGTCAAGACAAGAAGGTCGCTTCGCAGGATCCGGTAGGAGGCACCGAGGTGCGACTGCGTCAGGAGGATGGCACGCCGAATACCGTCACCTTGAAAATGTATTCGTCGCTGTTCGACTGATTATCCTGATTACAAAATAGAAATCAGGGGTGTCTGTTCCGAAAACATTCTTCGGAACAGACACCCCTGATTGGTTTGGAATGAACCTCGCTGAAAACTTATGCCTTCTTGGCAGCGGATTCGGCTTGTGCCTGCGCTTCGGCCTCCTGCTGGGCTTTGAGCTCGGCCTTGACCTTCTGCGCGTATTCGTCGACGTATTCCTGTCCGCTCATCTTCTGGATCTCACGGGTCACGCGGTCGGTAAGCGAACGCAAATCATCGTGGGTAATCTGGTCGGCGGATTTCTTCTCGACTTCAATCGGCTTGCCGTAAATCACCTTGGACTTGCCTTTGTTCGGAATGACCTGTCCTGGCTTCTGCAGTTCACGCGAACCGATGATGGCGGCCGGAATAATGGGGCAACCGGTTTCGAATGCCAGACGCGCCGCGCCGGTGTGTCCTTTGTAAAGACGTCCATCGGGGCTGCGAGTACCTTCGATGTGAATGCCGAACAGATGTCCGTCCTCGATGATCTCACGGGCGTGGTTCAGTGCGCCAAGTGATTTGGAACCGCCGGAACGGTCCACGGGGAACACGCCGACTGACGTGAACCACCATTTCTTGAATTTGCCTTTGATGCCTTTGCCTTCGAAATATTCGGCCTTGCCCATGAAATGAATCATGCGCGGGCAGGTCAACGGCAGCAACGCATCGTCGATGACGGCAAGATGGTTGGCTGCGATGATGGCGCCACCTTCGTGCGGAATGTTCTCAAGTCCTTGCGCGGTCGGTCCCAAACGGTGGATGGCGATTGGTCCCAAGCCTTTGACGAAAAACCAATAGAGCATTCTTCACGATCCTCCCGGCGGATTGGCCTCCGCCCGATTAGAGTATAAGTATGACTGACCTCAACAATAGCAATGACGATGAAGAACGCCCAAATGACGCGTCGCATGGTGGCGGCTCTCCAATGGACGACTTGGATGCGGCTTGGGCCGAGTTTGCGGATTCGCATGCTGACGATTTGAAGGCCGTGGAACGTTCGCGTAGTGCGAAACGTTTCGAGAAGCATGCGCAACGTCGGGAAAAAGAGGCTTTGCTGTCCATCGATGACTTGGATCAGGGCACGTTCACCAATGATGCGCCGGCGAATGGTCGTGGGCCGCGCGATTTCACTGGTTCGAGCTGGCTTGACACGGATCGGGTCATGGACCGTTACGGTGACGACTTCGTGCCGCCGAATCCTGAAATCGGCCATGTGAAACTGTCAAAACTGGTGTTCTGGATATTGCTGGTGGCCGGCGTCATCGGCATTATCGCTTCCGTGTTCGTTCCGGCGTTGGCTTCGATTCTTGGTTCGATTTTCGGTTTGTGTGCGCTGGTCGGCGCCGCTGGCCTCATCGTGCAGCATAAAGGGCATCGTGAAACGCGTACCGACGAATTCGATGATGGAGCACGCGTCTGACGATTCTTTGGCGACAAACTGAATACATCCATCTATGTGAAGGCCCCGGCGGTTATTGAACTGCGCCCCGTTTGTTGGACGTTGTTAATTGGGATACAGGGTCAGACCGCGAGGGACATGCTCCGGAACTCCTCCGGGGTGCGTCCCTCGAGTCGTATCTGGCGTCGTCTGGTGTTCCAATGGATGATGTAGCGTCCAGCTCGCGTTTGAACTGTTCGTACGAGTCGAACACACGGCCGCGGTAGAACTCGTCCTTCAAGTGGCCGAAGACCTGCTCGGCCGCCGCGTTGTCCAGGCAGTTGCCCTTGCGGCTCATGGACCGGCGGATGCCGGGGCATTCGAGCTCGTCCCGCCACCATTGGTGCTGGTACTGCCATCCCATATCTCCCGTACCATCGGCTCCACGTCCGGCCTGGACACGTGCGCCGGGCGCGACAGGTGGTGGTAGTACGTGGATTTCGGCAGCCCGGCTATCCTCAGGAGGTGGCCGAGCCGGTGTCCCCGCCCTGCGAGCAGTCGGACGACGGCGCTTCGCTCGCGCCGCGTGACTTGGACGCCCGCAGGGCCCGGAGTTTTTCCAGGTACGCGACCTTCGCCTTCAGGTACGCGACCTGTTCGGCGAGCTCCTGCTCGCGCGTCGGTTCGGGCTTCGGTTTGGATTTCGCGCCTTTCGGCCTGCCCTTGGGTTTCGGCCTGAGCGCCTCCGGACCGGTAGTCGCGGCACCAGCGCTTCAGGTACGCGATGCTCGCGATCCCGTGCCTGGCCATGGCCTCCGTCTTGGTCAGACCGTTCTCGACGTGGTCGCGCGACGCGGCGACCTTCGTCTCCCAGTCGTAGCGTCTGCTGCCGCCGCCTCCCATGACCGCCTCCTCGCCGTTGGACCTGTACAGCCTGATCCAGTTTCTCGCGGTATACACCGGTATGGCAAGCCTTCTGGCGAGCGTGTCCTTGCCGGCTCCGGACTTGATGAGCTCCAGCGCCTCGCGCCGGAACCCGTCGTCGTAACGTCTCCTTCGATCCTCACGCATACGAAAGAACCGCACCTCCGATCATCGAATCTGAATTTCTTCAGTCCAACAATCGGGGTGCGGTTCATATTTACGCCGGGGCCTTCACATACACATACGTTGTCAGCGTTTTCAGGCTTTCTTCGCAGCTTGGGCGGTGGCGATCCACTTGTCAAGCAGCGCCGTGGCCTTGCCGGAGTCGACGGTCTGCTCCGCGATGGCGTAGGCGGCTTTGAACCGGTCAGCCAAGCTTGCGTCGCCCGGCACCAAATGACCGTCGGCGACGATTGCGGAAGCGGCGTTCAGCAGCGCGGTGGTACGGAACGACACATCCTTGCCTGCGAAGAAGTCTCGTGCCAGCTGCGCGTTGAGCGTCGGTTCGCCACCCTTCAGATCTGCGATGGTGACTTTGGCGAGGCCGAGTTCGACGGTCGGATCGAATTTGTTTTCGGTAACCTTGCCGTCCTTGAATTCCCAAATGGAGACCGGACCGGTCGGTGCCATCTCGTCAAGGCCTCATGGGAAGTGTAGACCATGCCGATCTGGCCGTTCGCCGCATATACGGCGGCCATGATCGGGCTCATCTTGCGATTAGCGCAGCCGACGGCCATATGCTTCGGGCTTGCCGGGTTGGTCAGCGGACCAAGCACGTTGAACACGCATGGCACGCCGAGCGCGGCGCGAATCGGACCGACAAAACGCATGGCGGGGTGGAAGGTGCGTGCGAAAGCGAATGCGATGCCGCATTCGTTGCCGACTTCGCTCACTTGTTCCGGAGTCAAATCCATGGGCAGGCCGAGCGCTTCGAAGCAGTCAGCAGTGCCGCACTTGGATGAGGCCGCACGATTGCCGTGCTTGACGACTTTTACGCCTGCGGCCGCGGCTACGACGGCCCCCATGGATGACAGGTTCACGGTGGAGGCTCCGTCGCCACCGGTGCCGACGATGTCGGTGGTTTCACCGTCGATGTGCAGCGGAATGGCATGGGCCACCATGGCCTTCGCTGCGCCACGCACTTCGTCGGGGGTCAGCCCCAACTGCTGCTGGGTGGCGAGTACCGCGCCAACGGCCGCCGGATCGGCATTGCCGTTCATGAGGTCATCGACGAACCACTCGGATTCCTCGGCGCTCAAGTGGTCCCCTCCGACCAGCTTGGTGAGGATCGACTTCCATGTGATTTCGGCCATGATGCCCTCCTTGGCGCTGTCGCACGCCTTTATTGTTGTTCTGATGCCGCCAATTGTAACGATTGGACGTTTCCCCACGTCCGCACGTCCATATCACGAAACGGCCCATCGAAGATTCTTCAAAAAAGAAAACCTCCCCCGATTACGGTCGGGGGAGGTTATGTCATGAGCAAGTCAGCGATTCAGCGAATCACTGCTCGTTCTGGCCGTGGCACATCTTGTACTTACGGCCAGAACCGCATGGGCACTGGGCGTTCTTGCCGGTTCCCGGGAAAGTGCGGCCATCCGCCCACGGAGAGTGGAGTTCCTCGCTCTTCGGACGCTTGTTGGCCGGGACCTTGCCTTCGGCATGGCTGATCGGCTGCATGCCGACGATGCCCTTCTCGTTCTTCTGCTCGTCAGCCAGTTCATCGATGGTGGTCTTTTCGGCCTCGTCATCGGTCTCCGGCTCTGCAGGAGCGGATTCGCCGGTCGCGGCGGCTTCGCCGTCCAGACCCATTACGGCCTCGGCGGCGTTCACGGCCTCATCCTCATCGGATTCGGTCTCCTCGTCCTCGGTCATGGCCACGCGTTCGATGTCCACGTGGAACAGCAGCTGGATGGTTTCCTCCTTGATGGCTTCGATCATGGAGTTGTACATCTGGTAGCCTTCACGCTGGTATTCGACCAGCGGGTCGCGCTGGCCCATACCGCGCAGGCCGATGCCGTCCTTGAGGTAGTCCATCTCGTAGAGGTGTTCACGCCACTTGCGGTCGAGCACGGCGAGCACCACGCGGCGCTCGAGCTGGCGCAGGCCTTCGCTGCCGAGCTTGTCTTCGAAATCGGAGTACTGGTCCTTGGCGTCGGAGACGATGAGCTCCTTCAGGGCCTCAACGGCCTTGTCGCCCTTGAGCTTGTCGACGGCGTCCTTGGCCGCTTCCTGCTCCACGGCGATCGGGTACACGGAGGAGATGGCCTTGAACAGACCGTCCCAATCCCAATCGGCCGGCTTGTCGGAACCGTTGTTGGCGCCCTTGATGTAGCTCAGCACGGTGTCGTCGATGAACTTGAGGATGTCCTCGTGGATATCCGCGCCCTTCAGCACAGCCTGACGCTCCGCATAAATGACGGTGCGCTGCTTGTTCATCACGTCATCGTACTTCAGCACGTTCTTACGGATTTCGAAGTTACGCGATTCGACGGCCTTCTGTGCGGTGCGCACGCCCTTGGAAACGCTCTTGGCTTCGATCGGCTCGCCTTCCGGCATGCCCTTGGCCATGACACGCGCCACCAGCTGGGTGTTGAACAGACGCATCAGATCATCTTCGAGGGACAGGTAGAAACGGGATTCACCCGGATCTCCCTGACGGCCGGAACGGCCGCGCAGCTGGTTGTCGATACGGCGGGATTCGTGGCGCTCGGTGCCGAGCACGTACAGACCGCCGAGCTTGACGACTTCCTCATGCTCGTCCTTGACCTGGTCCTTGATTTCGGCCAAAGTGCCCGGCCAACGCTTCTCGTACTCGTCCGGAGTGTCATCCGGAGAATAGCCTTCAGACTTGAGCTTCGCATCGGCGAGGAACTCGACGTTGCCGCCGAGCATGATATCGGTACCACGGCCTGCCATGTTGGTGGCCACGGTGACGGCGCCCTTACGGCCTGCGACGGCCACAACGGCGGCTTCCTTGTCATGCTGCTTCGCGTTCAGCACCTGGTGAGGAATCTTGGCCACGTCAAGCAGAGAGGACACGACTTCGGAGGATTCCACGGATGCGGTACCAGCAGGACCGGCTGGCCCTTCTTGTGGCGCTTGGCCACATCACGGACGATGGCGGCGAGCTTTTCCTTCTTGGTACGGAAGATCAGATCGTCCTTATCCTCGCGGATCATCGGCTTGTTGGTCGGAATCGGCAGCACGCCCAGCTTGTAGGTGCCCATGAATTCGGCGGCTTCGGTCTCTGCGGTACCGGTCATGCCTGCCAGCTTGTCGTACATGCGGAAGTAGTTCTGCAGGGTGATGGTGGCGAAGGTCTGGTTTTCGGCCTTGACCTCCACGCCTTCCTTGGCTTCGATGGCTTGGTGCAGACCCTCGTTGTAACGGCGGCCCGGCAGGATACGTCCGGTGTGCTCGTCGACGATGAGCACTTCGCCGCCGGTCACGACGTAGTCGCGGTCGCGCAGGAACAGTTCCTTGGCCTTGATGGCGTTGTTCAGATAGCCGATCAATGCGGTGTTGTTCGGTTCGTACAGGTTGTCGATGCGAGATAGTCCTCGACCTTGGTGATGCCCGGATCAAGGATGCCGACGACCTTCTTCTTCTCGTCGACCTCGTAATCCTCGTCGCGGTTGAGCTTCAGGACCAGGCGCGCGAACTGGCGGTACCAGCGGGTCACGTCGCCTTCGGCCGGACCGGAGATGATCAACGGGGTACGGGCTTCGTCGATGAGAATGGAATCGACCTCATCGACGATGGCGTAGTGATGGCCACGCTGTACGAGATCGGACTTCTCCCACGCCATGTTGTCGCGCAGGTAATCAAACCGAATTCGTTGTTGGTGCCGTAGGTGATGTCGGCGTTGTACTGCTTGCGACGCTCCGGCGGCTTCTGGTTGGTGATGATGCAGCCGGTGCTCATGCCGAGGAAGCGGTAGACACGGCCCATCAGCTCGGCTGGTAGCTGGCCAGATAGTCGTTGACGGTGACGACGTGGACGCCCTGACCGTCGAGTGCGTTCAGGTAGGCCGGCAGCGTGGCCACAAGGTCTTGCCTTCACCGGTCTTCATTTCGGCGATGTTGCCCCAGTGCAGAGCGGCGCCGCCCATGAGCTGCACGTCGAAGTGGCGCAGGCCCAGGGTTCGCTTGGAAGCTTCACGCACGGTGGCGAAGGCTTCCGGCATGAGCTTGTCAAGGGACTCGCCGTTTTCGATACGCTGCTTGAACTTGGCGGTCTGGCCCTTGAGCTCCTCGTCGTCAAGCGCCGCGATCTCGTCCTCCAAGGCGTTCGTCGCTTTGGCCACGTTCTCAAGCTTCTTGATCTGTCGGCCTTCACCCATGCGTAGGGCTTTGTCAACGATATCTACCACAATCACTCCCTTTGTGTATGGTGACTTTCCTCGATTGAGGATAGTCGCTTTCTCGCGATTTCCGAAAAGCTCCGTCCATTTTACGTAAGTTTTGACGTATCTTGTTTTTCGCATAAGAAAAGAGGCCCGCATGTATGACATGCGAGCCTCTTATCGTTCAGTTTTCAGCCATTAGCCATTACTTCTTGGCCACATTCTCCGGAGTGTCGATTTCGAAGACGCCGTAGCTCCAACCGTGACGGTGGTAGACGACGGACGGACGACCGGTTTCCTTGTTGACGAACAGGAAGAAGTCGTGACCGATCAGCTCCATCTCGTACAGGGCCTCGTCAATGGTCATCGGCTCGGCGATGTGCAGCTTGCGGCGGATGACGATTGGGGTGTCGCCGACCTGGACCTCGACGGATTCGCCAGGGCCGAGATCAGCGGAAACGGCGTCGGCCGGGCTATTGTTCGGCGCTTCCGGCTCCGGCTCCTCGACGACGACCGGCTCGACCGGGCCAGATCGACCGGGACCGGATCGGTGTAGCCACGACGATGGTCCTTGCGGCGGTCGCGGGTACGGCGCAGACGAAGCGTCAGCTTGTCGAGAGCCAAATCGAGCGCGCTGAACTCGTCGGCGCTGGAGGCTTCGGCACGCACCACGGTACGACCTGCGATGACGGTGATCTCAACGCGCTTGGCGGTGTCGGCCTGACGCGGATTGCCTCGTGGGACAGCACAATCTGGACACGCTGCGCATCCGGGGCGATAGCGGTCACACGATTCATCTTGCTTTCGACAACGTCACGGAACCTTTGCTTGATCTGCGTATGACGTCCGGTAACGACGATTTCCATGTGGACCTCCCTAGACTCAAGCGGTGTTAACCGCTATATACGGACCAACCAGCTGCATCGCTGCTTGGTAGTCATCATTGTATCCATAAGATTGGTGATTTGCTGGAAAACTCCCCGAGAAAACAAAAGTTTTTTTACGCTTTGCTTTCGACGATTCTCTTGCTATAGTTGTGCGTTTGAGACCTCTTGATGGCCGCGACCGATTTTGTCGGTTGAGGAACTTCCGGGCTCCATAGAGCACGATGGCGGATAACGTCCGCCCAGGGCGACCTGAGAGATAGCGCAGCAGAGAATAGACCGCCTTACCGGTTTCGGCCGGTGGGTAAGGGTGAAACGGCGGTGTAAGAGACCACCGGGCCGCTGGTGACAGTTGGCCGCATGGCAAGCCTCATCGGGAGCAAGGCCAAGCAGAAGGCGTTCGAGGACTGCTCGTCCGAAGCCTTCGGGTAGCTGCTAGAGCCTGACGGCAACGCCAGGTCGAGATGGATGGCCATCCGTGCCGTTGGCACGACAGAACCCGGGGTATAAGAGGTCTCACTCTCCACTCTTTATGTTTTGAGGATTTCTTTACACCAGCCTCTTTATGAAACTGACGTCACGCCCTTGGTCAACGGTCGCCGTCAATCAAACAGTTCCTGTGCGATTTGGCGCAGAATCTCAGGATTATGGCCTTTTCTGCCGCCCGCGCTCCAGAAGCGGCGCCTACGTGCATCGCGTTCCAGACCGGCGGTTTTTCTCGCGGTTCTACGGCCTAATTCCCATGCGGCTTCAGTAAACACGCCGTAGGATTCCGCCTCATCACAAACCTGTTGGGCCAGCCTACGGTCGACGCCTTTCCGTGTAAGCTCAGCGACCGCGCCCCTACATCCCATAAGACGGGTCGCACAGTAGCGCACCGCGGATTGCGCGTAGGCTTCATCGTCAATCAGTTGAACCCTTGTCAGTCTTTCGATGACGTCGTCAACCACTTCAGAGGTATAGCCCTTACCAATCAGGCGCTCACGCAGTGCGCCGGAAGGTCGAGGCGCAGCGTCCAGCAATCGCAATGCGGCTTCCCTGCATGCGTCAAGATCATTTGGATCCTTTGCGGCAGTAGAATCGCCGTTCCCGACACGCCCAGCGTGTCGCGCGTGTCGTGGCGTTTTCGTCGCATTTGCGCTTCCAGCGAACAAACTGGAACGGTCAGGTTTCGTTCGACGGTTCCACCTCTGAACGTTCGTGCGTTCTGGATCCTCTGAAGAAAGGGCAAGGCCCCCAGTATCGGCCGACGCCGGCTGAAGGCCCTGTTCCTTAAGGAAACGTTCGGCGCTGATCATATGTCAGGCTTTGGCGGCTTTTGAAGTTTTGGACGTCTTACCATCATCCGGCGCGCCCGCGGCGTCCTCCGCCCCATCGTCCTCGGCGAACTGGTCGGTAGGTTTGATCAGACCGAATGCCGCCTTGACCTTGTTCTCGATTTCCTCTGTGAGTTCCGGATTGTCCTTGAGGAACTGACGCACGTTTTCGCGTCCTTGCCCCAGCTGGTCGCCCTCATAGGTGAACCACGAGCCAGACTTTTTGACGACGTTGGCCTGCAACGCCATATCAAGCACGGAACCTTCCTTGGAGATGCCCTCGCCGTACAGCACATCGAATTCGGCGGTCTTGAACGGCGGAGCCATCTTGTTCTTAACAACCTTGACCTTGGTACGGTTGCCGACAGCCTCATCACCGTTCTTAATGGTCTGGATACGGCGGATGTCCATACGTACGGACGCGTAGAACTTCAATGCCTTGCCGCCGGTGGTGGTCTCCGGATTACCGAAGAACACGCCAATTTTCTCACGCAACTGGTTGATGAAGATGGCGGTGGTACCGGCTTGCGCCAGCGCACCGGTCATCTTACGCAACGCCTGACTCATCAGGCGCGCCTGCAGGCCGACATGGCTGTCTCCCATCTCGCCTTCGATTTCCGCTTTCGGCACCAAGGCCGCGACGGAATCGATGACAATCACGTCAAGCGCGCCGGAACGAATCAGCATGTCGGCGATTTCCAATGCCTGCTCGCCATTGTCCGGCTGAGAGACGATCAACGAATCGGTGTCGACGCCCAGCTTACGGGCATAGACCGGATCGAGCGCATGCTCGGCATCGATGAATGCGGCCACACCGCCGGCCTTCTGGCATTGGCCACCACATGCAGCGCCAATGTGGTCTTACCAGAGGATTCCGGTCCGTAAATCTCCACAATACGGCCTTTAGGCAGGCCGCCGATGCCTAATGCCATATCCAAAGCCAAGGATCCGGTCGGAATGACCTCGACATCCTGTTCCGGGCGGTCGCCAAGTCTCATGGCCGATCCCTTGCCGAAGCTTTTCTCGACCTGCGCGAGCGCTGTGTCGAGCGCGGCCTGACGGCGCGGATCGATTCCATTCGCGGACTTGTTCTGTGCGGCGTTCTTTGCCGCGCTCGTCTGTGCCATGACTACTCCTTGTTGTTGACCGAGACGAATGAATGGATTCACCGTAAAACCGCATCATCCATCTGCGCAAGTTCAATCGGCCATTGTGGTCGAAGAACATGCATTTCGACACGCCGACGACCGCTTTCCCTTGAAATTCCAGCATTCTGAAACTTCGCGGCGAGCCGTTGACGACCTGCCCAATCCGTGCTTCTGTGGATAACTATACCCCATTATCCGAACATCTGTTCGAAATCGGTGTTTTGCGATAGCCGAACTCCGCCTAACGCACCGGCATTGGTGGCGCGTTATGTCCTTTCCCCAACGTTTGGAGTCAGGAATGTTCATCTGGTCGCACAGAACGTTCCATACCACGCGGGGCTCCTCCCCCATTTCAAGCGCTTCGACGGCTGTCAGACCGTTCAATCGATCAAGCACTTGGTCGTGTGCGAGCGCGCGGCCATAGCTACGGCCGAGTACCTCTTCAAGCAACTGCCAAAATTCACGTTCCTGCACGCGCCCAAGTGTACACAGCAAGCGCAACCAAAAGAAAACGCCCGACGGAACAAGCCGCCGGGCGTAGACGTCCAACAGGAATCAGATTGCGACGGAATCGAGATAATCGGCGACCATGCGCAGCATCTGCGCCGTGGAGATGCCCAACGATTGCGCAATCGAGCTCAGCAGCTCGGAGCTGGCCTCTTTTTGGCCACGCTCCACTTCGGAGAGGTATCCCAACGACACTCCGGCCTTTTCGCTCACCTCACGCAACGTTTTGTGGTCATGGGTGCGCAGATCGCGCAGTACATGGCCGATGGCCTCGCGAAGCGATACCTCTCTGGGTTCGTCGGTGGCTTCCGTGGCTGCCGACATGGATCGTGCGGAAACGCGTTCCGCGTCTTCCTCCGCCATATGCGGGTCAATGCGGCCTGGCGCTCGTCTTTGGCCTTTTTGGCCGCGCGGGCACGCAGCACCTGCTGCTGGGCGAACATCACCGCGCGGCGCTGGGCTGGGGTGAGTTCCCTGACGCGGGCGTTGCCGCTTTGCATCGTGGGAACCATCGCCTTGAGTTCCATCTGTTCCTTGGTGAGTGTCATCGTGTCCATGCCGCCAGCCCCTTTCGCTTTTCATACGTACGTCCACTATGGTCAACACCCATATTCGTGGATTATTCCTGTGAAAGTGCTGAAAGAGTCCTCAGTTTTTCCAGAATACATTGCACGGTTTCGTGCCGCACGGCTTCCCGATCACCCTTCAGACGCAGCTCATAAGCAGCTGTTTGACGCGCACGAATGCCATTGAAGCCACAGGGCAGGGAGCAGCCGATGTACACCAGGCCGGCAGGTTTGTCACCATCCGGTCCTGGCCCTGCAACACCGGTAGTGGCCAAGCCGATGACACAGTCTCCATCCTCGGTCTGTCGGTATAGTTGCGCGGTTCCCGCAGCCATCTGCCGCGCCACTTCGGGGTGGACCGCCCCTTCTCGGGCCAGCAGGTCGGCATTCACGCCGAGAATCTTGCTTTGGCGCGAATGTCGTAGGTCACCGCCGAGCCGAGGAACACTTTCGATGCGCCTGGTATGCGTACGAAGCGTCGGCGAGTAGACCTCCCGTCAGCGATTCGGCGGCGGCGATTTTGAAATGGTTGGCTTCGCAATAGCGTAAAACGGCTGCGGCCAGCTTATCGCATTGCGATTGGCTGGCCGCGGTCGACGAATTTTCGGATTCGCTCATCGGGATTTACTTGGTTTCCTTTTCGGATTTTGCGGTCTTCTTACGTCCGCCGAACGTGTTGACGAGGTATTCGCCGCCCGAATACAGGCATAGAATCAACGCCAGGTAAATCAGAGCGTACGTGATCGTGTAATAAACGGTCATCCACAGCGGAGTGGTGTTCATGCCATCAGCGAGGCTCCACATCGGCAGCATGAGCATGGCAAGGCCGATGCACTGGCACAGGGTCTTGTACTTGCCGGCTTGGGATGCGGCGATGACCTTGCCGCCGGTGTCGATGACGAAGAAACGCATGATGGTGATGCCGATCTCACGGACGAGGAACAGCGCGGTCACGACCCAGCCGAGCACTGCGTTGCCGAATTCGTTGAAGATGGCGGCGACGATCAGCGTGCCGCAGGTGAGCAGCTTATCTGCGATTGGGTCCATGAGCTTGCCCAGTTCGGTGACCTGGTTATATTTGCGGGCCATCCAACCGTCGAGCTTATCGGTGCAGGCGGCGATGATGAAGATAATCGCCGCCACCCAGCGCATAGTCGTGTTTTTGGTACCCCATGCGCCTGCCATGACGTACAACGCCAGGAAGATGACGACCAGGACGATACGAGAGAAAGTGACGATGTTCGGCGGGGCGTTCCACCCGTCAAGCAGGGACGATTTGCGTTCTTCTTGCTTTTCCATACCGTTCACGTTACCCCGATACCACTACTTGGCGCAATGCGTGCGATTGTCGCGTTCCATCATGCGTGTCCGCAGCGTCGGCCGGCTGGGTAGAACCTGCGGTAAGCGATGAGGTTTCGCCCTTGATGAAGGCGAGCACCTGCGGCAGATCCTGCGGTTGGACGAGCACTTCGCGAGCTTTGGAGCCTTCGGACGGACCGACCACACCACGCGATTCAAGCAGATCCATGAGTCGGCCGGCTTTGGCGAATCCGACACGCAGTTTGCGCTGCAGCATGGAGGTTGAGCCGAACTGCGTGCTGACCACCAGTTCCGCCGCCTGCAACAGCACGTCCATGTCGTTGCCGATGTCCTCATCCGGCTCGATGGCTTTCTTTTCGGTCTCCTTGGCCATCTCCTCGATATCCTCGCGATAATGCGGCTTGCGCTGGGTTCGCACGAACTCCACCGCGCGACGGATTTCGGACTCGTCGACCCATGCGCCCTGCACGCGGATCGGCTTGGCCTGGCCCATCGGCAGGAACAACGCGTCACCTTGGCCGATCAGCGTTTCCGCACCGGTGGCGTCGAGGATGACTCGCGAATCGGTGGCGGATGAGGTGGCAAAAGCAAGTCGGGACGGGATGTTGGCCTTGATCAAGCCCGTGACCACGTCAACGGACGGGCGCTGCGTGGCGAGCACCAGATGCACGCCGGCGGCTCGCGCGAGCTGCGTGATGCGCTGGATGGAGCTCTCCACGTCGTTCTTGGCCACCATCATAAGGTCGGCCATTTCATCGACGACCACGAGGATATACGGGTATGGTGCGACCTTGCGTTTGGAGCCTGCGGGCGCATGCACCTTGCCAGCGCGCACGGCAGCGTTGAAGTCCTTGATGTGGCGGAATCCGAAGAATTCGAGGTCGCTGTATCGTGCGTCCATCTCCTTGACCACCCATTCCAAAGCCTGCGCGGCCTTCTTCGGATCGGTGATGATCGGGGTGAGCAAATGTGGAATGCCCGCATAGGCGGACAGTTCGACTCGTTTAGGATCGACCATGATCATGCGGACCTGGTCAGGCGTGGCGCGCATGATCACGGAGGTGAGCATGGAGTTGATGAAGCTCGACTTGCCGGAGCCGGTGGCGCCAGCCACCAACAGGTGGGGCATCTTGGTCAGGTCGGCGGTCACGAAATGGCCTTCCACATCCTTGCCGACGCCGGTGAGCATCGGATTCGGATCGTTCCGGGCCTTGTCGGAGCGCAGCACGTCGCCCAGCACCACGGTTTCGCGATCGGAGTTCGGAATTTCGATGCCGATGGCGGATTTGCCTTCGATCACCGACAGGATGCGCACGTCGGAGCTGGCCACCGCGTAGGCGATGTTCTTCTGCAGGTTGGTGACCTTCTCGACCTTGACGCCAGGGCCAAGCTCCACCTCATACATGGTGACGGATGGTCCGCGCAGGAAGCCGATGACCTTCGCATCGACGTTGAACTGTTGGAAGGTACCGGTCAGCGCGCGGATCACACGATCGTTCTCCGGAGTGTGCGCGGCGTGCGGCGCGCCCTTCTTCAGAATGTTGAGGTCAGGCAGATGATACGGTCCCTCGGGAATGCCATCCGCCGCTTCCCCGTCAACGGCAGCAGCCGGCATATCGTCAAGGACCTCGCCGGTCGCGGCATCCACCATGACTTCCTTGCCGCTGGAGGTGCCGTCCTCGTCGATGACGGCCCATGGGTCGCTTGGAGCGACGCCAACCGGCTTGATTTCGCTGGACGCACCGGCTCGGCGACGCTGGGCATGGTGCCGCTCGCGGTGCCGATCGGCGCGGACGAGAAGGAGCGTCCGCGACCGTTCTGTGGCATGGCCGTGGTGCCGGACGGTGCAGCGGCGGAATAATCATCTGAATCATAATCATCGGCACGATAATCGTCCGAAGAAATGCTGCGTGGCGAATCGACCTGTTGGTACGGCTCGTCGACGATGGTTTCTGCGGTCTGTCCGTGCCGTTCGGCGGCATTAAGAAACGCTTCGTCGCCGGCGTAATGGTCAAGGTCGCCATCATCGACGTTCTTGCTCTTATGGGATGCGAAGCGTTGCTTCATACGCGTAAGGAAGCCCGGCCTATCGTCGTTTTCTCCATCCGCATCGGTGCCGTCGTGGGCGGGAACGCCTTCGGCGAAGGCGAGTGTCGTGTCCCCAACGCGTACTTCGTTCGGGAACTGTTCGGCCTCATCGTCAATGTCATCACGGTTTTTCGGCGTTCCAACAAACTTGGCCGCCAGAGCCTTCGCCTTGTCCGGTATCTGCGTGACCCGGGTATGGGTGATCAACAGCAACGAAAACAGGATGACGACTACGAAAATCGCAATGGAAAAGCCTTTGGAAAGCCCCCACGCCAACGGACAGCCAAGCACATAGCCAAGCAGGCCGCCTGCCCGTTGCAGCAAAGACATATCGAACTTCTGGGAGTCGGAGGCAATCGCCGCGTCAAGAATAGAGCAGACGGACCAGAGGATCATGAACCATCCGAGGGCCATATGGAGGTTCTCATCCTTGTTTTGCGTCTTGCGCATCAGACTGAACACCACAAGCGCCAGGAATACCGGCAGAATCACGCTGGTCAATCCGAACAGTCCGGAGGCCATGGCATGTAGGACCTGTCCGAAAGCGCCCTGGACACGGAACCATTCGGATGCGCAGAACAGCACCGCGAGAATGGCCATGATGAAACATGCGATGTCGCGGCGATATTTACGCAGTATGCCGGCGATCGGCGAGGAATCGACCTCGTCCATGACTTTGGTATCGCCGGAACGCGATTTGCCTGCGGAACCCTTGCCGCCTGATTTCGGGTTGGAAGATGCTGTTCGTGCCATAACAGAACTTGATTTTACCGATGTCCGACGTCATGACACGGCATTAACCAAATCGAACAATTATTCGAACTTAATCGAACATGCTTTTTCAGCGAATCAAACATTGTTAAGCGTTTATTCAGCGCTGTAACTGAAATACAAGCAATTCCGGCGGAACACGCCTCGTGCACTTAAACGATTAAATAACTAGCGCGGATATTAACGCGCTTAATCCCAATGTTGGGGTGCGCGTGGAACATCAAGGAAGTTAAGTGAAGGACCATGAAAACCACAGTCACCAAACTGCTGGCAACGGTTGCGGCGACATCGACCATTTTTGGCATGAGCACCCTCCCAGCCTTTGCTGCAGAAGGAAAATCGGCATCCAATGGCAACTCCGTGAACATCAGCGACGTCAACGCCACAGCAGAAACCCGCGCCTTGTTCGACAAGTTGAAAAACAGCGGAAAAGGAGATCTTCGTTTCGGACAGCAGCACACCACCGACGAGAACATAAGCTCAAGCGCTTCACAGGGAGACGTCTATGAGATGACCGGAAAATACCCGGCCGTCTTCGGTTGGGACGCCGGTCTTGCGCTGCGCGGCGCGGAGAAGCCTGGATCAGGTGCCGACAAGAACGCCAACGCCAAGGCGCTCGCCCAGAACATCACCGATGCGGACAGCAAAGGCGCCATCGTGACACTGTCCGCACACTGGTACAACCCAGGCACCGGCAAGGATTTCAACGACACCACTGCCGTTGCTTCCGAACTGCTTCCCGGCGGCAAATACTCCGACACCTTCAACAAGGAGCTCGACGCCATCGCCGCCACCGCGCAGCAGGCCAAACGCAGCGACGGCACATTGATTCCAATCATCTTCCGTCCACTGCACGAGAACAATGGCAGCTGGTTCTGGTGGGGCGCCACGCATGCTTCCGCTAGTGAATACAAGGAACTGTACCGCTACATCGTTGACTATCTGCGTGACGTCAAAGATGTGCACAATCTGCTTTATGCCTACTCCCCCGGCGGCGTATTCAACGGTGATTCCACTGATTATCTCGCCACCTACCCGGGCGACCAGTGGGTGGACGTACTCGGTTATGACGAATACGACTCCGATGATTCCGCAGACGATTCCAGCGCATGGATCAACACTGTGGTCAAGGATATGAAGATGGTTTCCGACCAAGCTTCGCAGCGTGGCAAAATCGTGGCGCTCACCGAATTCGGACGTTCCGGCGACCGCAAGTTCAAGGAATCCGGCACCGGAGACAAGGACACCAAGTTCTTCTCCGAACTTGCCGAAGCACTTGCCGAAAACGTGCCAAGCACCGCATATATGATGACTTGGGCCAACTTCGGTGGAGGTGGAGACAATTTCCAGGCGTATACGCCGTGGAAGGGCTCCGACGGCGAAGCCGATTTCAAGGCGTTCGCGGACAGCAACAAGAACCTCATGGCCTCCAAGGACAACGTCGACTATTCGAACGCCCCGGCAGCCGCCATGCAAAATGGCTCCGCGCGTATCGTCACTCCAGTGGACGGCAATCGTGTGACCGACACCAAGGTGGTCGTCCGGGTCAAGACCGAAGGTGTGAAATACTCCGACCTTGATCTTAATTCCGCCATCGTGACCACCGATCGAGGCCAGAACGTCAAACTCAAGTATTCCTGCAATGGATATTTCACGGGCATACTGGATTTGAACGCGGCCGGTATCAATCTTGACCAGTCCAAACTCACTTTGACTCCGCAGGTCAAGACCAAGGACGGCAAGACACTCGCAGCGGCCGACGGCAACGGTTCCGTCACAGTAAAACTGGTGCCAAACCAGAGCAGACGGTAGACAACGTGGAGGACTTCGACTCCTATGACAACGAAGCCGAATTACAGTCCGTCTATTCGCCGAGCCACAGCACGAAATCGAATCTCACGCTGGTGGACATCCCCGAGGACAATGGCACCAAGGCCGGTAACATCCACTATGATTTCGTGAGCTATCCGGAGTATAACGGCTTCCAGCGTTCCCATACGCCGAAGCAGGACTGGTCCGGCTTCTCCAAGCTGAACATGTTCCTCAAGGCCGACGGTTCGGATCACAAGTTTGTGGTGCAGGTCAATGCCGGCGGCGTGACCTTCGAAGCCTATCCGAAGATCGATGGCACGGACGGACACGTCGTCTCACTGAACTTCGGTGACGCCGACGGCAACGGAGGCGACTTCGCACCGGCATCCTGGGACACCGCGCATGCGGGCATGAAACTCTCGCAGAAGCTGCTGTCCAAAGTCGGTTCGTTCGCCCTGTACATCAACGACAATGGCGGCAACCGTCCGAAGAGCGGCGATTTGACGCTCGACTCCATCAAGCTCGACGGCAAACGCGACGCTTACGCGCCGAACACCAATCCGACGCCGGGCAACACAGCCAAAGCGCAATCCGTGGATGATTTCTCAGGCTATTCGGATGATGCCGCAGCACAATCGGCTTGGGGCAACCGCGGACATACGGAAGTCCTATCCCTCGATGAAGGCCCGACCGATGGGTCCAAGGCGCTTCGCTTCAAGTACGACTTCTCCAATGGAGGCTGGTACGATGTGGCGAAATATCTTGACGGCGCGAACTGGTCCGGCGAATCCGTATTGGCTTTCCAAGTCAAGGGGGATGGTTCCGACAACGCCATCGGCCTGCAGATCGGCACAAGCGATGGCAAATACTTCCTCGCCAGCGTCAAACTTGACTTCACCGGCTGGAAGCAGATTGAGATTCCATTGGTCGATAACGCCAATCTGACCCAATCCTGGCCGGAGGACGCCAATAAAGACAATCCGATGACCGAAGATGATCTGGCCTCCATCAAGGAACTGGTGTTCGCCTCCCAGCAATGGAATAGCGAAAGCGATGGCTTGATTCCTCCATCGCCGATATCAAGGTCGAGCCCGCCGAGAATACGTCCAACGAGCAAACCCCGAAGGACGAAAGCAAAACCGAGGTCAAGGCCGACAAGGAGCAGGAACAGTCCGAGGACACCTCCGCGGATGTGACCGCCCAAGATCCGGCCACTTGCCCGATTTCAGACGAAGATTCCAAGGCTCGACCGGCAATACGACGGTTACGGTCAAGCCCACGCCCGACACCAAGGAACCGGCCGACAACACCGGCAAAGATGGCCTGTCCCGCACCGGTTCAAACATAATCTCTGCCATTGCTGCCGTGGCCGTACTGCTGCTGGGCGGCTGCGCCATGCTGATCGCACGCAAGCGGAAGGGAGGCGATATCGAATAGTCCAATAGGAATGAACTTCTCACGTAGGACATTACAAAACGGGAGTCCCGCAATCCAACTGGTTGCGGGACCCCCGCCCGTATTTCCGCAGAACCCTGCAAAAAGAGGCTCCGCAGTGATGAATCATTTAGCGATATCGCCAAGATGATGCTGCGTGTACGCATCCGCCTGCGCGTCGATCGCGTCGTAATCGCCGGCGTCGGCATGCTCGATGATGGCCATGGCATTGCCCAGCAGCGCGGGGTTGAGAGCCTGCAGCCAGTGGATACGCGGATCGCGGCCAAACCATCCATCTGTTGCGTGCCAGACGCTTCGTCTTCTGCGCGATGCTCATGAACGTGTCATTTAAATCGCACAGGCCATCCAAATAGTCGACAACCTGCTGGTATCCAAGAGCCTTGCCTGCGGTGATGCCAAGCCGGGGACGGATACGCTCCACTTCCTCGACGAAACCGTTCTCCAGCATCTGCTTGGTACGGATGTCGATGCGGCGGTCAAGTTCCTCACGCGGCAAATCAAGGCCGATCTGCACGGTGGGAATCACATACCGGTAATGCGGCAGGCTCGCCGAATACGGCCGGCCCGTCACTTCGATGACCTCAAGCGCGCGGATGGTGCGTCGAGGATTGTGCGGATCCATGCGGGCCGCGGCTTCGGGATCCTTTGTCTTGAGCTCGTCGAACAGCGCACCGGCGCCTTCGACCTTTTCACGTTCCTCGAGGCGTTTGCGCACCTCTGGGTCAGTGCCAGGAAAGGAAATGTCGTCGATGGCGGCACGGGCGTACAGACCGGAACCGCCCACGAGGATAGGGCGCACTCCCCTGGCCTGCAGTTCGGCGATTTTGGCGCGGGCGATCTCCTGGAAACGTGCCACGGACATGGCGTCGTCCGGTTCGATGATGTCGATCAGGTGGTGCCTGACCTCGGCCTGTTCCTCAGGACTCGCCTTGGCGGTGCCGATATCCATGCCCTTGTACATCTGGTAGGCATCGGCGTTGACGATTTCCGCCTGCTCGCCCTTGGCCTCCAACGCTTGGCAATGGCGATGCCAAGCCCCGTCTTGCCGGACGCAGTGGGACCGACGATGGACACGACCTTACGGGTTTCGGGCTTGCTTTCAGTGGCGGACGGCATAGGTTTGCCCCGCTTCCGGATTCGGATCGGCGATGAGATTGTGGCGTCCCGCATGGGTGACGGTGGCGGTCACGAAATCACCCACCTGCGGCATCGACTCGCCTTCCGGCACGCCGACATGCACGAGCACGCCGGTTTTCTCACGTCCGGTAACACGATGGGTGGCGGCATCCTTCTTGCCGGATGCGCCGGTGACCATCACCTCGACGTCACGGCCTTCGAAAGTCTTGAGATTCTCTTCGGTGATACGTTCCTGCAGCGCCACAAGACGTTCGAATCTGTCCTGCACCACGTCATGCGGAACCTGCTCCATCTCAGCCGCCGGCGTGCCGGGACGCGGCGAGTAGATGAACGTGAACGCGGAAGCGAATCGCGCCTCCTCCACCACGCGCAGGGTTTCCTGGAAGTCCTCCTCCGTTTCGCCGGGGAAGCCGACGATGATGTCGGTGGAAATCTGCGCGTCCGGCATGGCCTCGCGAATCTTGCGCAGAATGTCGAGGAACTTGGCGGAACGGTAGGAGCGGCGCATCGCACGAAGAATCCTGTCGGAACCCGACTGCAACGGGAAATGCAGCTGGTGCATGACGTTCGGCGTCTCGGCCATTGCTGCGATCACGTCGTCGGTGAAGGCCGCGGGATGCGGCGAGGTGAATCGTACGCGTTCCAAACCGTCAATCTCGCCGCACGCGCGCAGCAGCTTGGAGAAGGCAAACCGGTCGCCGATGCCGTAGCCGAAGGAGTTCACATTCTGGCCCAGCAACGTGACTTCCTTGGCGCCTTCGTCCACGCATTGGCGGATTTCGGCGAGGATGTCTCCGGGACGGCGGTCATGTTCCTTGCCGCGCGTGGTCGGCACGATGCAGAAGGTGCAGGTGTTGTTGCAGCCTACGGAGATGGCCACCCATCTCGACACCTTCGACGCACGGTCGGTTGGCAGCTGGCTTGGGAAGTAGTTGAGTTCCTCCTGCACCTTCACCTGCGCATGGCCTTCGATGCGGGCCTGGTCGAGCAGCTGAGGCAGGGATCCGATGTTCTTGGTACCGAACACGGCGTCGACCCACGGGGCTTTTTTCGCGATCTTCTCACGGTCGAGCTGCGCCATGCAGCCGCCGACCGCGATCTGCAGGTTCGGGCGTTCCCTCTTCAATTCGGCCCACAGTCCGATGGTGCCGTACATGCGTTCGGCGGCGTTTTCGCGCACCGCGCAGGTGTTCATGACGATCAGGTCGATGTCATGGTTGAGATACTGTTCCTCGGTGGCGGGCACGTAGCCGTCGGCCTCAAGCACGCCGGCGATGCGTTCGGAATCATGCACATTCATCTGGCATCCGAGCGTATGCACGTAGAACACGCCCTTGCCACGCGTGGGGGTATCGTTCGCCGCCGGTTCGGCCAGTTTCGAGGCGCGCTCCGCCTCGGTCATCATGTCTTCATTCATAACGCACCATGCTATCGGCAGGGCGGCACAGGCGTTTCGGAACGCGGGAACGCCCCGTTCTCGGCGCAATCGCAGGGCATTGACCCTCTTCGATACACAGCATACGTTCAGTTTTGCGGAAAGCGAGGCGGTACACTGTTCTTCCGTGATACTTGACAGGCAAAATCGAATTAACACCACCGAATTGCAGATGCGTCTGAAGAACGTCGACGTCGGCGAGGGATCCCTTTCCCCCGAACAGATCACCGAGTTCATCGACCAGATGCAGGTGTATGAGGGTGCGATGTACGAGATCAGCACCAAATTGGAGATTCTTGACTCGGAATTCCAGGTGCGCTTCTCCCATAATCCAATTCACCATATGGAACGCCGTCTCAAATCGCTTAACTCGATCCTCGGCAAGCTGCAGCGCCGCAACCTGCCGTTGACCGTCGACGCCATCAAGGACAACCTGTTCGACGTGGCGGGCGTACGCGTGATCTGCAACTACCGCGACGACGTGTATTCCGTGGCGAATTATCTGTCCGCGCAAAGCGACATCCAAGTGCTGCGTGTCAAGGATTACATCAAGAACCCGAAGCAGAACGGTTACCGTTCGCTGCATGTCATCTACGCGGTGCCGGTGTTCCTGTCATCCGGACCGCACTACACGCCGGTAGAGGTTCAGCTACGCACCATCGCCATGGATTATTGGGCGAGCCTGGAGCATGCGCTGCGGTATAAGACGGATCTGCCGGACGCGAAGCTTGCCGAGCATTCGCAGACGCTGTTGGATTGCGCGCGCAGCCTGCAGAACATCGAGACGCAGATGCAGAACATCCATCGCGACATCAACAGCGCCCCGCGTGTAGGTGAGGCGCCGCAGGCGGACTGATGTTTTCGGAAAATGGCGATTGACGGACAAATCATTGCCTGTCAATCGCCATTTTTCGACGATATCGAACGTTATTCGCGCTTACGCAGCAATCGTGGTATTTTCACCGGAACCTGTGCGAGCACGGTGCCGATGAAGATCAGCGCGCAGCCGATGTAGCTCGTGTGGTCATGACTTCGCCGAGCAGCAACGCGCCGCCCACCGCGGAGAAGAACGATTCGAGCGACATGATCACGGCCGCGCGCGACGGCGGCACCAGCTGCTGTCCGACCACCTGCAACGTGTATGCCACGCCGGCCGAGCCGATGCCGGCGTACACGATGGGAAACCAGCTTTGCATGGCGCCGGCCCAGTCGATGGAGCCTTCGCATAGGGAGCCGATCCAGCTCAGCAGCGCGGTGGTGGAAATTTGTCCGAAGGACAGCAGAATCGGATCCATCTTCTGTCCGAACGTGTCGATGACGAGAATATGGCCTGCGAATAGAACCGCAGTGGACAACAGCACCACGTCGGCAAGGGTGATCGAGCCGAATCCGTCGGTGATGCACAGCAGATAGAAGCCGACCACGGCGATGGCAACGCTGACGATGACGTTCATGGTCACGCGGCGGCGCAGAATAAGGAAGGCGAGCAGCGGCGTCATGACGATGTAGAGCGCCGTGATGAAGCCGGAACGGCCTGCGGAACCGGAATAGAGGATGCCGTATTGTTGGACGGTGCTGGCGGTGAACAATACGATGCCGCAGATGACGCTGACGACCACGGGATTGCCCAGGCATTTCGGCATGGCCACGGTTATACCGTTGCCAAGCATGACGGTTGGACACTCATTCGATTCACGGCGTCGGCGTTCCTGTTCGGCGATGCCTCGACGGCGGAACCACAGCAACGGTATTAATGACAGCGCGCCCAATGTGAATCGTGTGGCCCCGAAGAACAGGGGCTCATGGAGGCCATGCCCTGCACTTGGGATACGAATGCGAAGCCCCAGATCATGGCCGTCAGAACAAGGCAGGCCATGCCGCCAATCTCTTTCCTCTGCATGACCCACTACCCTATGGCACGTTTTTCGCCGACAGAAAAGCCTGACCATATTCTGGTCAGGCTTTGTTTGAGGGTTCAGCGCAGAGGACGTCGCGGGATTTTTCAGTCGCGATCGCCGAAGAGCTGGAGAATATACAGGAACATGTTGATGAAGTCCAGATACAGGTTCAGCGCGCAGATGATGGAGACCTTCTTGACCATGTCCTCACCCTGGCCTGCGTACTGGGCGAACAGCGCGCGAGTAGCCTGGGCGTCGTAGACGGTCATGCCGGCGAACAGCACGAGGCCGATGGCGGAGATAACCATCAGCATGGTCTGTCCGGGAGCGAAGATCATAAGCAGCACTTCGGCGACGATCAGCACGATGAGGCCGACCAGCAGAATCGGACCGGCTTTGAGCATGTTGACCTTGGTGGTCATGCCCAGCATGGTGAGCGCGAAGAAGAAGCCGGCGCACAACGCCAGGGAGATGCCGATGGTGCCAAGATCATACGCCATGAAAATGGTGCTTAGCGAGAAGCCCATGATCGCGGCATACACGTAGAACATGACGCGTGCGGTGCTCGGCTTGATCTTTTCAATGCGGGCGCAAGATAGATGGCGATCACGATTTCGACGACGAACGGCGCCCAAGCGCCAATGACGCCAAGCGACTGGATGAGCGCGATGTAGGCACCGGTGGCTTGGGTGAGGATGGCCACAGCCGCGGTGACGAGCAGGCCGATGGTCATCTCACCGTAGGCACGGGTGACGGAAGCATGTTCGGCACGCTCATAGGAGTATGTCGCCTGAGCCGGAATGGTGGCCGCCGGAGCGCCCTGCGCATACATGTTCTGCGGCGCGTACTGGTATTGGTTCTGACCGTACGGATTCTGGCTGTACTGCCCGTACGAATTCTGGTTCGGATTGTATTGGTTCTGCCCATACGGCTGGCCGTTGAATCCATTGGCGTTGTTGCTTGGGGCTGCTGACCGAATGTCATAATCGCTCCTTAACTCGATTACGCATCACAGTACGGTACTTTTCTGACTATTTCATGAGAGCCCACGTCTTACGGTGCCGAGCTGAAACTACCGGCACCGTATATCCAATGCGCAATCAGACCGTGAACTTGTGCACCACTTTCGCGCTATCGTTCAGGTCGAACAAATCAGTGACGTCGACCGTCACTTCGGAATCGTCTTTCAAGGTATATCCAATCGTCACGGTTCCGGTGGCTCCGGGCTGGACTTCGGCGAAATCAGAATTGGAATCGTATCCGGCAGGGTTCTCGCTGTAAATGGCGGTGTCGAGAGCTTGCCCATTTTGGAACACTTGCGGGCTGGCGAGGACTGCAAACGAATTGTTTTTATCCGTGTTGTTGGTCCATTCGAATGTGACCAACACCGTGGGCTGATTGTTATAGTCGTTGTTGCTACGTACCGCGGAGACGATTTTCACATGCATGGTCTTCAAATCGCCTTCCATATCCTGATCGCCCTTCGGCTGATTTTTTGCGGAGCCTTTTGCGGATGATTGTGAGCTTGACACGCCGGTGGCCTCGTCTATGGCCTTGCTTGCTGCGGACTGCATGGCCAGAGTAATGACGATGGCCAACACCGACAGCACCGCAGCGACAATCGCCAATGCCTTGCCGCGCTTTTTACCGCGGAACGTGCCGACCAATGCCACAATCGCAAGAATCACGCCAATGAAACCGAAAATAGCAGCAATGTTGTTGATAATCGGAATGAAGCTCAGCACGAAGCCAAGCGCGCCGAACACCACGCCGACAATGCCGAACACAGTCAGTCCCTTCTCTTCCTGATAGACCGGCTGCAGCGGGGGTTGGGGTTGGATGGGCTGCTGCGGGGCGATGTAACCACTCATGATCGTTCCTTCTTCTCGAATCGGTTGAGACACTTTCGAGGGTACGGAATTCCGCGCTGGACCGGTATTGGACGAAAGGTCATTCCCGTCTGCACTTTGGGGCGTGCGAAACGCACGGAAGAACAATGGCGTCTTTCGGGGACGGGCCCAATAATGGTAGGTATGAGCGAGACGACGAATTCCCCGACCCCCATCGAAGTGCCGGTACGTACCAAAGGCTGGCAAAGCATGGTGATGGTGGTCTGCGCGGGCTTCATGTGCTTGGCGCAGACCGCGTTCGCCGCGCAACGGTTCGGCCAGGATTCCGCCGTATACGTATGGATGGTGTTCTGCATGCTGGTGGCGTTCGCCATCGGGTTTCTGCTGCTCGCCCGTTCCCGTTATCCGCGTGCCACATTCGTCGCCGCGTGTGTGGTCGTGCTGGTTTTCCCATACGATCCCATTCTCGCTTTGATGGCGTTGACCGCGCTATTGGCCCGCCGTAATGACATGAAGACCACGGTTCGCGCGATCGTGGCGGGCGGTTTCGTCACGCTTGCCGCGCAGGTACGCGACGCGTTGCGGCCGCCGGAGGCATCCATCTGGCATATGGTGTTCGCCAAACCGGATACCGGCAGCAATATGGCACCGACATAATCATGCTTGCCGATGACCGCACCATCGTCATCACCGCGATAGTTGCGGCATTGTTGGAGCTGGCCATCGCGACTTTGGCGGGGTTGCATATCCGTTCTCGCGCCTTGGCATCGCTGGCCACGGCCAAGGCGGACGCGGCGGACGCGCAGGTGGAGCAGCTCAAGACCACGATCGACAGTCAGCAGCTGGCCGACGCGATCGCTGCCGAAGCGCATGACACGCTTGCCCATTCGCTTTCCCTGCTGGCGTTGAATGCGAGCGCGCTGCAAGCCGAGTCGAAGAAGCTCGCGGCCGAAGCGGGAAGTCTGGACGCCGGCCAACTGGCCGGGCAGGCCAGCCGAATCGCGGACAAAACCGAGGAGATTCGCAAACAGGCGGCAGGAGCGTTGGACGAGGCGCACAGTGTCATCGACATGCTGCGTCATCCGGAACAGGCGAAGGCGCAACTGGCGCCGTCCGATGAGACGTCGTTGACCCGTGAATCGTTGGATGCGCTTCTCGGAGACGCACGTGCCGCCGGCATGCGGCTCAACACATGGATTGACATCCAACAATTGGGCCAACTCAACAGGGAAACCGGCAAAATCGCCTATCGAGTCCTTTAGGAGGGGCTGACCAATGCGAGCCGTCACGCGCCGGGAGCCCCGGTATCGGTGGAACTCACCGTGAACCCCACCGTAGGCGTGCACGCGCATGTGTCCAATCCAACTAATCCGTCCGTTCCGGCAGCATCGGCGGATGCCACGCGTCCCGCCATGGATTCCAAAAACGCTTTCCGTGCCGGTGCCGGATTGCCGGGATTGGCCGAGCGCGTCCGGCAGGCCGGAGGAACATGTCGATTCGGTTTTGACGCACGACACGCGTTCCATGTTGATGTGCAGCTACCATGGGTTGAGTGAGCAGCGAAGAGAACAGCGATGACAGGCCGATAACGGTTGGCGTGATTGATGACGATCCGATGATTTGCCAGCCATGCGGCTGATTCTCGAAGATTATTCCACCGGCAGGCTCAATGTCGTTTTCACCTGCACCGATGGCGGTCAAGCGGTCGACGAGGCCGGCAGGCATCATCCGGATGTGGTGTTGATGGATGTAGCCATGCCCGGCATGGACGGCATCGAGGCGACACGAAGACTGCGCGCACTTCCGCAGCCGCCGCATGTGCTGATACTGACGTCCTTGAGTCCGAGCGGGACCGTGGAGAGGGCCGTCGAGGCAGGCGCCGAGGGTTTTGTCTCCAAAACCGATGCACCGGAGGACATCATCCGCCGCATCACCGATGTGTGCGACGGTCTGCCGCAATTCAATCCATCCAGCCAACGGCAGCTCATCAACGATCTGAACATGCAGCAACCGCAATCGCGCCGGGACGAGGCTCGCGCCATGCTCGACGCTCTGCCTGAGCGGGAACGCGAGGCGGTGGTTCTTGCAGCCGACGGGTACACCAATGCCGAAATCGCGGAACGAATGTTCATTTCGGAACGTACCGTCAAGGCGCACATCTCATCCGCGGGAGACAGATTATGCATGGGCCGGGTACAGATGGCGCGTTTGGTTGAACGTGCGGATCTGCCGGACCAATTATGAGGCGAAGGATTCTACGGCAGTGGAGACTCCGTTACGTCCATGAAACGCCGGTGCACCCCCTCCCATAAACTAGAAAACAGTATGCCGCACCTGCGGTGCAAACGTTATCAATGAGGGATGGCGGTCGATATGGCGATCAGCGCGACGGAAAAACCCCTAGGCAAAGTGTTCACTTCCGATTACCAACTCACCATCCCTTCGTTCCAACGCGCGTACACGTGGCAGGCGGAGAACATCGAACAGCTCGTCAACGACCTTCAGGACGCCTGCGCCGACCCGGACACGCCTTACTTCCTCGGCTCGCTCATCCTCGTCAAGGACGGCCCCACCCAATACCAGGTCATCGACGGCCAACAGCGCCTCATCTCCCTGTCAATCATCGTCTCCGTGCTGCGCGAACTGGAAGACGACCCCGACCTCATCGACAGCCTCAACGACCTCATTTTGGAACCAGGCGACAAACTCCGCGGCATCAAAGCCGAGCCACGACTCACCCTGCGAGAACGCGACACCGACTTCTTCCGCATGTACGTGCAGGAAGGCGATTTGGAAGGCCTGTTCGATCTGAGGGACAACGACATCGCCTCGCACGCGCAACGCAACATCGCCGTCAACACCCGCCGCACATTCGACCTGCTCGCCGCCATGGACGCCAAAGACCGCCGCCGATTCGCCTCATACCTGGTCAACGGCGTCACCCTCGTCATCGTCACCACCGACGACCTCGCCGGCGCGCACCGCATCTTCGACGTGATGAACATGCGCGGCGTGCCACTGACCGCATCCGACGTGTTCAAAGCGAAAACCATCGCGGAAATATCCCCCGCCGCGCGTAACGCCTACGCCACACGATGGGACGACATCATGGACCCGCTCGGCGATGACTCGCACACGCTCGAAGAGTTCTTCTCCGACCTGCACCTGATCGTCTCGCACAAGGCCGTCTGCACACAGCTGCTTGAGGAATTCCGCAAAGACGTGCTCAAACCATACGTGAAGAAACAGAACGTCATCTCCTTCATCGACGATCTGCTCGCCCCTTATGCCAACGCGTGGCTCATCCTCAACCGTCCGACCGACGCCAACCTGCCAGACGACATCGTGGCCATGCTCGTCTCACTCGCCGACTACCAGACCACCGACTGGGAACCCGTGGCCATGTGGGCGCTCGTCAACTCCATCCGCAACCTCGGCAGCGCCAACGCACAAGTGTTCTCCACACCCGGAAATATCGGAAACGAAACCACGAACGCGCACGACGAACGCCTCCAATTACACGACATCGACAGACTCCACGACGTTCTCGCCGCACTCGAACGCGTCACCGGCGTCGACAGCCTCAACCGGCAAAGCCCACTCGCCCGACGCACACGCGCCGCAAGCGCCATCCGAGACCTCAACAAAGGCCATACCCTCCAACAGATCCGTGGATTCCTCATCACCGACGAGGACCGACGTTCCGCACTCGCGCATCTACGTGGCGAGTTGCAGACCAGTCCCGCCATGAAGAAACTTCTGCTCATCCGCGCCAACGAGCAGAAGGCCGGCTACCGCATCACCCGACCGCGCAGTCTCAAAGCGTTGCCGATCATGCCCGAACAGGTCAGCGCGAAATCCGATTTCGCCGCTTGGCCGGAGTCGGTGCGTGACCATTGGGCAAACCGCATCGGCAATTTGGTGCTTAGTCAGGCCAACGAAACCCAAGTCGCGCCACTCGCCACGTATGCGCAGCGGCGCGACCGCATGCTGTTGTCGGCAAGCTCCAGACGTTTTCCGCTGACAGCCGAACTCGCCAATATCGCCGAATGCACGCCGCAGACGCTGCAATACCGGCAGGATGAGATGGTTCGGCTCATCGCCGACCATTGGAATATTCGTTACGATGCCGACGATACGGATTTGTCGACGTTGAACGAGGAGACGCTCAATGTGAAAGCTACGGTCTCCTCTCCCACGTCCAAACGCGTCAGCATTGCCCAAGTGCTGGAAGCCGGGCTGCTTATCGCCGGAGAGACCTTGGTATGGGAGCGTCCCCGCAAGGGCGAACGTTGGGTAGCGACCGTCACTTCCGAAGGCAAGCTGCGCATGGATGACGGCAGGGAGTATGCCACGCCTACTGCCGCGGCGCGTGCCGTTGGCGGCTCATCAGCGGGTCTTACCGTGTGGAAACGCACGTCGAATGGCCAGAAACTGAGTGACGTTTGGAAGGCGTATCGTCTGCGCAAGCACTGAGGACGCCGAACGACCAGATGGTCAGTCTCAACCAGCCGGATTCAATCAACCGGATTCAGCCGGTCAATGCCAGGCCAGCCATTCGACGGCGAGTTTGGTGCGATTGGAGATGTTGGTTTTGGCAAGTATGTCGCTGATGCGGTTGCGGACCGTGCCTTCGCTGAGAAACAGCCGTGACGCGATCTCACGATTGTCCAATCCCTCGGCCACAAGTTCCAGCACGTCCAATTCGCGTTCGGTAAGGCCGGCGAAACGTTCGGATGGTCCGCTGGAATCGGGGTTCCGAGATCCTTGGACTGCCTGCGCATCATCATGCGACACAACGCGATCGACTGATGAGGATTCGTCTGATGTCGTGGATTGCGGACTGACCCGCAGCTTGCTCAACACTTCGGCGCCCATGACCACTTGTCCGGCCATGACGGCTTGCACCGCGGGTATGACGGACGAAACGTCCTGTTTGATCAAGTAGCCTTTCGTGCCTATTTCCAACGCTTTGGCGATGTATGACTCGTCGGCGAATGTGGTGAGGATAAGGATTCGCGCGTTCGGATGCGCGTCAAGAATCGCCTCCGACGCTTGCAATCCATCCATTCCCGGCATCTGCACGTCGACCAGCAACACATCGGGGCATCCATCTCATATTGGGTCACCGCATCCGTGCCGGTGTTGGCGGTCCATGCCACATCGGCGGTGCCGGTGGCTTCGAGAATCGTGGATAATGACGAGCAGACGATTGGATCATCGTCTGCGATCGCGACATGCATTAATGCGCTCCTTTCTCCGGTTGCGTCATTTCCGAGCCACTCGCCGGCTTGGGGATGGATACGAACACGCGCCAACCCTCGTGATACGGCCCGCAAATCGCGGAGCTCCCAACGCACGAGCCCGTTCCTCAATGTCCGAAATGCCGATGCCTGTGGAATCGTCCGGTCGAATGAACTGCATGGCGACGGCTTCAGCAGACGATCTTCTCACGGTTCCATCATCCTGCACGCACAGCTGCCACAATGCGGGGAAATCGCGCAGGGTGATTGAAACGTTCCTTGCCTGACTGTGTTTGACCGTATTGTTCAACGCCTCGCGAATCGCAGTGGCGAAGCAGCGGGACACGGCCGCCGGCGCTGAATCGATGCCGTTGACCAGCCTCACCCGCAAGGGGCCGGCGCCGTCCATGCTGTGCGCGGCCGTCTCAATCTGCGAAGCGAAATCCGTACCTTCGTCTTTCAAATCATGCACGGCTTTGCGCACCAAAGTCATAGCCTCGCTCACCGTGTCATGAATTTCACAGAAACGTTGGGCCGATTGTTCCTGTCCGGCAACCTGGGCCACCACGTGCGCCGCCTCGGTCTGCATGATGGCTCGGGTCAGCATGTGGCCGACATTGTCATGGATCTCACGTGCGATGCGCGTGCGTTCGGCAAGCGTCGCCGTGCGTACGGCCAACGCACGATCCTCGTCGTTTTCGGCGATCTGCGAGCGCAGGCGGCGAATCTGGTCGCGGCGGGAATCCTGCAATCGCCGCACTTCGCGGGCGAGGTTCGCGCAGCGCGTGCAAAGCAGACCGGCAGCGAATCCCAGAACCGTTTGGAGCACCATCAATATGATGATGGACAAGTCGGATGGAACGTGCGAGCCAATCGAACGGAAAATCACTATCGTCATGGGAAGAAGCCACAGCCATCGCGGCACCAACGCTTGCAAGAAGCGGCTGCCATCGACACCAGCGGACGATGATGCCGCGTTGAATGCTGCGATGGGAAGCATCAGATACCACGCCGGCACCAGGCATGCGCCGCAGTCAAGCATGACAATCAACGCCATCGCAAGCCACGAACCCGACGCGTATTCCCCCACCGCGGCACAACACACCGCCACAAGCGCGCCGCACATCAGGTCGAGGCCGACGTCTCCGGATGCGTATACGCCCATGATCATGCCCGTGGCCAGGAACACGGCTTGGAACAGCAACCGTTTCATGCCGCCTCCCGTCCGCCGATTCGTGTCTGATTGGTTCGCTTGCTTCCAGAGTAATGCACATGGCGCATGGCACAGCCGGCGGCATCAACGAAGGTGACATTTGTCATGTTCGAAAGTGACATCATTCCGGCAATTGTGACTACGCGCACCATGTCGGGGGCATCCGGCGGCACGACAATGGAATCAGAGGCATGGAGCACGAGAAAGGAGCTCGTCATGGGTGGACGCATGAATGACGCTGCCGATGCGGTCAGCGCGGTCAAGGTCTCGAAACTGGTGAAACGTTACGGAGACATGCTGGCGCTCGACTATTTCGATCTCGACGTGCATCAGGGGGAAATCTTCGGCCTGCTGGGGCCTAACGGCTCAGGCAAGACCACGGCGATCAACTGCATACTTGCGTTGCTCACGTTCGATGAGGGCACTGTGCGCGTGTTCGGCGAGCCGATCAGCCTACCAGCTATGCGTTGAAGCGGCGTATCGGCATTGTGCCGCAGAACGTGGCCGTGTTCAACGAATTGACCGTTGAGGAGAACATCGATTATTTCTGCTCGCTGTATGTTTCCGACAAGGCAAAACGTCGCATGCTCGTGGACGAGGCGTTGGATTTCGTAGGATTGCGCGATTACCGTACCTATCGTCCGGCGAAACTGTCCGGCGGTCTGCTGCGTCGTCTTAATATCGCCTGCGGCATCGCCCACAAGCCGGATCTGATCTTTTTCGACGAGCCGACCGTGGCCGTCGATCCACAAAGCCGCAATGCGATTCTCGAAGGTATCCAACGACTTAACCGCGAAGGCGCGACGGTGATCTACACCAGCCATTACATGGAGGAGGTCGAGCAGATCTGCGACCGCATCCTCATCATGGATCATGGCCGGCATCTGGCTCTTGGCACCGCGGAGGAACTTAAGGCGATGATCAGCACCGGCGAACGCATCAGCATCGAAACCGATGATCTGGGAGGGCGCTCAGATTCGGCCGATACGACGCTTGCGCGATTGCGCGCATTGCCGTTCGTGACCAACGCCGACTATGACGGCCATGAGCTGACGGTGAACTGCCGCCAGGGCGATCACAATCTCATCGACGTACTGCAGCTGTTGGAGCACGAGGGCACGAATATCGGGCATCTCTCCAGTCGCCAGCCGACGCTCAATGATGTGTTCCTGGAACTGACCGGCACCGCGTTACGCGACTGACTTGGCTTGCAAGGCTTGTGGCAAATCGAAAGGCATGTGACATCATGTGGCAGACGTTACTGATCAATCTCAAACTGCATTTGCGGGAGAAAACGCAACTGTTCTGGCTGTTCGCCTTCCCCATCATCCTGGCCACCATGTTCAACGGCATGTTCGGCAACATCGCGGAAAGTTTCGAATTGCACACACTTGACGTGGCCGTGGTCGAGGACAACGCGTGGAAGACGTCCTATGGGGCGCAGACGCTGATCGAAGGCATTTCATCCGAATCGTCTGCATTATCGGACAATCACGTGAAAGTGAGTGCCGATGGCAAGAATGGAACGGGACTCATCAACACGACCAAGGTGGAATCGATTGCGCAGGCGGAACAGCTGCTGGCCGACGGCACCGCGCAAGGCATGCTGCGAATCGATGACGGCAGATTGCGATTCTCCGTCTCACAGTCGACGCAATCGTCCGCGTCCGATGTGATGGCGTCGAGCAGCGGCTTGGATATTTCGCTGACGGTGCTGGGCAACATCGTGGACCTGTACAACCGCAACACCGATGTGGTGGTGGACATTGCGAAGCACAACCCCGAAGCTCTGATGAATGGCAAGGTGACCGGCAGCATCGGTTCGGCGAATGGCTATACAAAGGAAATCCAGCTGACGAATTTTAAACCGAGCGGTACGGCACGATATTACTATGCACTGCTGGGATTGGCCGCGTTGATGGCCATGAGCTTCGCCATCAACGTAGTGACGATGACGCAGGCGAATCTTTCGGCTTTGGGTGTCCGCCGTTCCGTTTCGCCGCTTCCGAAATCGCAGCAACTGCTGGCTGGATTCCTGTCCAGTTGGCTGTGTTCGTTCCTGAGTCTGACCGTGGCCATGCTGTATATCCGGTTCGTCTGTCATATTTCGTTGGGCGGACGTGAATGGGCTGGTGTGGGAGCATGTCTCATGGCTTCGTTCGCGGCGAGCGCATTCGGCACGTTGCTTGGCGCGCTGCCGAAGATTCCAACCGGCGCCAAGCAGGGGCTGTGCACGGCGATCGCCTGCACGTTGTCATTGTTCTCCGGACTGTACGGTTCGTTCGCCATGCAGTTGAGCGACTTGATCGCCCAGCGCACACCGGTGCTGAGTCTGCTCAATCCGGCGCAGCAGATCACGAACCTGTTCTACGACATCCTCTATTACGACAATTTCAAACCGTTCTTCACCACCGCCGGCATCCTTGCCGCGATGAGCCTGGTCTGCCTTGCTGCGGCGACCGTTCTGTTGAGGAGGCAACGCTATGAATACCTGTAAGACGGCGCTGAGAATTCTCAAATCACGCAAGATGTACCTGGTCATCTATTTGGGGTTCATCGGCATCATGATGTTCGCCATCAGCTGGCAGATCATGCGTGGCTCGATGACGGGTGGCGATGAGGTGTTCCATCCCGATACGGCACGTGTGGCGGTGGTCGACCGCGATGCGATGCCGATGGTATTTCATCCGCGCTGCGTTCCTATCTTGCGTTGGATGGCGAGATGGTGGACCTTGCCGACGATTCCGAAGCGTTGCAGCAAGCCGTCGCTTCGAACTATGTTGATTTGATCGCAATTGTGCCGCACGGCTTCGCTTCGGATTATCAGAAATATCTGGATGGTTCGTCAAATGACCAACCGACTGTCGAAACCGTTGTCAGCTACACTTCCGGAGCAGGCTCCCTTTCGCAGCTGGAAGTCAACGAATTCCTGTCATTGACACGCACCGCGTACTTGGGTCAAGCCGGGAAGCAACAGTCGATGGAAACGGCCATGCGGACGGCGTTGGATACCGCGAAAGCAGATGCCAAGACGTCGAAAATAGCGGTGGTGCAATCGCCATCCGCAGATACTGATAATACCAAGCCGGCGGCATCCGCATTCGCCGGCACCATCAAAACGGGACTCTATCCGTTGCTGCTGGTCATGCCGATCTGCACGTTCCTGGTGATTGGCACCTTCAATGACAGTGAGATTCGTCGCCGCCTGTATTCGTCGCCGACGCGTCTGGTGTCGTTGCAGATGCAGGAGATGCTCACCTGCGCCACCTTCGGCTTGGTGGTGTGCGTGGGTTACACGGCGGCGACATTGGTCTTGATGATGGCCGCAGGAGTGCCGTTCGACGGGATTACATCCACGAATGTGGCTTTGACGTTCGTGTCGCTGCTGGCGTACACGTTGATGGCAATCGCCTGCGGTTTCCTTCTGGGGTCGGTTGGTTTCTCGGAAATGGCGGTCAATGCGTTCGCCAACGTATTCGGTCTGCTGTGCATGTTCACGTCGGGTATGGCATTCCCCATCGATATGATGCCCGAACCGATGATCATGATCGGCAAGCTGCTGCCGGGATGGTGGCTGTGCGTGTCCATCGACAACGTGTTCGGGCTTGGCACGGCGGCCGCAACCGGTGTGGATTATGGTTCTTGGGCATCGTCGGTCGGCTTGGTGGCATTGTTTGCAGTGGCGTTCATCTGCCTTGGTCTGGCATTGGGGCGTATCCGTCGCACACGCCCGTCCTTGGCCTCCCCCACCACCACGCAGTTGGCCAAGTAAATCACCAAGTGTTCCGTTCCATCGGCCGAGTCCCGATGGAACGGAACATCCGCCTTTGCCGTAGGCTCTCAATCAAATCGGATGGAACCGGACGAAATCGGACTAGGCTGAAAGCATGATCGACCACATTACACTTCATGTTTCGAACGCGGAACGCAGCATCGCATTCTATACGAAAGCTCTGTCTCCGCTCGGATACATTCCAAAAGCCCATCACGAACCGACCATCGGTTTCGGCGTGGATGACGGCACGCCCCGTTCGGATTTCTACATCTCCCCGATGGACGATCCGACGCAACAGCCGATTCCCACGCATATCGCCTTCCGTGCAACGAACGAACAAGCGGTACGCGACTTTTATGAAGCCGCGATCACGGCAGGCGGAATGGATAACGGCAGACCCGGACCACGTGCCTACCATTCCGGGTATTACGCGGCCTTCGTGCTCGACCCCGACGGCAATAACATCGAAGCTGTCACAGACTGGTCGCACACAAGCCAATCATGAAATCGGCCGCCGAATCGCAAAAAGTCATCGGGTGACATTGCGCAGCCAACGGTACTTGCGGTAGTGCAACAACGCGGGAACCATTTTGATGCATTCGTCGGTGTTGAGCAGCGCATACACCACCAACACGGGCAGTTTGAACACGAACGCGGCCAACAGCCCGACCGGCACCACAATCAGCCACATGACGATGGCATCGCACATGAGACCGAACTTCGCATCGCCGCCGGCTGGAAAAATACCGGCGATCGTCAGATTCGTCATGCATCCGCATGCCGCGTAATATGCGCAGACGAACAGCATGACCGACAGGTACCGTGTGGCTTCGGGCGTAAGGTTCGCCCATTGCAAAGCCAGCGGACGCGCCGCGACAATCAACAGTCCCGTCGCGGTACCGACCACGGCCACCAGCACGCACATCCTGTCGCCCATCGCCTTCGCCTGTCGGAAATCTCCACGTCCCAGCAGATTGCCGACCAAAATGCCGCCGGCATTGCCCAGACCAAGGGACAGGCACACCAGCAGATCCTTGACGATATTGGCGATGGAATTGGCGGCGACGGCGTCCGCACCCAAATGTCCCATGATCACGGTGTACATGGTGAAACCACATCCCCACACCAATTCATTGCCAAGCACCGGCAGGCTGTATTTCCAGAAATCCTTCTGCAACGGCCCATCGGGATGCAGCACATGGCCAAGTCGCAGGTGGGGGCCACGACGGGTCGCCACGACCGACCATGCCAGCTCAATCGCACGCGAAATCACCGTGGATATAGCCGCGCCGAAAATGCCAAGCGCGGGAATGCCGAGGCTGCCGATACCGTAAATCAGCGCCGCGTTCAACACGACGTGCATGATCACGCCAACCGTGCTGACCGTCATGCCCATCACCGCGGAACCGGTGTTCTTCATCAGACACAGGTACATCTGGGACAGGCCGATGAACAAGTACGACAATGACGAAATCCGCAGATATCGCGCGCCAAGCATGATCAGCGTGCCGTCATTGGTCATGATGGACATCAACTGTTCCGGCACGAGCAGTGCCGCCAGGAAGAACGCCGTCGACAGCATTCCGGCATACAGCATGACGAATCCCAGCACGCATTCCACCGCGTCACGGTTGCCGGCACCCCAATACTGCGCCACGAGAATGCTCATGCCCAGGGTCAGGGCCGCAGTGAACAGGCTGAACAGGAACTGGAACTGCGTGGCGAGCGAGACGGCGGCCAACTCGTTTTGCCCTACCCCCGACAACATCAGCGTGTCGGCGCAGGACGACAACGACAGCATGAGCTGTTGGAAAGCGATAGGCAAAGCCAATTTGAATACATGGCCGAGGAATTCCCGGTCCGGCATGATGGTGCGCACGATAGTCTCCATTGGAATACAAGCCCGTTTCAGACGACGGGCAAACGAAAACGTCGGGATATGTAGGCCGACCAGCCTTATCCGACGTTGGGCCGAATATTGGGCGAGGTTTTACAGCGAATCCTTCCATGCGCGGTATTCGGCGGCCTTGCCCTCCCAGTATTCACGGTCCGCATCAGTGATCTTGCGAATCACATGGCACGGGTTGCCCACGGCCACCGAATGGGATGGGATATCCTTGGTCACCACGGAGCCTGCACCGATCACCACATCATCGCCGATGGTAACGCCCGGACAGACCACCACGCTGCCGCCGAACCACACGTCATTGCCGATGGTGATCGGACGGGCGCCTTCCGGACCGGAAGCGCGTACGGCCGCATCGATTGGATGGTATGGCGTGTACAGGCCGACGCGCGGGCCGAAGAAGACACGGTCGCCGATGGTGATTCTCGCCACGTCGAGGAAGATGCAGTCCATATTGGCATAGAAGTTGTCGCCGATATACGTGTTGCAGCCGTAATCGCAGTTGAATGGCGGTTCAAGGAACGCGCCTTTGCCGAGTGAACCGAACAGTTCGCGGAACAGCCTGTCACGTTCCTCGAACGCGTCGTATGCGGACGTGTTGATGGCGTGCACCAAGCGGCGTTTACGCATGTTCGCTTCACGCTGCATATCACCGCAAATATACAATTCGCCGGAAAGCATGCGTTCCCACTCGTTCGTAGGCACCGCCGCATTATCCACGGCAACGGCCGCACCTTCATTCTCCGCCATTGAAAGCTCCTTGTGAATCTGTTTGTCAATCGTTTGACGTCCTTTGACACCATTCAACACCACCAACATCGACGGCAGCACTCGCAATGTTGTAGAATCATCCTTGTTCTTTGCATTATCTACCGTTTATTAGAGTAGTCATGAACACTGCCGATGAAGACGCACAGATGGAACGGGACGAATGGGCCTCCCGTGAGGTGATGCCCATCACCAATTGGGGTCGCCGACCCGATGGTTCGGAGATAGTGCAGTATGACGCGCCGATGTTCTTCTCCTTCACCGAGCATTCGCTGCTCCACCAGTACCCCCATATGCGTGCGGAATGCCATTGGCATGTCGACCTTGAACTCACCTACATCATCCATGGGCATATGTGGTATTTCGTCAACGGAGAAACAGTCCGGCTCGATGAGGGGCAGGCGATTTTCGTCAACTCACGTCAGCTGCATTACGGTTTCACCAAGGACGGTTCCGATTGCGAATTCTCCTGCACGTTGCTCAATCCGGCTAAAATGTGCGCCTCATTCGAAGTGTACGACCGTTTCATCGCGCCGTTGATGGCGGAGAACACGATGCCATATGCCGTCATCACCGACGACACGGCCCCCGGTCGGCGGCTGCTCGCCACCATCCGACAGCTTCATGCGGCGAAATTCGGTCCGCTGGAGCGGTCAGAGCGGTCAGCCGAACCGTTGCCCGCCGACGATATGACGCTAACCGACGATACCGAGGCGTTGACGGTGCTCAGCTGTTTCTATGCGGTCGTCCGCGACATACTGGCGATCGCCGGCAGTCATTGCGCGACTTCCACAGCGCCGCACCCCCGCATCGTGACGCTACGCAAGATGATCGATTACGTGCAGAGATATTACGTGCGTCCGATCACCTTGAAGCAAATCGCATCGGCCGGATCGGTGGGACGCACCACTTGCGCATCGATATTCCGCGAATCGCTCAACCAGTCGCCAATCGAATTCGTCAACGACGTGCGCGTGCGCGCCGCAGCCAACCTGCTGGTAACGAGCTCGCTGCCTATCGCCACGGTCGCCAAACAGACCGGTTTCTCATCCGCCAGTTTCTTCTCCCGCACCTTCCACCGGTTCATGGGCGTCACCCCCATCACGTACCGAACCACGCATACCAAGCGGAAATCCGAGGAATAAAAACAATCGGCTGCATGCCCCACGCCGTCACGCATAAGGACACGCAGCCGATTGCGTCACATCAAGCCGGAAAGGACACGTTCACTTCCTCTTCAGTCCGCGGGCGATGGAGGCGTTGCGCACCTCGACCGTGCCGTCGGTGGCGAAGACGCCCAACGACTCGCCCGGACGCTCGTACATGCGCACGTTCAACGCCACCCCATCCACGTACAACGTGCCGATGGTGTCGTCGACGACGAGACGGATGTGGTACGTATGCCCCGCCTCGAGGCCGATGGGCCGTTCCAGGCCGATGTTCATGACGTGGATTGGCAACGGTGTGTTGGACGGTTTCTTAGAGGACGAGTCCCTGTTCGGTGAATTCCTTCGGACTCCGGTATCCAAGGGTGGAGTGGAGCCGCTGGTTGTCGGACCACCACACGTAGTCGTTGAGGTCATGCCTCAGCTGCTCGATCGTGGTGTAGTGGTTCCGGTACACGAGCTCCTTCTTCAGCGGCCTGTTCGTCGATTCGACCACGGCGTTGTCGTAGGGGTTGCCCTTGCGCGACAGCGATCTTTTGATGTCGAACACGTCGAGCAGCTCGTCGATCCTCGTGTTGTCGAACTCGCCGCCCCGGTCGGTGTGGAACACCTGGACGTCCGTCAGCGGGAAGTCGAGGGTGGCGAACGCGCCCAATACCAGGCTCGCGTCCCGGGTCCGCCCGGCGGAATGGCCGACGATGCCCCTGTTCGCCAGGTCGACCAGCAGACACACGTACGCCCAGTCTCCGCCGACGCGGACATAGGTAAGATCGCCCGCCAGATGCGTGTGCGGGGCGTAGCCGTCGAACCCGCGGTCCAGCAGGTTCGCGAGCCTGGCCTCGTCGGCCCGCGTCCTGTGCGGTTCGGACCGTCCGCGCGCGTACGCGCTCGTCATGCCCTGTTCGCGCATGATGTTGCCGATGCGTCTCCTGGACGCGGTGACGCCCTTCCTTTCCAGGGCGGCCTTGATCTTCCTGGCGCCGTAGCGTTCGCGGCCGTCGCGCCGGACCGCGCGCACGTCGCCGGCGATCGGATCCGCACGCTCCGTCCCGGGATGCCCGGTCATCCAGTAGTAGGTGGAGCGGGGAACGCCCAGTATCCTGCATCGCGCCGATATCGGGTAGCGGGCGGCGTTGGCCCGTATCACGCCTGCCTTCGTGCGAATACCGGCGCCGCTTGTTCTGAAACGTCCACCTCCATCTCCAACTGCCTGTTGCGCCTCCCCGGCTCGATCAGCTCGTTCCGCCCGGGCGTGCGGTTGTCCGCGGCCCGGGTGGAGCCGCTGTTGCGGATGCCTGGACCAGCGCTGCAGGGTCGATCGCGCGATGTCGTACTCGGCCCTGATCTCCCGGGATGGCTTGCCGCTCTCGTACAACTGCACGATCTGCCGTTTGAACGCCTCGTCGTAGTGGCGGGGATGCTTCGGGTCGGCCATCGTCGGCCTCCAATCTCATGCCATTCGTCCCTCATCGGACTGTCTGATACATTGTAGCCAATCCAATGATGCCCTCGACCTGGTGTTCGAACATGAACGAGAAGGTTCTGCGTTCCACGTCTTTTCTGCCGTCGGTATCCACCACCAGCAGAATTTTCCCATTACGCCAGGCTTCGTCCTGCGCGCCTTGGATCACCTGGCCGGCGAAGGGCGATGTGGCCACTCCGTCGCTGATGAAGCCGATGATGTCGGAGCGGCCTCGGGCCAATCCACGGGCGAGCGCGTTGTGATGGTAGCCGAGTTCGTCAGCGGCCCTGCGCACCTTGCGGCGTGTGGATTCCGTGATCCGCACGTCCCGGTTGTCGTTCACCGCCCATGAGGCGGTTGCGATGGAGACACCAGCCGCTTCGGCCACGTCCCGCAATGTCACTTTCGCCATGCCCGCGTATCAGCCCGTCCGACGCCTAGCGCATCAGGTTGCGCAGGACGTACTGGAGAATACCTCCGTTGCGGTAGTAGTCCGCTTCGCCTGGCGTATCGATGCGAACGACGGCATCGAATTCGGTCGTGGAACCGTCCGCGTGGGTGGCGGTGACGTGGACCGTCTTCGGGGTGACGCCCTTGTTGAGTTCCTCGACACCGGAGATGTCGTAGGTTTCGGTGCCGTTCAGGCCGAGGCTCTCATACGATTCGCCTTCGGGGAACTGCAATGGCAGCACGCCCATGCCGATGAGGTTGGAACGGTGGATGCGTTCGAAGCTTTCGGTGATGACGGCTTTGACACCCAACATGACGGTGCCCTTGGCGGCCCAGTCACGGGAGGAGCCGGTACCGTATTCCTTGCCTGCGAGCACGACGAGCGGCACATCATGGTCGATATAGTCGCGAGACGCTTCGAAGATCGTGGTCGGCTTCTTGTCGAGGAAGTCGTAGGTGTAGCCACCAGGGGTGATTTCCTCGCCGACGGAGGCGAGCAACTGGTTGCGCAGGCGGATGTTGCCAAACGTGCCACGGACATGACCTCATGGTTGCCTCGACGGGAACCGTAGGAGTTGAAGTTCTTCGGTTCGACGCCACGGTCGGTCAGGTATTTGCCTGCCGGGCTGGAGGCCTTGAACGCGCCTGCCGGGGAGATGTGGTCGGTGGTCACGGAGTCGCCGAGCAGTGCGAGCACGCGGGCGCCGTGGATGTCCTTGACCGGATCCGGGGTGGCCTTCATGCCGTCGAAGAAGGTCTGCTTGCGCACGTAGGTGGAGTTCTCATCCCATGCGAACAGTTCGCCTTCCGGCACGTCAAGGCCCTTCCAACGGCGGTCGCCTTCGAACACGGAGGCGTAATCCTTGAGGAACATCTCGCGGCTGACGGTGCCATCCACCACTGCGGCGACTTCCTCATTGGTAGGCCAGATGTCCTTCAGGTACACGTCGTTGCCGTCCTGGTCCTTGCCGAGCGGCTGGGTTTCGAAATCGAAATCCATGGTGCCGGCGAGCGCGTAGGCGATGACGAGCGGCGGGGACGCGAGGTAGTTCATCTTGACGTCCGGGCTGATGCGGCCTCGAAGTTACGGTTGCCGGACAGCACGGAGGTGACGGTCAAATCGTTGGCGTTGATGGCCTCGGAGATTTCCGGCAGCAGCGGGCCGGAGTTGCCGATGCAGGTGGCGCAGCCGAAGCCGACCAGCTGGTAGCCGAGCGCGTCGAGATCATCCTGCAGGCCGGCGGCCTTCAGATAGTCGGCGACGACCTGGGAGCCCGGGGCGAGAGACGTCTTGACCCACGGCTTGGGCTTGAGTCCCTTGGCATGCGCGTTGCGGGCGATCAGGCCGGCGGCGATCATGACGGACGGGTTGGAGGTGTTGGTGCACGACGTGATGGACGCGATCGCCACGTCGCCGTTCTTGATATCGAAGTCGCCACGGAAGTCAGTGGATACCGCGATCGGATCCTGCACGGTCTTGTCGGTTTCGTACGCCGGCAGCGTGGCTTCGAACTTCTCTTTCGATTCGGACAGCCTGATGCGGTCCTGCGGACGCTTCGGTCCCGCGATGGAAGGCACGACGGTGCCAAGGTCGAGTTCCAGGTATTCGGAGTACTGCGGTTCTACGTAGTCCGGATCGGTGGCGTCGCCCCAGAGCTTGTTGGCTTTCGCGTAGGCTTCGACGAGAGCGATCTGTTCTTCGGAACGACCGGTCAGACGCAGATAGTCGAGGGTGACGTTGTCGATCGGGAAGATGCCGCAGGTGGAGCCGAATTCCGGTCCCATGTTGCCGATGGTGGCGCGGTTGGCCAGCGGCACGGAAGCGATGCCTTCGCCGTAGAATTCCACGAATTTGCCGACCACACCGTGCTGGCGGAGCATGTCGGTGATGGTGAGGACCACGTCGGTGGCGGTGACGCCTTCCGGAATGGAACCGGTGAGCTTGAAGCCGACGACGCGCGGCACGAGCATGGAGATCGGCTGGCCGAGCATGGCGCTTCGGCTTCGATGCCGCCGACGCCCCAGCCGAGCACGCCCAGACCGTTGACGGTGGTGGTGTGCGAATCGGTGCCCACGCAGGAGTCGAGGTAGGCGAGGTCGCGACCGCGCTCCCCCGCCTTGGTCATGACGACTTTGGCGAGGTATTCGATATTGACCTGGTGGATGATGCCGGTTCCCGGCGGCACCACGCGGAAGTTGCGGAAGGCCTGCTGTCCCCAGCGCAGGAACTGGTAGCGTTCGCCGTTGCGCTGGTATTCGATGTCCATGTTCTGTTCGACCGCGTCGGCCACGCCGTACTTGTCGATCTGCACGGAATGGTCGATGACCATGTCGGACTGGACCTGCGGGTTGATGACCTCCGGATCTCCGCCAAGCTCCTTGACGGCGTCACGCATGGTGGCGAGGTCGACGATGCACGGCACGCCGGTGAAGTCCTGCATGACCACGCGGGACGGGGTGAACTGGATCTCGTGGCTCGGCTGTGCGGCCGGATCCCAATCCAACAGGGCCTTGACATGATCATCCGTGATGTTGGCGCCATCGATGTTGCGCACCAGGTTCTCAACAAGAACCTTCAACGAATACGGGAGATGATCGATGCCCGGCAAATCCGCGATGCGGTAAAAGTCGTAATCCTTGCCGCCCACCTTCAGGGTGTCGAGCTGGTCGTCGCGCACAGACATGCTACCTCCGAGCTTTTGTGGCTGGTTGAAACTGCTTTCTAGCAGCCGATTATCCGTTGCCAACGATACAGCCACGTTACTTCAGCACTGGCGTGTCTTCTTGAAACGTGAGAAAATGGCGACCATTTTCGGCACGCACCACAGGCACAGCACGAAAACGATGGCGGACACCACAAGCGCGACGCCCGTCGCCGCGAGCATTTCGCCGGACGGTATCACGAGCGCGAAGAAACGCGCGACGGGCGGAATGAACATGCCGGCCACGCCCGCCACGGCGAACGCCAATACCAGACCGCCTCTCCACGAGTTGAGCGGCCGGGCCACGCGCGCCAGTACGAAGATGCCCATCATCAGCAGGATAATCGCGTTGACGCCACGAAGCATGCCCAGCTGCGCGGCGGAATGCTGTGCGTCCCAGCCCATGAACTTCGGCAACAGCACGAATCGGCGAGAATCGACAGAGCCGTGGCGATGCTCCCGGCAATGCGAAGTGCACCACGCGCCTGAGGAAGCCGGAATGTAGCGGCGCGTGTTCGGCGCAAGCGCGAGGATGAACGCGGCATGCCGATGGTGAGTGCGCCGATGTAGGTGATATGGCGGGCAGGTATGGGAATGGGATCTGCGTCAGCACCACGCCGAGCGAGATCAGCGCGGAATATACGGTTTTGACGAGGAACAGGCTGGCCACGCGTTCCATGTTGGCCATGACCTGGCGTCCACGTGCCACCACATCGGGCAGATGCGAGAATTTCGAATCGACGAGCACCACCTGCGCCACGGCCTTGGTGGCGGGTGCCGCGTTGCCCATCGCGATGCCCAGGTCGGCCTCCTTGATGGCGAGCGCGTCGTTCACGCCGTCGCCGGTCATCGCCACGACATGATCGCCTAGGTGCAGCGCCTGGACGATCGCCTTCTTCTGGTCGGGCAGGACACGGCCGAGCACGTCCACGTTCTCCAGTACTTTCGCCAGTTCCGTGATGTCGGCGGGCAGTTTGCGCGCGTCCATGAAGCGTGGCTCCGCGTCTCCGGTGAGCCGTACTTTTCTTGCGATCGCACCGACGGTGACGGGATTGTCGCCGGAGATGATGCGGCAGCGCACGCCCTGCTCGCGGAACCAGGCGAGTGTGGCTTCGGCGTCGTCGCGAATGTGCTCGGAGCATAATACCAGCGCGACGGGCCGCGATGCGGGGTCGATGGCGGGATCGCTTTCGTAATCGGCGGGCGCTTGCCGTCATGCCGTGCGATCAGCAGCACGCGGTTGCCGTCGTGTGCGGAATCGTTGACCAGTCGAAGAACGTCGCGTAATCGCCATCCAAGTGGGACAGCACGACTTCCGGCGCGCCCATCGTCCATACCGCGCCGTCATCGGCAATCGAGCTCCATTTGCGTGCCGACGAGAACGGAACGCGCGCCGCAACGGGACCGGCGGAGAATCCCTGCTTGCCCAGTCCGTTGAGAATCGCCAATCCGGTGCCGTTCGGCTGTCCTTCGTTCGACAGGTCGTACAACGCCTGTTTCACGGCATGTTCGTCAACGGTATTGGCTCCGATGCCATCCAGCATGCGTATTTCGTTGAGCATGATGCCGCCGTCGGTGACGGTGCCGGTTTTGTCGAGGTTCAGGCAGTCCACGCGTGCGAGGGTCTCCACGGATTCGAGCTCCTGCACGAGCGTGTTCTTGCGTGCCAAACGGATGGCGGCGAGCGCGAAGTTGAGCGAGGTGAGCAGTACGAGGCCTTCGGGGATCATGCCGACCACGCCAGCCACGGCGGACACCACGGCGGAACGCCATTGGCCGGTGGAGATGGCTACATCCCAACCGCCGACCGCGTGCACCTGCGACCAGATGAGCAGCACGCACAGCGGTACGACGAGGAAGGTCATGAATTTGAGGATGGTGTTGATGCCCTTGTTGAGGTCGGACACAGTCTTTTTGTAGACCTTCGCCTGCGCGGTCAAGGTGGCGGCATAGCTGTGCGCGCCGACCGCGTTGACCTTGACCAAGGCCATGCCGGAGACCGCGGTGGATCCGGAATAGATGTCGTCGCCTTCGTTCTTGCGCACGGTGCGCGATTCGCCAGTGAGCATGGATTCGTCGAGTTCCAGACCCCAGGTGCGCACGATCTGCGCGTCGGCGGGAACCTGTTCGCCGGAGCGGATCCACATGAGGTCGCCGAGCACGATTTCGTTGTGCGGCACTTCGACGTCCTTGCCGTCGCGTCGTACGAGATAGTCGGAGGCTACGAGGATGGAAAGCTTGTCGAGCGTTCGTTTGGCTTTCAGTTCGGTGATGATGCCGATGCCGGTGTTGATGAGGATGACGAGGCCGAACACGGCGTCTCTCCATGATCCCGTGACCAATACCATGACCATGGCGGCGAAGATGATGCCGTTGAACAGGGTGAACACGTTGGCTCGCACGATGTCGGCGAACGAACGTGACGTGGACGATTTGACGGCGTTGACCTGCCCGCTTTCCGTAAGGGCGGCGACTTCCGCTGCGGTGAGCCCCTTTTCACTGGTTTCAGGCATGGTTTGACTTTCGCTCATGCTGCCAGCATACCGCTTGGCGATGCGCGCCCGCAGGCTTTTCCCGTAAAGCTCCGGCAAAATTCAGGGTTTTCTCAGGGTGCGTTCAGCGCCACGCATCCGAACCGATTCGAACTCACCCGAATGCGTGGAGCGGTTCACTGTTTGCCGCCGTGGCTGATGGTGGTGACGAGGATTGCTCTGTCGTGCGGGTCGTTGTTGGCTATGCCGGCTACCGCGTCGGCGAGCGGCGTCGCATCCGTCATGCGGTCGTTGATTGTGAGCGTCGCCGCGAACAGCGTGCTGTCGGTCGGCGTGGCGATCGGGTTGAGCAGTGCCACTGGAATGCCCGCCTGTCTTGCGGTTGTCAGCGTGTCGTACCAGCCGTCATGGTTCACGCCGGACACGTCGATTCCCGAAATGACGATGATGCTGACCATGCGTTGCGCCATATCCTCGACCGCTTGCCGGGCGTGTCCTGCATGTCGACCGTGCCGGCGACCGGCAGATACACCGGCCTGAGCCCGCCCGCCTCCATGGCATCCAACGCCAGGCGATCGGTCTGTTCGTCTTGGGAGCCGATCATGGCCACGTCGAGACTGTTGCGGTCCTTCATGCTGTGGGCGACCGCATCGCCTGCGGACTGCGTATCTCCCACCGCGGCATTGTTCGGCGTGCAGCCGGCCAGCATGGAGATGCCGAAGACGGCTGCAAGGAGACCGGCTGCGGCACGCCGCGCGAAACCGGTCATCGTGTGGCTTTCCTGAATAGCGCCACCGTTTCGACATGGTGGGTGGTCGGATAGATGTCGAATGCGCGAATATCAGCAAGATCGTATCCGAGCGAGGCCAATGTGGCGGTGTCGCGTGCCAGCGATGCCGGGTCACAGGCGATGTATACGACGCTTCGCGCGCCGGATTCGGCGATCTGCCTGCATACCTTCGCACGTGCGCCGGCACGCGGCGGATCAAGCACCACGATATCGGGTTTGGCCAAATCGTTGCGTACGTTGGCAAGCGTCTTGGCCACATCGCCCACACGGGCGTCGACATTGTCCAAATGGATGGCCCTCAGATTGCGTTGCGCGTGTTTGACAGCGGTCTTGCCACCTTCCACGCTCAGCATGCGCGTGCGGCCGGCGCTTAACGTGGCCAACGGCAGCGTGAACAGGCCGGAACCGGAATACAAATCCCACAGGCATGCGGAAGCGGCGCCGTCAAGCTCGCCATGCACCAAGGACATCACATGGCCGGTCAACGCGATCGGCGCGTGACGGTGCATCTGCCAGAATCCGCCGGCGTCCACACCGTATTCGAATTCACGTCCGCACACCGTCACCTTTTCGGTAAGCTCGCGATTGCCCGCCGTCACCTCGCCATCGACGAGCACGGCGTAGTTGTCGGCGATTTCGGCATTGCCGCGAGGCTCGGGAACAGACAGACGAATCTGCGATCCGGGAGTGAATCCCCCATCCCACACGTGTTCCTTCTCGGCCACGTTAAGCAACGCGCGACTGGCCAACGGCATGGTGTCGATCGGCACACGCACGTGGGTGCCGCGTCTGCGCATGGACGGTCGGCCGTTCTCGTCCGCGATCATCTCGATGCGGGTACGCCAGTGCAGCCCATGCTCCGCCTCATCCTCGGGCATGCGCTCGATCGGCACGTCAACGTCGACATGGCCGAGACGTCTCATCTGTTCGGCGATGGACATGGATTTCCATTTAAGCTGTCCGGGCAGTGAGACGTGCACCAAATCGGCACCGCCGACGCCGCCGCCCATGGCAAGCGGACCCGCCAACGGCCATACGGGTTCGACGCGGTCCTCGCTGGCTTCCAGCACTTCCGTCACTTCGCCAGTCCAAAAACGGTCCTCGCGATCATGTGGCTCGTCCAACACGACGCGTACCAGCTCGCCCGGCAACGCGAATCGCACGAACACGACGCGTCCGTCGATGTGGCCGACGCAACGGCCTTGGTCGGCGTATCGTTCGATGCGGATGGTCGATTCCATCAGTGCTGTTCCTCCGTTTCGTTGTTGTCGTCCATCGCGTCGGCGTTTGGTTCGGCCAACGTCTTATGCCGATGCATGGGGGTGGCCACGATGAGGTACGACACCCAGATGGCCAACGCCCAGAACGGAATGCCCATGAGCAGACGTGCAGTGCCGAGCCAGCCGACCTGGTTGGACAGGTACAACGGCACCTGCACCACCAGTCGTAGGGAGAACACACCGATCCACAACGCGGTGATGATGGTGTACGCGCGGTTCAATGCCTTGTCGCCACGCCAATCGGCAAGCCATGCGCGCAGATGCTCGGTTGGCAGTGTCCGGATGAATTCGATCACCAAGCCAAGTCCCGGTACACGTACCATCAACGAAATGGCGAGCAGCACGATGTAGAAGGCGTTGGTCAGGAATCCGAACATGTAGTAGTTGCGCGCCTCGTGGCTGTTCCATGCCAGATCAGGCAGATGCCGACTGCCAGAAGGCCGGAGACGGCGCCCATGACGGATTGGCGTTGGCATAGGCGGACGATCACCTGCAGTACGGCGAGGGCTGCGGATACGCCGATGGTCAGATGCAGGTCGGAGGTGATGACGAACATCACCACGAACACCACGCCCGGCAGCATCGATTCGACGACGCCGCGCGGACCGCCGATCGCGTCGATGACGGAGAAATCGTCGGCATCGCCGGCGTCGGCGAGCGCGCCGAGGCCGGTTCTTTTCTTGGTTTCGGTTTCAGCCATGCGTTTGTGTTTTCGTGGTCGTCGTTCGCTCAGCGCACTTCGGAGAACATCGGTCCACGCGACAACGTGGTCTTGACCTCGACCTGCTGGTCGGAGTCAAACGGTCCCTTCGGCTGGCCTGGAATGTCCATCGTCCTGCCTGCCTGTTCGGCTTCGGCGGCTTCCTTGGCGGCCTTGCGTTCGGCCGGGGCGACCGGCGGATGCATCGGGATGAGGTCACGCGGGGCCAGCGGGTCCTCGCCGCGTTCCACGACGATGTTGGAGAAAAGCTGGTTCAGCGCCTTGGTTTCGGCGTGGTCCGGATCGGTGGCGGCTTTGCCGGAGAAGATGCCGCGCAGCATCCACCGCGGTCCGTCCACACCGACGATGCGGGTGACGACCTTGCGTCCGCCCTTGACCACGACCGGCAGTGTCAGTTCGGTGCCGAACACGCCGTCGGTCTCCTTGGCGTCTTTGTTGGCCTCAACCAGGTCGGCGCGCACGTCATCCCACAGTCCCATGGTCTTCGGCGCGGCGAAGGCTTCGATCTCCACGCTGGAGGATCCGTAGGTGATGGTGGTGCCGAGCACCTGCTGGGTGGCGCGGTTGGCCTTCACGCGCAGTTCGATGCCTTGGAGGAACGGCAGATAGTAGGCGCCCATGTCGAGGTATTCGTCATAGTCGGGCACGTTCTCGTCGTCGACGTCCCACGGACCGTGCTCATCGCCACGGCCGTCGTACTCATCGGACGGTTCCGGAAGGATGGTTTCCTGAATTCCACCGGCGGGCGCCTCGGCGGTTTCGGAGATGGCCTCATCGGCCTTGTCGTTCTCTTCGGCGGCGGCTTCAGCGGCTTCCTCGCTCTGACGCTTCTTCTTGCCGAATCCAAACAGTCCCATGATGTTCCTCATTTCATTACGGTTGCAACGTGACTAGCCTAGCACCCATGCTTAATACGGCTGGGAATCGGAGTGTGTCCTCCCGTTGCCCGGCATTGGCCGGATGACGGCCGCAAAAACTCACACGTCGTAGGTGATGCTCAGCGGCGCATGGTCCGACCATCGCAGGTCGTAGGTCGGAGCTTTGTCGATGACGAATCCGCGGGCCGTTTCGGCGAGTTCGGGTGTGGCGAACTGGTAGTCGATCCTCCAGCCGACGTTGTTGTCGAAGGCGCGGCCCCGCTGGCTCCACCAGGTGTACGGTCCTTGGATGTCTCCGCACAGGGAACGCATCACATCCACGAATTCCAACTCCCCCAGCCATTTGTCCACGTAGGCGCGTTCCTCGGGCAGGAAGCCGGCGTGCTTCTCGTTGGCTTTCGCGTTCTTGATGTCGAGCGGCGTGTGCGCGATGTTGAAATCGCCGCACAATACCGCCTGCTTGCCGCCGTGCGCCGCTTCATCGCGCAGTTGTCCCATACGTACCAGCATGGTGTCGAGGAAACGGTATTTCTGCTTCATTTTCTCCGGATCGTCGGTGTTGCCGGCGTGCACGTACACGCATACGACAGTGACGGTGTAGCCTTGCGGGGTCTTCACATCCGCTTCGATCCAACGGCCGGAATCGACGTCCTCGGCAAGTCCCGGCAGTCCGTAGCGTTTGTCGATGACGGGCAGCGCGGAGAGCAGACCGACGCCGGCGCGTCCCTTGATACGGCAGATCTCGTTCATGCGATCAAGCCCGCTTTGGTCGGCGATGCGTCCGGCGGTCGCGTATTCGAAGCCGAATTCGTCGAAGATGGGGTCGATTTCGTTTTGCGGGGCGCGTACTTCCTGCATGCACCACACGTCCGGCGTGTTCTTCGCGGCCCATTGCTCGATGCCTTTGCGTTTCGCCGCGCGGATTCCATTCACATTCGATGTCGTGATTGTGATCGTCATAGCGCCTTAGCCTAGCCGGAATACAAGAAAACCTCCCTTGTGGGAAGGGAGGTTTTCCAGATGGCTGACGCGATCAGTCGAGTCCGAGCTGCAGCTTGCCGCCCGGGATGGCGTCCAGCAGGTCGCGGGTGTACTGCTTCTTCGGATGGTCGAAGACCTCGTCGGTGGTGGCATGCTCCACCAGCTTGCCGTGTTGCATCACCACGACCTCATCGGCGATCTGACGCACCACCGCCAGATCATGGGTGATGAACAGGTAGCTCAGTCCCTTTTCCGCCTGCAGGTCGTTGAGCAGGCGAAGCACCTGGTCCTGCACCAGCACGTCCAATGCGGAGACGGCCTCGTCGCAGACGATCACATCCGGATCGAGGGCCATGCGCGCGCGATGGCGATGCGCTGCCTTTGGCCGCCGGAAAGCTCGTTCGGATAACGGCTCATCACCGATTCCGGCAATTCCACCATGTCGATGAGCTCGCGCACACGCTTGGCACGGCTCTTCTTGTCTCCGATGCCGTGGATGCGCAGCGGCTCCTCGATGGACCGGTAGATGGAGTACATGGGGTCGAGCGATCCGTACGGGTTCTGGAACACCGGCTGCACATGACGTCGGAAGTCAAGCAGCTCCTTGCCCTTGAATCCGGAGATGTCTTTGCCGTCGTAGGTGACGGTGCCGGCGGTCGGCTCAAGCAGTTTCAGCACCATGTTGGCCACGGTGGATTTGCCGGAACCGGATTCGCCGACGATGGCCAATGTGGTGCCCTTCTTGATGGAGAAGCTCACATCGTCGACCGCCTTGAACATCTCCTTCTTGCGCGGCAGCTTGAATTCCTTGGTCAGGTGATCCACCGTGATGATGGCTTCACCCTTCTTCAGGGAATCCTCGTTCACCGCGTGCTCCATGACCGCGGTGGCGTCGCCGCCATGTTCCTTGACGGAGATGATGCGCTGCGATGCCAAGGACGGCGCAGCGGCGACCAAACGCTTGGTGTACGGATGCTGCGGATGCTGCAGCACTTCCAGTGAAGGACCGGATTCCACGACCTGGCCCTTGTACATGACCACGATATGCTGGGCGCGTTCCGCGGCCAGACCGAGATCGTGGGTGATGAACAGCACCGCGGTTCCCAGGGAATCGGTCAGCATGTGCAGATGGTCGAGGATCTTCTTCTGCACGGTCACGTCAAGCGCGGAGGTCGGCTCGTCGGCGATGAGCAGTTCCGGACGGCAGGCCAGACCGATGGCGATCAGCGCACGCTGACGCATGCCGCCGGAGAATTCGTGCGGGAACTGGCGGGCACGGGTGGCGGCGTCAGGCAGACCGGCCTCGGACAGCAGACCGGCGATGCGGTCGCCCATGGTGGAGCCGACCACATACTTCTTGGCGATGTACCATGCGTCATCGTCCTTCACCCCGGCTTCAATCAGGCCATCGGCCACACGCCAGCGGGTTTCGGATCCCGGAACCCATTCCTCGGCGAACCGGGCCATGATCTTGTCAAGCTCGTCACCGCTCTTGCCGATCTTGACAAGAGCCTCCTTGGCCGCGGCGATCAGATCAGGCAGTTCCTTGGAACCAAGGAAGGTCTCATCGTCATTGCCCTTGAGCTCCACTTCGTCACCGGCCAGGGCCTTGGCGAATTCGGAACGCTTTTCGTGGTCGATGTCCATGTTGTTGGCCACCAACGCTTCCTTGACCTGGGTGCCGATGCGCCACACCGGGTTCAGGTTGCTCATCGGATCCTGCGGGACAAGACCCATCTTGCTACCACGGAGCTTGTCGAAATCCTTCTGCTTGAAGCCGGAGATCTCCTGGCCATCAAGCTTGATGGAGCCGCCGACCACATGGCCGGTTCCCGGAAGCAGGCCAAGCACGGCCATGGCGGAAGTGGATTTGCCGGAACCGGATTCGCCGACGATGGCCACCCACTGGCCGGGATACACGCTGAAGGACGAGTTGCGCACGGCATGCACGGCCTTGCCTTCATCGGTGGTGAAGTCGACCTGGAGGTTCTTGACCTCCAACAGCGGCCCGTGGGCGCGCTGCATGGCCTCGAGGTTGTTCTCGGTATTCATTTCAGTCATCGAATATCCCTTCACTTACACTCAGCCGTACGGCTCTTCGGATCGAGCGCGTCCTTGACGCGTCGCCCATCATGATGAATGCCAGCACGGTGATGGCCAGCGCGGCGGACGGATAGAACAGCACCATCGGGTCAGTACGCAGGATGGACTGCGCGTTGGAGATGTCTCCGCCCCAGCTGACCGTGGTGGTGGGCAGGCCGACGCCCAGGAAGCTCAGCGTGGCCTCGAGCACGATGTAGGTGGCCAGCGAGGTGGTGCCGACCACGATGATCGGAGCCAGCGAATTCGGCAGGATGTGGCGGAACAGGTTGCGGATCGGGGTGGATCCCAGAGCGGTGGACGCCGTGTTGAATTCAAGGTTCTTGGCTTCCATCACAGCACCTCGCGCGATTCGTGCCACGGAGGTCCAGCCGAACAGCGTCATCACCAGAATGATCTTCCAGATGGAGCTGCTCGTTTTGAACATCTGGAGCACCACGATGGCGCCAAGCAGAATCGGCAGCGCGAGGAAGATATCGGTCAGTCGGCTCAGCACGGCGTCGACCCATCCTCCGAAGAAGCCGGCGATTGCGCCGATCAGCGTTCCGAGCAGCACCACCAGCAGTGTGGCGAACACGCCGACGCTCAGCGAGGTGCGGGTGCCGTAGACCACACGGGAGTATACGTCGCAACCTTGCAGGTCGAAGCCGAACGGATGGCCTGAGGAAGCCGGCTCAAGGGAATTGTCGAGCGTGCAGTAGTTCGGGTTCTGCTTGGTCAACACGCTCGGGAACAGCGCCACGAACACGATGAAGATGATCAGCAGTCCGGAGATGATGAACAGCGGGTTCTTACGCAGGGTTCGCCATGCGTCGGCCCACATGTTCGAAGCCGGTGCGGATTCGTCCATCGAGTCGACGGCCTTCAGGGGCGTCTCATCGAGCGGTGCCACATAGCGTTCCTGTCCCGGAAGCACGGTGGAAGGATTGGTCTCATTCATTTCGGTCATTTCTTGTTCCCTCCCTCGACTCACGCGTAACGGATTCGCGGATCAAGCGCGGCGTACAGCATGTCGACCAGCAGATTGCAAACCACGAAGATCAGCATGAGCAGCGTCACGATGGACACCACCAGGTTGCCTTCTCCCTTGAGGATGCCCTGATAGGTCAGGTAGCCGATGCCATGCACGTTGAAGATGGTTTCGGAGATCATCGCGCCGCCCATCAGTGCGCCAAGATCCTGGCCCAGATAGGTGACGACGGGGATCATGGAGTTGCGCAGCACGTGGCGCAGCATGACGGATTTGTTGTCCATGCCCTTGGCGCGCGCGGTGCGCACATAGTCGAGGGCGATGTTGGACGAAATCTCCGTACGGCTCAGACGGATGATGTACGCCATCGATACCGAGCCAAGCACCATGGCCGGCATCAGCAGATCAAGGAATCCTGGATTCGCTCCGGCGGTGACCGGCAGCAGATGCCACTTCACACCGAGGAAGTACTGGCAGAGGAAGCCGGTGACGAAGGTCGGCACGGAGATGAGCAGCAGGGAGAAGATCAGGATGACGGTATCGCACCACTTGCCCTTCTTCAGGCCGGAGATCACACCGAAGATCACGCCGAAAACCGCTTCGAACACGAAGGCCATCAGGGCGAGCTTGATGGTCACGGGGAAGGCGCGGCCGATCACGTCGATGACAAGCTGTCCGGAGAAGGTCTTGCCGAAGTCGAGGGTCAGCGCGTTCTTCAGGAACAGCAGATACTGGACGATGAACGGCTTGTCCAGATTGTATTCGGCACGGATCTGGGCCGCGACCGCTTCGTTGACCGGCTTGTCGCCGAACATCGCCTTGACCGGTTCGCCCGGCAACGCGAACACCAGGGCATACACCAGAAGCGTCGTGCCGAGAACCACAGGGATCATCTGCAGAATGCGTCGCAGAAGATACTTGCCCATTGGTTTCTCCTTTTGATTACTCACTCGTTCGCCAGCCGTTTGCGGCTTCGTCCCCTACGCTCACGCGTATAGGACATGAGGCCCGGGGCGGCCGGCGCTTGCCCCGTTACGTATCAGTGATACTGCACCACAGTGCTTTATATTGCAGTTTCATGAAAGACAGCTGAAAATATACCCCACGCGCGGACATCTTCTGTTGATGTCGCATGTCCAGCCGTCATGGACCTCCGATGGAAGCCCCGTTTATTACGCGGAAAGGAAGGAACGGATATTCGAATCCGTTCCTTCCTTCATGTCGATCCTACGAAATCAAAATCAGAGAACGGCTCACTTGCCGGACTTGGTCATGTTCTCGTAGACCGGCAGGTTCTGCCAGTTCATCTCGAAGCCGGAGACACCGGTCGAGGCCACACCATAGGCATTGGCGTAGTACAGCGGAACGGCCGGCAGGTCGTTGAGCAGCACTTCCTGTGCCTGCTGGTACAGCTTGTTGGCGTCTGCGACGGACTTGGAGGCAGCGGCCTTGTCGCACAGCGCATCGAACTCCGGGTTCTTGTAGTCGCCATCGTTGGAGCCGTTGCCATCGGCAGCGGCGGAGGCGAAGTTCTGCACCAGGTAGTTTTCGGCGGACGGGTAATCCGGCTGCCAGCCGCTACGGAACGCGCCGTTCACCTTGCGGTCGGACACGGCGGTGCGGAAATCGTTGAAGGTCGGGTACGGGTTGGTGGCGGCCACGCCGGCGCCCAGCACGTTGTTGATGGAGTTGACCACGGCGGTGTAGATGACTTCGTGGCCACCATCGGCGTTGTAGGCGAAGGTGAACTTGTCATCGGAGGTCCACGGGCTGATGGCGTTGGCCTTCGCCCACAGTTCCTTGGCCTTCTTCTCGTTGTACTTCAGGTTGCCGGAGCCCTTGAGGGAATCGGAGTAGCCCGGGGTCAGCGGGGAGGTGAAGTCGGCGGCCGGGGTGCCGGTGCCGTTGAGCACCTTCTTGCAGATGTTCTCGCGGTTGATGGCCATGGAGACGGCCTGGCGACGCAGGGTGCCTTCCTCGGTGTCGGCTTCGAAGTGCTTCAGCTTGGCCGGGATGGTGAACTGCTGGATGACGGAGCCGGCCTTGTTGTAGGCCTGTACGGTGGAGTCCTTCTGGAAGGTCTTGGTGGCGGAGGCCGGGACGGACTCCATCACGTCGAGGGAACCGGACTGGATGTCGGCGTAGGCGGCCTCATCCTTGGTGTAGACCTTGAAGGTCACGCCGTCGTTCTTGGCGACGCGGTTGCCTTGTAGTCGGGGTTCTTCACCAGCACGATCTGGTTGTCGTGGTCCCAGGACTGGAACTTGTACGGGCCGTTGCCGACCGGCTTCTCGCCGAAGGCCTTCGGATCCTTGAAGAAGGATTCCGGCAGCGGAGCGAATGCGGTGTAGCCGACCTTGATGGCGAACACGGAGTCGGAACGGTTCAGGTCGACGGTGAATTCATGGTCGTTGACGACCTTCAGGCCCTCGAGCTGTTCGTCGCCCTTGAGCTTGTCTCCATCCTGGAGCTTGTCGTAGCCCTTGATGGTGGAGAAGAAGGAGGAGCCGAGCTGTGCGTTCTTGGCGTTGGCCGTGTAGCTCCATGCCTTGGTGAAGGATTCGGCGGTCACCGGGGTGCCGTCGGTGAACTTCCAACCATCCTTGAGCTTGATGGTGTACTGGGTGGCGTCATCGTTGGACTTGATGGACTCCGCCACTTCGTTGGAGGCGTTGCCCTTGGCGTCGAAGGAAATCAGACGTGCGAACAGCAGGTCGAGCGGCTTGCCGCCGCCGGTCTCGTTGCAGTCGCCTGGGATGAGCGGGTTCTGCGGTTCGGAATTGTATGCGGTGATGACGTTGGAACCCTTGTCAGCGGTGGAGTCACCGTTGGAAGAGCCGCAACCGCTGAGCAGCATGCCGAATGCGCATGCGGCCGCAGCGAAAGCCAGAGCTTTCTTCTTCATGGAATTCATATTCTCCTTATCCATTATTTCCAGAGCCGTAAGACCCTGTTCAAAAAGAAGGCGGGCGTCAATACCGTGGCATCAACGTCCGTCTTCGTTCTGATGGTGGGTTCATTATCACTCGATTGAGGGACAACCGCTCCATATCCGAGGGAGGCCCACGCAAAATAGTCAAATCAAAACTCATCATCTGATAAAACAATCCGTTTTTCCCGCTTATCGCCGGAACAACTTATCCGCATCGTGCGTATGGACGGACGCGGACATATCCGTTCGCTGTCAGCGTACTTTGCCAATCCGCGTCACGCCCGTGGAAACGCCTGCCCGTATCGTGCCTTCAACTGTTCGATGGACACGTGTGTGTAACGCTGCGTGGTCTTCAGCGAGGAATGCCCCAGCATCTCCTGCACCTCACGCAGGTCCGCTCCCCCGTCGAGCATATGGGTCGCCGCACTGTGGCGCAACGCATGCGGACTGATGTCAGGCACGCCGGCCTCCCGTGCCCGGTCGTGCACCACCTTGCGCACCATACGTTGACCGATCCGCCCGCCCTGCGATCCCAAAAAGAACGCGTCGTCCGACATGTCACCGCATAGTACGGGACGGCCATGTTCCAGCCAATCGCGCAAGGCCTTGTCGGCTGGTGCGCCGAATGGCATGACACGCTGCTTGTCGCCTTTGCCGGTCACTTTCACCGTGCGGTTGCCGAATGTCACGTCGGCCACGTCGAGTCCGACCAGTTCCGCCACACGCATGCCGGTGGCATAGAGCAGTTCCAGCATGGCCGCGTCACGCAGCGCGATCGCCTGTTTTTCATATTCGGTTCCTGCGATCGCGCCTCCATGCCGTCCTCATCAACGCGGTCCATCAGCTGCTGCGCCTGCGTTTCGTTCAATACCGCCGGCAGCGTATCGGGGATTTTCGGCGTCTGCAACGAAGCCGCCGGGTTGGCGGACGCCATGTCATGGTCGTACGCCCATGCGAAGAATCCACGCACGGCGACGGTTTTGCGCGCCATGCTGCTGCGTGCGTGATTTTTGGACGATTTGGCCATCCACAGGCGCAAATCCTCGATGGTCACCTCATTCAGATCCACGCAACCCTGTTTCCGCAACGCCACCAAGCATTCCTCGACATCGCTGCGGTACGCCCTACGGGTGTTTGCGCTCAACCCTCGGTTGGCTTTCAGATAGGCGTCGAATCCGTCCAACGCATCACACATGCAAACCACCTTCCGCTTCGTCTGAAATGAACAGACACCACGCAGACACCGTATAAATGCCATTCCGCAGCGCGATCGAATGTCATCTCACGCGATGGCACGATTCCATTATGTCCCCATACCGATAGACTGATGACGATTAGGCATCCTACGAACAGGCGGTATTATGACTCGTCATTCCATTCATGACGTACAGCATCCGACAGCCGAAAACCCCGATGATGGGATTGTGGCCAGCGCCATCGACCTGACCAAGGTCTACGGCTCAAAAGACAACGAAGTGATGGCGTTGGATCATGTGAATGTGGAATTCAAGCGCGGTGAAATGACCGCCATCATGGGCCCTTCCGGTTCCGGCAAGTCCACGCTCATGCATTGCATGGCCGGACTCGACACCCCTTCGTCCGGCAAGGTGATCGTGGAGGGACTCGAGGTCTCCTCCATGAACCAGAAGCAGTTGACGGACCTGCGCCGCGAGCAGATTGGCTTCATCTTCCAATCGTTCAATCTGGTGCCGACGCTGTCCGCCGAAGAAAACATCCTGCTGCCGTTGCAGATCGCGAAACGTCCGATCGACCGCGAATGGTTCAACCAGGTGGTCAAGGTGGTCGGTCTCGAAAAGCGTCTTACCCACCGTCCAAGCCAGCTGTCCGGCGGCCAGCAGCAGCGCGTGGCCTGCGCCCGCGCCATCATGGCACGACCGTCCGTGATCTTCGCCGACGAGCCGACCGGCAACCTCGACTCGCGTTCCAGCCGTGAAGTGCTTGGCTTCCTGCGCGATTCGGTACGCGACTACGGCCAGTCGATCGTCATGGTCACCCACGATCCGCGTGCGGCCTCCTTCGCGGACCGTGTGCTGGTGCTCGCCGACGGCAACATCACCCGCGACATGCAGCATCCGACGTACAACGAGATTCTTGAGGTGTTCGCCGGCGACGACGACATCGACGATGTTTCCAAGTACGCCGCCTCCACCGCCGTTCCGACCGTGACGGAGGACTCGCAGGCATGATTCGCATAGGATTGCGCGACGCGCGCAGCCATTTCGGCCGTTTCATCATGTCGATCGTGGCCATCGCGCTCGGCGTGAGTTTCGTGGTCGGCTCGTTCTGTTTCCGCGAAATGCTCAACAACCAGGTTTCACAGATGATGTCCACCAATGCGGACCATGACGTGTACGTGCGCGGTTCGCAGGAGAAGAAAAAAGATTCGTCGGCGATGTCGATGGGATCGACGAAAAGCTACAACGATGTCGACGTCGATCTGGCGGGTACGATAGCCAAGGTCGACGGTGTTTCCTCGGCACGCGTCGTGCACATGCTGTCCGGCGTGGTGCTGCTCGACAAGCATGGCGATGCGGTGACCACCATGGGTCTCCGACGCTCGCCATAGGCATGGGCGAAGTCGTCGCCGTGGCGGTCCGCCAAGTTCACGACCGGCACGTGGCCGAAGAACGGCGATGAGATCGCCCTTCATTCCTTCGCCGCCGAACAGTCGGGTCTGAAGGTCGGCGATAAGACGAAAATCGTCTATCCGGACGGCGCTCATAAGGTGACCGTCAGCGGCATCTTCACCACCGATGCCAGCCAGGCAGGCGCCATCATCATCGCCATCGATCCCGCGACGGCCAAGGAACAGGCGAACAAGCAATCGGACGATCCGGACAAGACTGCGTTGATCAGCGTCTACGGCAATAAGACCACGCCGCTTGACGACAACGCGCAGCAGCAGCTGGCGGACCGTATCAACAAGGCGCTGCCGAGATCGGCGAAGGCGCATGCCATCACCGGTGATGAATACCGTGACGAATCAACCAAATCCACGCAGGACGCGCTCGGCTTCATCCAACCGCTTATTCTGATTTTCGCGGTGATCGCATTGTTTGTCGGCTCGTTCATCATCGCCAACACGTTCTCCATGATCGTGCGCGAGTCGATGCGCGGCTATGCGCTGCTGCGTTCCATCGGCGCTTCTCCCCTGCAAGTGTTCTCCACGGTGATCGTGCAAGCTCTGTTGCTGGGCCTGGTAGGTTCGCTCGCAGGCATCGGGCTCGGCTGGGGCATGGTCAAACTCATCGCATCCGGTTTGGCGAATATGGGTATGCCATTGACCGGCGCCACCAATCCGACCGTTTCCGACATGCTCGTCGGCCTTGTGGTCGGCATTGTGGTGACGTTGATCGGTGCGGCCCTGCCGGCGCGAAATGCGGCGCTTGCCCCGCCGATTCAGGCGATGAACGAAACCGTCAATCCGGAAAAGCCCGTCCTCGCACGTGGCATCCTCGGCACCGTCATGGTGCTGTTGGGCTTCCTGAGCTGGGGTTTCACCTACGCTTTGGCCGCCGCGGATGGTGACGGCGGTCCGACGCCGTGGAAGGCGCTCAACAGTATCGCTGTCGGCTGGCCGCTCGGTATTGGCGCGGCGCTGGCCGTGATCGGCGTGATTGTGGCGGGACCGGCATACGTGTCCACCGCGGGCGCGGTGCTCGGCTGGCTGCCATCGAAGGCCTTCACCGTGACTGGGCGTCTCGCGCAACGTAACATTTCTCGTTCGAAACGTCGCACGTCCAACACCGCAGCCGCCCTGTTCGTGGGAGTGGCGATTGTCAGCTGTCTGGGCGTGGTGGCCACGTCGGCGAAGGCTTCGGTCAATTCGCTGGTGGATACCGGGCTCAAAGCCGATTTCGCCGTATCTTCGGCTTCGGCCGGGCAGATTCCCGACCAGGCCATCAAAGACATCAAAAAGGTCGATGGCGTGAATCATGTGGTGTCGAACCGTGTGGTGCTTGGTGTGAAATATGACGGCAAAGCCATCAACGGGTTCACGTTCGCCACACAGCCGGAGCTGTTCACCAAGATCTTCGCCGCCGAAACCACCGAAGGTGATGCCGCTGCCGCGTTGAAGGATGGCAAGCTGCTCGTCGGCAAGACCATTGCCGACGATCGTGGATGGCATGTGGGTCAGAAGGTCAAGGCCACGGCCGAGAACATCGTGGTAGACAAGGAGGCCACAGCCAAGGCGCAGGCCGATTACCAGCCAAGGTGCAGGCGCATGTGCAGGAATTGCAGTCGCAGGCCCAGCAATTGGCCGCATCCGGCGACTCGGCAGGAGCGCAGGCCAAGGCTTCGGAAATCGAACAGTACACGAACGACGCCAAGAACGTCGATCCGAAAACGCTGGTCAAGACGAAGAAGGTCACCACCGGAAAGACGCTGACCATCGGCGCGATCGTGTCGAATTCCGTATACCGCGATTTCGCGATCGTCAACGACGATTTGGCCGAGCAGATCGGCAACAAGCAGACCATGTTCGTCATGCAGGCGTTCGTCACGGACAAGCGGGGCGCCGACACGGCCCAAGTCAAGAAGGCCCTGAAGAAAACAATCAAGAAATACTACACAATCGTCGTGTTCGATCGTGACGAGTACAAGTCCACGATGAGTTCGATGATCGATCAGATGCTCATGGTCCTGTACGCGTTGCTGGCTTTGTCCATCATCATCGCCATTTTCGGCATCGTGAACACGCTGGCGTTGAGCGTGTCGGAACGCACCAAGGAGATTGGTCTGCTCCGTGCCATCGGCACGTCACGTGGCCAGGTGCGTGGCATGCTTGGCATCGAAGCGGCGATCATCTCCGTGTTCGGCACGGTGTTGGGTTTGGTCGTCGGCGTCGCCGCGGGAGTGGTGATTCGTGCGGTCTACGCGTCCGAAGGTTTGGAGACGCTGGCGATTCCGTGGTTGCAGCTGCTCGTGTTCCTGCTGCTGTCGATTGTGGTCGGTCTGGTGTCCAGCATCTCCCCCGCCTCCCGCGCGTTGAAGCAGCCGGTCCTTGACGCCGTGGCGAGCGAGTGAGACAGTTGGAGCGGAACATCGAAAGGAGGCAGCAATGCCTATTCCCAATGAGATTCCAGTAGGAGCGCGCATCGTGGTGCGCACCTTGGAAGGCGTCGATCCCACCGATCATCGTATGAAGTTCCGCGATTACGTAGGCCACGTGCGTTCGTGGGACGGTCAGAAACTGGAGATGACGCGCGATGCGGCGGCGAACGGCTCACGTCCCGAGCAGCGTGTCACGATTCCCGCCGACGAAATCGTGACGATCAAGCCGGTGCCGGAACGTTCCATGACTCGGCCACGTCCGTAGTCGCATACCTCCCCCTACCGCGCGCAAAGACAAGAGCGCCGCAATCGCACTGATTTTCTGCGATTGCGGCGCTTTTGCATAGCGATGGCGTCAGTCGTCAGACCACGGAACGCGCCTGCGCGATCGCGGTACGCTCGCCGTCGAATCGCACGATATGCTCGCCTCTGCGGGCGGATTCCAGCAGCGTGCGCTGCCAATCGTTTTCGGGAATCGACAGTTCGACCGTCGCGCAATGTTCGGCGTACTCCGGCTGCCTGCTGGCGGCCTTGTAGTCGCGGAACGGTTGGCCTTGGGTGAAGAAACGGTCCATTTGCTTCACGTCGCCTTCCGTGGGGCGCACGCCGGTATCGGCCATGTCGTGCAGCACGTTGGCCACCAACGTCAATCGGTTGGCCATGTTGCGTAGCAGGGTCTCCACGTTGGCCGCGTCCTCCTCCACCATGCACGTGTGCGGTTCGGATCGGTCAGCGCCACGCGCGTCATGTCACGCCAGGACCCGGCTGCGAGCGCGGCCGCGATGTTGCGGTTCGGGTTGGCCACCAGCTCGTTGATCATGGCGGTGGCGATGACGTGAGGCATATGTGAGATGAGCGCGGCGCAACGGTCATGGGTGGCGTCGTCAAGTACGATGAGCCGATTGCCGCAACGGTTCACGATCATGTCGGCCACGGCGCGGAACCGGCGGTATTCGGTGTGTTCGTCGACGGTGATGGCCCAGAGCGCGTCGTCATAGAGTGTCGGGTCGGATGCCTCCCAGCCGGACAGTTCGTTTCCGGCCATCGGGTGTGCTCCGACGTAGCAGCCGTCAAGACCAATGGCTTTGACTTGGTCGCGGACCATGCCTTTGACGCTGCCCACGTCGGTGAGCGTGGTTGTTTCCGTGTCGATCAATGGTTTCAATGCGCCGAGGATTTCGGGCATGGCCTTGAGCGGGTTGCACAGTACGAGCACGTTCGGTTTGGTTTCGGCGAGTGCCGCCAAGGTGGGTTTGCAGATGATGCCGTCGGCTTCAGCGGTGGCGTAGGGGCGGTCGTTGTGGTTCCATGCGGTCACTTCGCAGCCGGCGTTGACGAGTCGGCGTGCCAGTGATCCTCCGATGAGGCCGAGTCCTACGATTGCGATGCGTGGCTTCACCACATCAGCTCCCTTCTGACGGTTTCGTCGTTCTGCCAATCGTCCGGCAGGTGGCTGTCGTCGAGTCGTACGCCGCCTTGCGGCAGCATCCATGAGGTGACGGGCGGGTTGGGGCGTTCCCTGCGCGGGTAGACGGCGAGTGTTTTGGCCCAGTCGCCATGTTCTGCGATTTCCACGAGCGCGTCGCGGAAACGTTCCTCCCAAGGGGCGGCGTCGAGGGTGACAATGAAGCTGTATGTGCCGGTGCGTCCTTTGATGGGCCGTGAGATGAAGCTGGTCATGTTCAGTCCCGCGTCACGGAACACGTCGAGCAGGTTGGCGAGCACGCCTGGGCCGGTGACGAGCGGGATGAGCGTCAATACCGATTCGTATTCGACGTTAGCTTCGGCGCGTGGTTTGGCGAGCAGCCGTGCGACTTCGGCGCGTGGCGCGAGCACGAGGAAGTCGGTGGCGGCTCCTTGGTAGTCCTGGATGGCGGTGCCGATGCGGGTGATGTCGTACAGTTCGCCGCAGATGGCGGGACCGAAGGCGATTTCACCTGGGATAAGGTCCCGGCAGGCCGCCGCGTTGGATGTGGCCGGCTGTGTGGAGAGCCGATGTTCGGCGATGAATCGTTTGCATTGCGCGAGACCGTGCGGATGGGCGGTGGCGATGCGCGCTTCGGCTGGATCGGCTCCTTGCGCCACGTATGCGTCGAATTCGACGTTCACACCGACGCGTGCGAATCCGACAAGGTCCTTCGCGTCGATCAGGGCGTCGAGGTTGGGGACCACGTACCCTTCGACGTTGTTCTCCCAGGCCACGATTCCCCAGCCGTCGCCGTGCTGTGCGGCGTCGAGAATCTGCGGCACATCGTCCATGGGCATCAGGTCGAAGCCTTGCGGTTCGAGCCGTGCCAACTCTTGGGCGGCATTGACGGCCGCCTGATGGGTGAAGGTGCCTTGTGGCCCCAGATAGAACAGCTTGCGTGCGCTCATTGCCGCCTGTGCCTCCTTGTTGCGGGTCATCCTAAGCACCTTAGCGCATTCGCGAGGCTGTGGAGGGGTCTAGTCCACCGGTTGGGCGGTGTCATGGTCCGGTTCAGACGATTCGTTCTGGTCATATTCCGTGGAGTCATCCTCAGTGCGCGGCGGCATCGTGAACCAGCTTTTAGGCAGCGCCAGCATGATCAATGGAATCAGCACCACGCCGTATAGCCAGAAATAGCCGGCGTTGTTGCTGAAATACGGCAACGTCGCCGTCTCGCCGAATCCGACGGGAATCATGGCGTCCCCGCCCGGACCGTAACCGGCCATGACGGTCCAGACCACCAGTGACGAACTGATCAGATGCAATGCGAGGCCCGACACGCCATCACGTGAACGCGCCGACCATGTCGAGATGATGACCAGAGCATATGCGATCACAAGACCGTAGGAATATTCGCCGACGCGCCCATGCGGTGCGCCATCGTGCCGATCACGCCGACGACGGCACCGGCGAGCAGGTCAACCAAAAACCGCGCCCATACCGGTAGACGATGCGACCACGGCAGCAGCCTGCGGTCGATGCCGTCCTGTGATTGCGATTGCGGTTCCGGCTGTGTTTCCTGCGTGCGTTGCGTCATGTCCTCCACTATGCCCTACGTTCCTTACAAAACAGCAAGAAAGGCAAGAGATACGCGGAAAACCGCCGACATCTCTTGCCTTTCTTAAGCGTTTAGCGCACTAGCGGAACACACTACCGTTCCCGCGAAGCGCCAAAACAATGCGAAGAATCACTTGTTATTCTGAGCGTTGTTCTGGCGACGCTGCTTGGCGCGCCACTTGTACCAATCCTCACGGCTCAGAATGATCTTGCGCACGCGGATGGACTCCGGAGTGACTTCCACGCACTCGTCCTCGTTGGCAAAGTCCAGGGACTCTTCGAGGCTCATCTTGATCGGCGGGGTCAGGGTTTCCAGCACGTCCGCGGTGGCGGAACGCATGTTGGTCATGTGCTTGGCCAGCGTGATGTTCACATCCAGCTCGTCCGGCTTGTTGTTGATGCCGACGACCTGGCCCTCGTACACCGGGGACTGCGGCTCGACGAAGAAGTTGCCGCGTGCCTGCAGACGCTGCATGGCGTACGGAGTGGCGACGCCCTGACGGTCGCAGACCATGGAGCCGTTCTGGCGGGTCACAATCTGGCCGGCCCACGGAGCGTAGCCAGCGGAGATGGAGGAGGCGATGCCGGTGCCGCGGGTGGCGGACAGCAGCGCGGTGCGGAAACCGATCAGGCCACGGACGGCACGGTGAACTGCAGACGGACCCAGCCGGTGCCGTGGTTGGTCATGTTGTCCATGCGGCCCTTGCGGTCGGCGAGCAGCTGGGTGACGGCGCCATGTACTCTTCCGGCACGTCGATGGTGGTGTTTTCCATCGGCTCGTTGACCACGCCGTCGATGGTCTTGGTGACCACCTGCGGACGGCCGACGGTCAGTTCGAAGCCTTCACGGCGCATCTGCTCGGCAAGCACGGCCAGTGCGAGTTCGCCACGGCCCTGCACTTCCCAAGCGTCCGGACGGTCAGTCGGCAGCACCTTGATGGACACGTTGCCGATGAGCTCGCGGTCGAGGCGGTCCTTGATCATGCGGGCGGTAAGCTTGTGGTCCTTGCCTTCGGTGCCGGCAAGCGGGGAATCGTTGATGCCGAAGGTCATGGAGATGGCCGGGTCGTCAACGTGGATAAGCGGCAGCGGACGCGGATCGTCCGGGTCGACGATGGTCTCGCCGATCATGATGTCGTTCACGCCGGCGACGGCGACGATGTCGCCAGGACCTGCGGATTCGACCGGGGTGCGCTCCAGGCCCTGCGTACGCAGCAGCTCGGACACGCGGAAGTTCTCGATGGAGCCGTCCACACGGGACAGACCGTAGGTCTTGCCCTTCTCAAGGGTGCCGTTGTAGATGCGGACCAGACCGAGTCGGCCGAGGAAGTCGGAGGAGTCGATGTTGGCGACGTGGGCCTGCAGCGGCGCGCCTTCCTCGTATTCCGGAGCCGGAATGTTCTTGATGATGGCCTCGAACAGCGGCTCGAGGTTGTCGTTGTCCGGCAGACCGCCGTTTTCCGGCTGGTTTTCGGAAGCGTAACCGGCCTTGGCGGCGCAGTAGATGACCGGAAGGTCGAAGAGGGAATCCTCATCGAGGTCGATGCCTTCCTCGATGACGTCCTGGGCCAGGCCGAGCAGCAGGTCGGAGGATTCACCGACGACTTCGGAGATTCGGGCGTCCGGACGATCGGTCTTGTTCACGCACAGGATGACCGGAAGCTTGGCTTCGAGGGCCTTGCGCAGCACGAAACGGGTCTGCGGCAGCGGGCCTTCGGAAGCGTCGACGAGCAGCACGACGCCATCGACCATGGAGATGCCGCGCTCCACCTCGCCACCGAAATCGGCGTGGCCAGGGGTATCGATGATGTTGAGGGTGATGCCTTCCGGATGGCCGTACTTGGCGGCCAGCGGGCCGGTGTACTGCACCGCGGTGTTCTTGGCGAGGATGGTGATGCCCTTCTCACGTTCCAGATCGTTGGAATCCATCACACGGTCCGGGACTTCCTCACGCTCGTTGAACACGTGGGACTGGGCCAGCATCGCGTTGACCAGGGTGGTCTTACCGTGATCGACGTGTGCCACAATCGCTACATTTCGGATATCGCCGCGAACCGCCATCGAAACCTCTCTTAGTGTTGCTGTTTTCTTACGTAAACGTTCGGTACGTACATGCTATCGGTACTTAAAAATCCGTACTTACACACAAACCGAGCCAATTCTAGCGAAGCATTACGACACATGAAAAACGGCGGACCTGTCAGATCATGCCGACAGGCCCGCCGTCAATCACGCGAAGAGACGCGCGGACCTTAATCCTCAAGCTCCTTGCCAGTGCGTTCAGGCAGGTACAGGGCCGCCACGCAGGCGAGAATGAACGCCACGGCGAAAACGATGAACGCCACGGCCTTGTTGCCACCGGACAAGGTCAGGAACCATGGCATCAGCAGCGGCGCGATGATCGCGGCCACACGACCGCAAGCCGCGGCTGCACCGGAGGCGGCGCCGCGCAGACGTGTCGGATAGATTTCCGGAGTCACCGCGTACAACACGCCCCAAGCGCAAGGTTGGACGCGGACAGCAGCATGCCGAAGCCCAGCACAGCGGCCACGGAACCGGCTTGGGAGAAGGCGAACGCGGCCACGGCGGACACGGCGAGGAACACGCTCAGGGTCTTCCTGCGGCCCCAGATCTCCACCAGCCATGCCGCGAGGAAGTAGCCGGGCAGCTGTGCGATGGCGATGGCGAGCGTGTAGCCGAACGACTTGGTCAGCGAGCCGAACTGGTCGGCCAGCAGAGACGGCATCCACGTGAACGCGCCGTAGTAGGAGAAGTTCACGAAGAACCATGTGGCCCAGATGGCTGCGGTGCGCGCAAGATACTTCTTGCCGAACAGCTCGCGGGTTTTGATCTTCGGCAGCGGCTCACCCTTCGGGGATGCGACCGGTTCGACGCCTCCGGCCTGTTCGAAGTAGCGCACGGCCTGCTCGGCCTCATCCTCACGTCCCTTGGATTCGAGGAATCGCACGGACTCAGGGATATGAATGCGCGTCACGATGGCGTACAGCAGCGGCAATGCTCCGATGAGCAGCGCCCAGCGCCATCCCCAATCGCCGGTGTTAGGAATGACGAAATAGCCGATGCAGGCTGCGATGATCCAGCCGATTGCCCAGAAGGATTCCAGCAACACCGTCATACGGCCGCGTTGTTTGGTCGGAGAGAATTCCGAGACCAATGTGGAGGCGACCGGCAGCTCGGCGCCCAGGCCGAGGCCGATGACCAGTCGAGCGATCAGCAGAGCCGCCAGCGACCATGACAACGCCATACCGCCATTGGCCAGGCCGAAAATCACCAGCGTCGCGGAGAAGACCGTCTTGCGGCCAACGCGGTCGGCCACGAAGCCGCCAAGCGCGGCGCCGATCGCCATTCCGACGAAACCGATGGACAGCACCCAGCTTTTCTCGGTCGCGTCAGATTGAAATGCGGGTCAGCCGCGATGGCGGCCACGACGAACGACACCAGACCAACGTCCATCGCGTCGAACGCCCATCCAATACCCGAAGCCACCAACAGCTTCCTGTGCGCCTTGTTGAACGGCAGTCGGTCAAGACGCTCGTTGCGAGTCAGCGAGACCTCTCCCCCGACGGTTTGTTGCGATGCGGACATCAACACCCCTTTATCATTGTTTTCCTATTGTGTCGTGAGCTCGTTCAAGCCCGACGATGGCAGGCGATCACGCCGTCATCAATGCGGATAACGCGTCGTCATCCTGGAAAGCAATTCGAGTGTCGTCCGATTCGGATGCCGTTCCGGCTTCGGTCCACAAATCCGTTCCCGGCTTCCGGCTGTACCGGTAGACCGCCGCCGGCCTGTTACGGCCGATCCGCAGTTTCTCACCGGTGTCTTCCAACAGTCCGGAAGCGAGCATTTTACGGCGGAAATTCGCCAAATCGATACGCTGTCCGGCAATCGCCTCGTACACGTCATGCAGTTGGCTCAACGTGAATCGCTCACCCACCAATCGAGTGGCGATGTCAGGCGATTCGATTTTGCCGCGAAGCCGGTTCATGGCGTATTCGACGATGGTGCGATGGTCGAACGCAAGTTCCGGAAGATGGTTGACGGGGAACCACTTGACGTTGTCCCCTCCGGCGAAGTCGATTCGTCCATCGGCCTCGCCCACCAGGGCCCAGTACACGATGGACACCATCGGCAGACCGCCATGCGAACGTGCCGGATCGCCGAACGTGTAAAGCTGCTCAAGATATTTCGGATGCAGCGACGTCGTCGATTCCAGTGCGGCATACGCCGACTGTTCCAATGAATGGTCGGCCCTCAGACCGCCTCCCGGCAACGCCATTGCCCCAAAAAAGGCTGACGGACGCGTTTGACCAGCGGCATCCACAGGGTGGAGCCCATGCCGGACGAAGCGGCACCAGCGCCCACATCTGACTGCGGAACCGGTCCCAAAGCCAGAATCACCACGGATACGCCGACCTGCGGAGCTGCTTGCGCCGTTCCGAGACATTGCCCATGATCAATTGATGGCCTCTTCCAATACTTCGAATTGCTTACAGGAAAGGAGTCTAACACTTATAGTCAACATGACTATAAGTGTGTCGAGTCGCTCATAAACACCAAGAGCCCCCAACGGGGCTCTTGCAAAGTTCAGGCCACGATGTCGTTGGCGATCAGCTCGCGGGCCACTTCACGGTATTCCTTCGCCGTCTTGTGGTTCGGCGCGTAGATGGTGATCGGCGCGGCCGCCACCGTGGAATCCGGCAGCTTGATGGAACGCGAAATCACGGAATGGAACACCTTGCCTTGGAACGCCTCGTAGATACGCTGCAACACCTCCTCGCAATGCAGGGTACGGGTGTACATGGTGACCAGCACGCCATACACTTCAAGGCTCGGATTGATGCGCGACTGCACCTTCTCGATGGATTGCATGAGCAGCGCCACGCCACGCAGCGCGAAGAATTCGGCAGCGACCGGAATGATCACACCGTCGGCCGCGGTCAACGCGTTCACCGTCAGCAGGCCCAACGATGGCTGGCAGTCGATGATGATCACGTCGTACTCGTCCTTGACCTGGCGCAGCACACCGGCAAGCACCTGCTCACGTCCCACTTCGGTGACCAGTTGCACTTCGGCGGCGGACAGATCGATGTTGGCCGGCATAATGTCGAGATTCTCGAAATCGGTGTGGTGAATCACGCTGTGCACGTCCATGCGCGGATTGAACAACGCCGTGTACACGGTATCCTCCACCGCGTTGGCGTTGATGCCGAGACCCACCGTGGCGGCGCCTTGCGGATCGAAGTCGACGATCAGCACGCGCCTGCCGTATTGGCTGAGCGCGCCGCCGATATTGATGGAACTGGTGGTCTTGCCGACGCCACCCTTCTGGTTGCACATGGCGATGACCCTTGCCGGACCGTGCGTCTGCAGCGGCTCCGGTGCGGGAAACGTCTCATAATCACGTCCAAGCAAATCCGTAGGCATACCGTTTACCTTACCAACATCCTCGTGTCAAAAACTCCACTGTTTCCATGCTAGCCCATCATCGCCGTCAGAAACGGCAGCAACACATGCATCTCATGCTATCTTGCCCTTGGATGCGAGGTCAGATATGTCTCGATGAGGTTCTCCGGGCTTACATGCGTGTAGATCTGCGTGGTGGTGACGCTCGCGTGACCCAGCAGTTCCTGCACGGTGCGCACGTCGGCCCCGCCTTGGATCAGATGCGTGGCGAAGGAATGGCGCAATGTGTGCGGATGCAGGGGCTTGTCGATATGCGCGCGTTCCCCGGCCGCACGGATGATCTCCCACACCGATTGCCTTGACAGTCGTTTGCCGCGCTTGTTGAGGAACAACGCGCGTCGTTCGGTGGGCCCTTTCGCCTTCGACTCGAGCTGCGGCCGTCCGTTTTTGAGGTATCTTGCGATCGCCTCACATGCGTAACTGCCAACCGGCACCAGACGTTGTTTGGAGCCTTTGCCCATCAATCTCGCAACGTTCGATTCCAAGTCGACATCGTCAAGATTCGCGCCGCACGCTTCCGACACGCGGGCTCCGGTGGCGTACATGAATTCCAGCAACGCCTTGTCGCGCAGCATCGCGGGATCGTCGGGCATGTCCGCCATGCCTTCGGATTGAGGCCGATTCTGCGAGACGGGGATCGCGTCCAGCAAACTGGCCACCTCGTCCACAGTGAGCACGTCAGGCAGCGTCGTCGCGCCTTTGGGAGCCTTGACCTGTGCCGCAACGTCATTGGACACCACATGTTCGTTCAGTGCGAAGCGATGGAATGCATGGATGCTGGCCAGTCTTCGTGCCTTGCTGCGCGCGGATTCTCCGGAATCGTCAAGAAAGGCGATGTATCGTTCCACGTCCTGCGTGGTCACTGCATTAAGGTCTTGAATGCCTTGCGTCGCAAGCCAGCCGTTGTATTTGCGCAGGTCCGAGTCATATGCGCGCACCGTGGCTTTCGCAAGTCCTCGTTCCACGTCGATGTACGCGAGGAACTGATCAATCAAGCGTTCGATATCCGTCATCGTGGTCCTCCGTTTGCATCGTCATCATTTGTCGTGTCCGTTCCGTCACGCTCCCGTACGGAACGCGTTGCCCACATGGAGGATTCCAAGGACGTTCGTTCCAAGTGGAAGCCGTCATTGGATGGAAATCAACATTCCGGAAAGTCTATTCAAAGTATCCGGTATGGGGAACGCGATACGCAAGAACCCCCGTCCGCTTGCCGGATCGGGGGTTCTGAAGTTCACAGGTGAACCGTCGGGGAAACTCAGGCTTCCTTCGGAGCGTTCACGTCAGCCGGAAGAGCAGCCTTGGCCTGCTCGACGATGGCCTTGAAAGCCTCCGGATCGGAGACGGCCAGCTCGGCGAGAGCGCGACGATCCAGCTCGATGCGGCAAGGTGCAGGCCCTGGATGAAGCGGTTGTAGGTGATGCCTTCGGCGCGGACGGCAGCGTTGATGCGCTGAATCCACAGCTTGCGGAAGTCGCCCTTGCGAGCCTTGCGGTCGCGGAAGTTGTAGGTAAAGGAGTGCAGCAGCTGCTCCTTGGCCTTACGGTACAGGCGGGAGCGCTGGCCGCGGTAGCCGGAAGCCCTCTCGAGAACGACGCGACGCTTCTTGTGGGCGTTTACTGCGCGCTTGACACGTGCCATATTTGATTCCTCAGCTTTCTATTAAGTCTTTGTTTCTAAGCTCTCGCTATGCTCAGCGACCGAGCAGCTTCTTCATGTTCTTGCTCTGGGAAGTGGCCAGAACACCGTCGGCCTTCAGCTCACGGCGCTTACGAGCGGACTTGTGCTCGAGGTTGTGGCGCATTGCGGAGCCGGCGTGCATCAGCTTGCCGGAACCGGTCACGCGGACGCGCTTGGAAGCGGCGGAATTAGTTTTCATCTTCGGCATTGCTGCCCTCCTTGTTTATTACTTCGTTTCGGAAGTCTTCGGTTTGTCGGATG
>ENA-OQEX01000010-OQEX01000010.1-human-gut-metagenome-genome-assembly--contig:-NODE-10-length-101339-cov-5.403618_pt1 | contig 101339 bp, 105 predicted proteins | sample MGYA00242802_ERZ504649 | MGnify/ENA primary metagenome ERZ504649 (study PRJEB26092, sample SAMD00036194) | human gut metagenome | host: Homo sapiens | study: EMG produced TPA metagenomics assembly of...
GCTACACTCCCCATCGGGTTTCCCCTTTGGATAAACTGATTGACGATAGGATTATATCGAACCCAATCCTAACTTCTTGCTAAAGAAGTATTTATTAAGCGACCATTCTGGGCGCACGGGCGTAAATCTGCGTCGTCTTTATGCTCTTGTGTCCGAGCATGGAGCTGACCGTTTCGATGGGAACACCGTTGGAGAGGAATATCGTCGTGGCTGCCGTGTGGCGGCTCTGATGCCACGTGATATGCTTGGTGATGCCGCAACGCTTGGCGACGGCACGGATACCGGCAAGGCACGTGTTATAATGCGGAACGGGAAATATCCTGCCGTCCCCGCACAGTCCCCGGTATTTGCCGATTATGCGGTTGGCGATGTCGAGCAGGCGGATGTTGGACACCACGCCCGTTTTCTGGCGGTTGATGTTTATCCACTCGTGTTCGTCGAAGTAGGTGCGGATATTCTCTTCCGTAAGGTTGCGCATATCCGCGAACGACAGCCCCGTGAAGGCGCAGAACAGGTAGAGGTCGCGGTACAATTCCTGTTTGGCGTTTTTCAGTTTCCCCTCCATCAGCAGGCGGATCTCATCTTTGGTCAGGAAACTGCGTGTTGTTTCCTCCTTCTTGATTTCATACTCGCGGAACGGGTCGCGCGTCAGCCACTCGTTGTTGATGGCGATGAATACCATCGTCCGTAACGGGCAGACGTACAGCCACACGGTATTGGTGCAGCAGTGCTTGTCCGTGCGCAGGAACATCTCGAAGTCGGAGATGAAAGCCGGGGTAAGCTCTTTTAGGGCGATGTCCTTCACATGGTAGCGGATGTCGAGGAACTCTTGCATGTGCTTGTAAACGGTGCGGTACTTCAGCAGCGTGCCTTTGGCTTTCATGCCTGCCTCCACCTGCTTCTCGTAGTCCTCGTTGTGCTGGCGGAACACCTGCATCAGCGTGTGGTAGCGGTGTTCCAGTCCGAGAAAGGCGTTCTTCACCTTCTCCGCCGTGACGAAGTTGTCACGCTCCATGATTTCCTGATAATGCCTGTTGATGCGTACCCGCATCTTGTCAAGCATACGGTTCGTTTCGAGTGCCGCCGTGCTTCTGCCCGTGACACGTCCACCTTTGGTGTCCCACAGTTTCGGATCGACAGTCAGTTTGCAGCTGAACTGTGTCTGGCTGCCGTCCACCGTGATGCGTCCCATGACGGGAACTGTCCCGTCCTTTTTCACTACCTGACGCTTGAGGTAGTAGATTACTGAAAATGTACTCTTCATTGTCCTTAATTTTTGGGTTTCAAAATTAGTTGGTGAAGAGTCCGGTGTTGGTACGCAAAACGGGGAGGAACGGCGCAATCTTTTTCCGTAACCTGATTTTTCGCATGAGTTATGGATAACTCACTATTCCTTAGAGCCTTGTTTCGCTATTCGTACCCGTTTGTCGCATTTTCGGGCATGGTTACGAACAAGTAACGTAGCGGCGTCAGGATTTGGCTTCGGCAGGGATTGTAATGGCTTCACGGATTATCGCCACTTCAACCAAAACCCTTGTAACTCAATTCTATCACTATATCTTTCCGCATTTCACTTTTTTGTAGTAACTTTGCAGAAAAATTATCCAACAAGTGGTAAGCGTCTTCGTCTATATGATAAACGGTACCTCCTAAATTTATGGTTAAAGTCTTTTTCATTGTATCCTGTTTTTAATTGTTTTTTAAATGATTCACTGTATTCGTCAACTCCTCCCAAGCAGTCTCCAATCCGCTAAGGAATATTTCACCCTGAGGAGTGAGATTATAATATTTACGAGGTGGTCCCTGAGTAGACTCTACCCATTCGTATGAGAGCAGGTCATCGTTTTTCAGCCGGGTAAGCAGCGGATAAAGCGTCCCTTCTACTACAATGAGCCGGGCTTCTTTCAATCTTTGAATGATATCCGAAGCATATGACGGCTCTTTGTGCAACAACAATAAAATGCAGTATTCCAGCATTCCTTTGCGCATCTGAGATCGTACATTGTCTACATTCATAATTTATAATACTTTGTTTGGCACAAATATATGTATTATATCAGTACCATGTATTGCATAGTTCTATTATTTTGCATAAATTAATATTTAAACAAGTAAAAGAAAGGAAGTTCCCTTTTTTTTGTTGTAAAAAGTTTATCTTTGTTTCTCGTTATAACCCTAAAAAGATATAAAGATCATGTTTACCATACAAAAAGCGACAACCAATGATATTCAGTTGATTAACGAGATGGCTCAGATTGTATTTCCGGCCACCTACCAGGAAATTCTTTCAAAAGAACAATTGGATTACATGATGGACTGGATGTACTCTCCGAAAAATCTGCGTAAACAAATAGAAGAAGAAGGGCACATCTATTACATAGCTTACAAAGATGGAGAAGCTGCCGGATATGTTTCCATACAGCCCGAAGGAGAACATTTATTTCATCTGCAGAAAATCTATGTACTTCCTCGTTTTCAAGGTTGCCGGTTGGGCAAAGCACTATTTGAGCAGGCCGTCAAAGCAATTAAAGAAATCCATCCCGGACCTTGCGAAATGCACTTGAATGTAAACCGTAACAATAAGGCTTTACAATTCTACCAACATTTAGGAATGGAAAAAGTTGCAGAAGGAGATTTCTATATAGGCAACGGATATTATATGAACGATTATATCATGGGACTGAAAATCTAACCCTATCTTACAAAAACAAAATGGACGAATATCGTATCAACGGATTGACCATAAAAGAAAATTTGCTGCAACTGGCAGAAAATGGAAATAAAAAGTTCACCGAATCGCTGCATCCGGGAATAGAAAATGTATTGGGTATCCGCATCCCTGCCCTAAGGCGGTTAGGAGCACAAATTGCCAAAGATGACTGGGAGAGTTATCTACAGACTGCGGATACTTATTATATGGAAGAACGTATGTTGCAAGGTATGGTAATAAGCAATCTGAAAATGAAAGACATAGAAGCATATCTTTCACTGGTTGCCCGGTTTGTTACCATCATCAACAGTTGGTCTGTTTGTGACACTTTTGACTTTTACGGCAAACAACGGTTTGTTGACAAGAACAAGAAAAGGGTCTGGCTATTTTTGGAAAACTGGATGAAATCCGACAAAGAATATGAGATACGTTTCGGAGTAGTAATGGCAATGGCTCATTATATTGACGAAGAGTATATAAACAACGTATTGCAATGGATGGACCGGATCAGTCACGAAGGATATTATGTGAAGATGGCTGTAGCATGGGCTTTATCCGTATGTTATGTCAAATTTCCTCAAAAGACGGTGAACTATCTGAAGGAAAATCATTTAGATGACTTTACCTACAATAAAGCGCTACAAAAAATCATAGAATCTTATCGGGTAAGCACGGAGGACAAAGAAATCATCCGCAGCATGAAAAGAAAAAACAAATAATGTTCATTATTTACCGCAAAGAGGATTTGAATCCTTCCGAAAGAAATTCACCATTCATATTCGGAAAGATTCAAACTGCTCCAGCAGCTATTAATAATTGGGAAAAGTTATTCCTCCCAAACCAAATAAGCTGAAACCAGCCAATGATTCAATTTATTGCCATCCACCTGTTGTGCCTCAGGGATACTTACCTTAAAAGAATGTTTACCGGCCGGCAAGTCACCAATAACAGCCTCCTCAGGCATCACATCGCTACCCGGACACCAATTGGAACGGGATAAATCTGAAGAAGCCAAAGGTTCTTCAATCTCTTTTGTCGTATAACCCTTATCACCTATATATGCGGCAACTCGTGGTATCAGCCATACTCCCGTAGCTGGGTTAAAACGGCGGAAAGAAGCACAGTCGTCACGCCAAGGAATGAAATTCAACACCTCCTTGCCATCAACAGACACAATGTTTCGTTTCTCCACAAACTCATCTCCGCCACTATGCCCCCCGTGACCTGTAACAATATACTTCAAACGAACATTCTTGGCAGCTTTCGACATATCAAAATCCATCACCACATCTTTGCGTGAGAAAATATCCGGATAAGTCTGTCCGATATAATACACCGTATTCATCAAAGGCTTCACACGCGCTCCGGTATCACGTCGCAAGTAATCTTACTCTCCTTCACGTCCAATTCCATGCTGGCCACATACCCCTCGGCAGTCCATGTATCAATATAAATTCCCACGTATGCCTCTCTCTCCAATGCCGGATAAAGATCGGTAATATCCTGCACCCAAGTCACACTCTTTTCCCATTTCGGGATATATACAGGACGTCTCTTGCTGCTCAAAGAATCATTATCCGAACTATAATACCCCACACCGAACGGGGTCATAAAACGCATCAGTCAAGGTAGGCACATAATCCTTACCCGGAACAATACCAATCATTTTTTCATATTTGGCACTGTCTACCGCAGGAAACGCCCTCTTGCCTTCGGCTATATTCATCAGATTGATCACCGATTCTTTGGGAAGCACAAAACAAGAGCCAGATTTATCCCAACGGTCACCATTGGAAGCTACAGTTACTTTCAGGGTAACATCCACATCTCTTTTGTAATCGGGCAAGGTTATTTTCTTTAAAATAATACGCCCGTTTACCAGACGGATCACTCCGTCAGCATTGGCAGGAGTATAATTAGGAAAAGAGTCGGGACGAAAACAAACAGGGGTCTTGTCGAATACTTGAATATGAGTATTTCCCAATGCCGGTAATTCTTTGTGATTTGCGGCATCGGCCGGCATCATAAAAGTTGCCGCCACAGCCAGTGGAGCAATAAAGGTCAGCAGGTTCATTCTTTTTAATTATAGGTTAGTAATCAAGGGTATATAAATTAATTTCACAAAAAAACTACACGATTACACAAATCTTCCGATCTGTATAAATCCATGTAATCTACAATAAAAAGGGGTTATTGATGCTGTTCACGCAACAAATCATTCACAGTCTTCACCGGATTAAAGGTACTCAACGGCACTTCAACGAAAACAGTGTTCCAGTCACTCATCGCACCATTCCACAAGCCCGGAAGTTCCAATGCTTTCAGTTCTCTACCGTTCTTTGATTTATAAGAGATAAAACCTGTAGCCTTATCCACATACTTCACCAAGTCGAATTTGTTTCCTTTATAATCTCGTACCGCACACACCAAATCCACCGGATTAAAGTGAGTACCTTTCTCGAACATCTCTTTCTTGGCCGGATCATTCATGTCAATCTGAGAACTTTCCAAAATTTGCAGTGAAACAGTACCATCCGCATTATAAGCCAGGAACGGGCCGCCTCCCGGTTCACCCACATTCTTCACCATACCGCATACACGCATCGGACGGTTTAACTTCTTACGCAGATAAATAACCAAATCGGCATCTTCCAGATCCTTGATATCCGGTTTGCGGCAACATAAAGTCTGCTGTAAGAAACGAATGATCTCTTCCAGCTGCGCATGTGTATATTTACCGCCATCCAGCAATTCCAAATATTCAAATACCTGCCTCTGCAGAGTAACCAGTACCCCCGCAATCAGCTTTTTATACGTAACAGTATCCTCTTTCAAGCGATCGGGCACCACATTATCTATATTCTTGATAAAGATAACATCGGCATCCAGGTCATTCAGATTCTCAATCAGCGCGCCGTGCCCTCCCGGACGGAACAACAGTTTGCCTTTATCGCGGAAAGGTTTGTTCTCCATATCGGCAGCAACCGTATCCGTACTCGGTTTCTGTTCAGAAAATGACACATCATATTCTACTCCATACTTCTTTGCATAAACGGCAACCTTCTCTTCCACCAGCTTTGTGAACAATTCACGATGTTCCGTAGAAACGGTGAAATGCACATTCACTTTTCCGGTTCTGCCTGCCGCATACAACGCGCCTTCCACCAAATGTTCTTCCAGCGGCGTACGCACACCATCCGCATACCGATGGAATTTCAACAACCCCTTCGGTAATGCCCCATAGTTCAAGCCGGCAGCTTCCAGCAGATTGGCTACTATAGGTTTATAATCCTTCCCGGCCATCAAAGCATCAATATTCTTTCCTGTATTATCCATACAAGCCGCATTCAAGTCATTGTAGAATGCGAAGCTATGAATATGGTCGAAAAATTTCTTTTCGAAATCTGTCTTCGGAGTATTGTAATCAGCCCCAGGAATTCGAACAAATTCTTGAACATGCGGCTGGCAGCACCAGAGGCGGGTACAAACTTCACGATGGTTTTCTCACCTTCCTTATATGTATCCCATGCTTCCAAATAATTTTTCATTTCATTTTCGGCGGGAGCCATGATTCCCTTTTCAACAGAAGCGGCTGCATCCAGCTTCAAAAATGGGAAACCCTTTCAAAGCAAGCCAGTTGTTCTGCAATCTGCTGCTCGGAAATTCCTTTTTTCACTAATAAGTCTTTGTCTTCAGGTGTTAACATAAGTACATGATTTTATATGGTTTAAATAAATTGTTACCTTATTCTTTTACTATTAATTGCCCAAAATACAAAAAAATGCGAGAACACTACCTAATAAATAAAGAAAAAAACTACCTTTACCCTCGAAAAGATTTCACGTGTTATGGAAGAAAAAGCATTTTTCACAGCCAAAGAGCGTGAGCAACTGTTCGCCCTCTATAAACGATTGCTGCAATTATCCGGCGACACCTTGCAGAAGGGTGATTGCCATAAGTTAAAAATACACCTCATAAAAGCAGTTGCCGAAGGTAACCTGCCACGAAATTGTTTCGGATGAATCCTATCATCAAAGATATGCAGACCGCCGTCATCGTGGCCGAAGAAATTGGGATGAAACGGGCTTCCATCCTGGGGATCATGCTGCACGAATCGGTAAAGAACCATTTATGCACCTTAGCATCTGTACAACAGGAATATGGAGAGGATGTAGCAGGGATCATACGCGGTCTTGTGAAAATCAATGAGCTATACTCCAAAAGCCCTACCATAGAATCGGAAAATTTCCGCAACCTGCTACTCTCTTTTGCCGAAGACATGCGTGTTATTCTGATCATCATTGCAGACCGCGTGAACCTGATGAGACAGATAAAGGAGACTCCCAATATAGAAGCACGCACCCAAGTAGCCAACGAAGCTGCCTATCTGTACGCACCGCTGGCACATAAGCTGGGGCTATACAAACTGAAATCGGAACTGGAAGACCTTTCCTTGAAATATACCGAACACGACGTATATTATCATATAAAGGACAAACTGAACGAAACGAAAGCCTCCCGTGACAAATACATAGCCGCCTTTATCGAACCGATACAGCACAAGCTGGAAGAAGCAGGATTAAAGTTCCACATGAAAGGCGTACCAAGTCCATCCATTCCATCTATCAGAAAATGAAGAAACAGAAATGTCCCTTCGAAGGAGTGTATGACTTGTTTGCCATCCGAATCATTCTGGACTCTCCCGTCGACAAGGAAAAACAAGAATGCTGGCAGGTATATTCCATTGTGACCGATATGTATATGCCCAATCCCAAACGCCTGCGCGACTGGCTCTCCGTACCCAAAAGTAACGGATACGAATCCTTACACACCACTGTAATGGGTCCTGAAGGCAAATGGGTGGAAGTACAGATACGCACCGAACGCATGGACGAGATAGCAGAACGTGGTCTGGCAGCCCACTGGCGTTACAAAGGCGTAAAAGGAGAAAGCGGTTTAGATGAATGGCTGACCTCCATCCGGGAAACACTGGAGAACGCCGACAGTGACCTGGAAGTGATGGACCAGTTCAAACTGGAATTATACGAAGACGAAGTATTCGTATTCACCCCCAAAGGTGACTTGTACAAGATGCCGAAAGGAGCGACCGTACTGGACTTTGCCTTCGCCATCCACAGCAAACTGGGTTCCAAGTGTATCGGAGCAAAGGTGAACGGAAAGAACGCACAATTAAAGCAAACGCTGAACAGCGGCGACCAAGTAGAAGTCATGACTTCAAACACCCAGACACCCAAACGCGACTGGCTGAACATCGTCACCACTTCGAAGGCAAGAACCAAAATACGCCAGGCCATCAAAGAGATAGAAGCCCGCCAGACAGAGTTCGCCAAAGAGACCATAGAACGTAAATTCAAGAACCGCAAGCTGGAATACGACGAAGCAGTGATGATGCGCCTGATAAAAAAGCTGGGATACAAAACCGTAACCGAGTTCTACCAGGACATAGCCAACGAGACAAGAGATGCAAACGACATCATCGAAAAATACCTGGAACTGAAGAAAAAGGAAACGGAAAACCGGGAAGATATTGTCTATCGCAGCGCCGAGAATTTCAGCATGCAGACAGCACAGGATGACAAGACCTTCAAAGAGGATGTGCTGGTCATTGATCAGAATTTGAAAGGACTGGACTTCAAATTAGCCAAATGCTGTAACCCTATCTATGGCGATGATGTATTCGGGTTTGTAACCATCAGCGGAGGAATCAAAATACACCGTACCGACTGCCCTAACGCACGAGAATTGCAATCACGTTTTGCCTACCGTATCGTAAAGGCGCGTTGGGCTGGAAAAAGCCACGGCAAACAATACCCCATCACGCTGCGCATCGTCGGTCATGATGATATAGGAATTGTGACAAATATCACCTCCATTATCAATAAGGAAAACGATATCCTGCTCCGTTCCATCAGCATCGACTCGCACGACGGGCTGTTCAGCGGCATGATGACCGTAATGGTAGATGACACTTCAAAGCTGGAATCATTAGTAAAAAGATAAAGACAGTAAAAGGAGTAAAACAGGTAAACAGAGGATAAACCCATCCCAAGCTTAAAAAAAAATGAATGAACTGCATAAACGACTAAAAAGCTTTACATACGCTGGAAAGGCGTATGTAGTTTTTTAAGTAAGGAACACAATGCCTGGATACATTGCACAGCCATCATCGCCGTAACCATTGCAGGCATCCGGTTGGAAATAACACGCACCGAATGGCTTGTCATCCTCCTGTGCTTTGCAATGGTACTGGCTGCCGAAGCATTCAACACAGCCATAGAACGCCTGGTAAACCTGGTATCCCCGGACTACCATCTGTGGCCGGAGACGTAAAGGACATAGCAGCAGGAGCGTACTGATTTGCGCCATATTTGCCGCCATCATAGGGTTGATAATCTTTGTCCCTTATTTTTAAAGGTGTTAATTTACCATTTATTTCACTAACAGTTAAAGACCTTTTATAAAAAAACAGTAATTTAGCCCCGATAATTTTTAAACAGTGGAACTAATGAAGAAAATTTTGCTTTCAACATTATTGTTGATTATAGGGTTAACCACATACGCAGCCGTATGGCAATCTCAAGGAGAAGCAGAAATAACCTTTGAGAAAACAACACATAATTTCGGTTCATTTCCCGAGTCAAGCCCGAAAGTTACCTGTGTTTTCAAATTCAAAAATTCGGGAGATGGTCCCCTAGTCATCCATCAAGCGATCGCATCTTGCGGATGTACTGTTCCCCAATATCCTAAAGAGCCCATCAAACCGGGTGAAAGCGGACAGATAACAGTGACTTATAATGGAGCCGGCAAATTTCCGGGACATTTCAAGAAATCAATCACTATCCGCACAAACGGGAAAAATGAGATGACACGTCTTTATATAGAAGGTGACATGACCCCGAAAGACACAGCTGCCGAATAGAATTCTCACATCATAAGAGAGAGGATGTATCAAAACAAAAGAAGATTCGAGTTTGATACATCCTCTTTTTATATCCGGAAAACACTGCCCCGCCTGCCTGTATGCAAGTAAAAACAAAAAAATAAGAAAAAAAGAACATTTTTCCCCAATAATAAGCCACTCTTATTCTGATTAAAATAACGTACTTTGCAGCAAATTTAAGAGAACAATGACAAACAAGCTATTATTCTTTGTCCTACTGGCCCTCTGTTTCAGTGGCTGTGACATGCTGGAAACCCATCCATACGATGTACATATTACAGGAGAAAGAGAACTGAACAACAAAAACATCCAGTTGATAGAAAACAAAATGCAAGGCAAAAAAACAATCCGCTTTGCCATGATCAGTGATACCCAACGATGGTACAACTCTACCGAGGATGTTGTAAAAGCCCTCAATGCCCGTGGTGACATAGACTTTGTCATTCACGGAGGAGACCAATCCGACTTCGGTGTCACAAAAGAATTCATATGGATGCGGGACATATTTAACAAATTCCAGATGCCCTACGTATGCCTTTTAGGCAATCACGACTGTCTGGGTACAGGTGAAGACGCATACAGGGCCATTTATGGAGATCCCAACTTCGCCTTCACAGCCGGAAATGTACGCTTTATCTGCCTCAATACCAATGCGATGGAATATGATTATTCGGAACCGGTTCCCGATTTCAACTTTATAGAAAATGAACTGAACAACCTGTCGCCTGAAATAGAAAAAACGGTATTCGCAATGCACGTAAAACCTTTTGAATTTGTATTCAACAACAATGTAGCAAAAATCTTCCAACTATACGTCAACCAGTTCCCCAAAGTCCAGTTCTGTCTTTACGGCCATGAACACAAATTCGCAGTAGATGATCTATTCAACGACGGAGTTCTGTATTTCCAATGCCCCTGCATAGACAAACGCATCTACTTATTATTCACCATTAAAGAAGATGGAACCTACGATTATGAAACAGTTGAATTTTAAAAAGATATTTCTGAACCTATTGTGGCCACTATTGCCTTTTACGGCACAAGCCCAAGAAAATAATACACTTTACTCCATCTTATCCAAAGACAGCATACTTGTCCCCTCCCCTTCCGTTCAAAACCAAGAGGAAGATATTGTAACCCAAATGCCAAACCGGCACCATAAATACGACAAGCGCGTACACCGTTACAGGCGTGCGTGGGAAGCTTTGATCCCCACCCACACCAAATTACAGTACGCCGGTGGAATGGGCCTGTTATCCTGGGGCATAGGCTGGGATTATGGAAAAAGAGGCCAATGGGAAACCGATCTTCTTTTGGGCTTCATCCCCCGCTACTCATCCAAACATTTCAAGATGACCATGACCTTGAAACAGAATTATATCCCGTGGAGTATCTGGCTGGGCAAAGACTTCTCGCTGGAACCGCTGACTACCGGAATCTATTTCAACACCGTATTCAGCGATGATTTCTGGACAAGCGAACCCGAGCGCTATCCCCGTGGATACTACGGATTTTCCACCCGTATCCGCACCCATATCTTTCTGGGACAACGCGTCCGTTTCGACGTGCCCGAAAAGTACCGGAAGTTCTCTAAAAGTATCACCGCATTCTACGAAATCAGCACATGCGATTTATACGTTGTCAGTGCGTTCAACAACAGTTATTTGAAACCCGATGACTATCTGAGACTATCATTTGGATTGAAATTTCAGATATTCTAATCAAATCATGAGGATGTTTCTCTATTTTTTCACTATTTTTGGGCATTTATTATGATAAATTTCAAAAATAATAACATAGAGAAACATGAAACAAGAAGAAGAAAAATCGGTTGGATTGCCCGATAACGCGTTCCGACCTCTGAAACCGGGGGAACAATATCACCCCATCATGTCACCAAACAAAAAATATCCCGAAGTAAACCTATGGTCTGTGCTATGGGGTATCGCCATGGCGGTATTATTCTCGGCGGCCGCAGCTTACCTGGGATTAAAAGTGGGACAGGTTTTTGAAGCCGCCATCCCTATCGCCATCATCGCCGTAGGTGTATCGGGAGCCGCCAAGCGTAAAAACGCGTTAGGTGAGAATGTCATCATCCAATCCATCGGTGCCTGTTCGGGAGTCATAGTGGCAGGAGCCATCTTCACATTGCCCGCCCTTTATATATTGCAGGACAAATACCCCGAAATGACAGTCAACTTCTTTCAGATGTTTGTCAGCTCACTGCTGGGAGGTATTCTGGGAATCCTGTTCCTCATCCCCTTCCGTAAATATTTCGTCAGCGACAAACATGGCGAATATCCCTTCCCCGAAGCCACTGCCAGTACGCAAGTGCTTGTTTCCGGCGAGAAAGGCGGAAGCCAGGCAAAGCCATTGCTTTTTGCAGGGCTAATAGGAGGTCTGTATGATTTCATTGTAGCCACATTCGGCTGGTGGAATGAAAACTTCACCACCCGCGTATGCGGCTGGGGTGAGATGGTTGCCGAAAAAGCCAAACTGGTGATGAAAATAAACACCGGTGCGGCAGTATTAGGCTTAGGCTATATTGTCGGCTTGAAATACGCGGCTATCATTTGTGCCGGTTCATTAGTGGTATGGCTGGTTATTGTTCCGGGTATGGCCCTGTTGTTCGGCGATCAAGTGCTGAATGCATGGAATCCGGCCTTGACACAAACCATTAGCGAAATGTCACCCGAACTTATATTCAAGGAATATGCCAAAAGTATCGGTATCGGTGGTATCGCCATGGCCGGTGTGATCGGTATCGTGCGCTCATGGGGCATTATAAAGAGTGCTGTGGGACTGGCCGCCAAAGAGATGGGCGGCAAGAAGGTGGAAGCAAACGTCATCCGCACGCAAAAAGACCTTTCCATGAAAGTGATCGCCTTCGGTTCCATCTTCACCATCCTGCTGATCTTACTGTTCTTCTTTTTTGATGTGATGCATGGAAATGTATTACACAGCATTGTAGCCATCCTGCTCGTAGCCGGCATTGCATTCCTGTTCACCACCGTAGCCGCCAACGCTATCGCCATAGTCGGCACTAACCCAGTATCGGGAATGACACTGATGACACTGATACTTGCCTCGGTAGTAATGGTTGCCGTTGGACTAAAAGGCGCTACCGGCATGGTTGCCGCACTGGTTATGGGTGGTGTGGTTTGTACGGCACTCTCTATGGCAGGCGGGTTCATCACAGACTTGAAAATAGGTTACTGGCTGGGCAGTACTCCTGCCAAACAGGAAACATGGAAATTCCTCGGCACACTGGTATCGGCAGCAACTGTGGGCGGCGTCATCATGATCCTGAACAAGACCTACGGCTTCTCCACCGGCGCATTGGCAGCTCCGCAGGCCAACGCGATGGCAGCCGTAATAGACCCGTTGATGAACGGTGTAGGCGCTCCCTGGCTGCTTTACGGAATAGGCGCCGTACTGGCATTGGTGCTGACCTACTTCAAAGTACCCGCACTGGCTTTTGCGCTGGGTATGTTCATTCCACTGGAATTGAACCTGCCGTTGCTGGTAGGCGGAGCGGTGACTGGTATGTCACTACCCGCAGCAAAGACGAGGCGGTGAACGCCGAACGTGGCGAGAAGGGAACTTTGCTGGCATCCGGATTCATAGCCGGAGGCGCATTGATGGGGGTTGTCAGTGCCGCCATGCGCTTTGGCGGTATCAATCTGGTCAATGAAGAATGGCTGAGCAACCCGTTGAGCGAAGTGCTGTCAATAGTCGCCTATATCCTCCTGATCATATGGCTGGTTAAAGCCAGTATGCATATCAAGAAAAAATAACCCTTTTTCAAATACCGTGAAAATAAAAGCTATATGAAACGAATCTTACTAATGAGTTTACTTGCAATCTCTACCGCATTGTCTGCCCAGAAACCTGTAGAGTTGGAATTATGGCCCGATAGCGTCCCCAACTCCAACGGCATCACCACCCCCGAGCAGAAATTAGAGAACAACCGGATTTCCAATGTCAGCGAGCCTACCCTTACCGTTTATCCGGCAGCCAAACCGAACGGACTGGCCGTCGTGGCTTGTCCCGGAGGGGGATACATACGCCTGGCAATGAATCACGAAGGGCACGATATGGCAGACTGGTTCAACGCACAAGGCATCACATACGCCGTATTGAAATACCGTATGCCAAACGGACACCATGATGTACCGTTGAGCGACGCCCATCAGGCTATCCGGCTGATGAGAGAACACGCCAACGAATGGCATATTCAAAAAGTGGGTATCATGGGGACCTCTGCAGGCGGACATCTGGCCAGTACGGCAGCCACCCACTATACAGCCGGAACGCGTCCGGATTTTCAGATCCTGTTTTATCCCGTCATAAGCATGGATCTGTCCAACTGCCATAAGGGCTCACGTGACAATCTTTTAGGAAAAAGCCCGTCAGAAGAGCTAGTGAGACTTTACTCCAATGAACTGCAAGTAACAGGCGACACTCCTCCCGCCTTCATCATGCATAGCAGCGATGACGGAGCTGTACCCGTCAGCAACAGCGTGAGCTATTACCTGGCGCTGGTAAAGAATAAAGTCCCTGCTTCCCTCCACACCTATCCTATCGGCGGCCACGGCTGGGGCTTCCGCGACAGCTTTACCTATAAGCGCCAATGGACGGGAGAATTAGAAAAATGGCTGAGAGAAATACTGTAAAAAAGCAAGGAGGCGTGTCAAAACAAAAATGACTGCTCCTAAAAGTTACAGATAGTAATTATAACACTTAAAAGGGTCGTATCAAGCTCTGTATGGAGTAATGATACGACCCTTTCTTTAGTCTTTTAGGATGCTCAATTTTCAGATTATAAGTTCATATTTCCAAAAACTGAATTGGGACACACCCACTTTCTATTTCCAATAAACACCTGCATCTTTATCTGCAGAAGAAAAAAAAACAGGCATTCGTTTCTCTTATCGCTTATTTTCTTGCGCCAAGCTGAATATCCAAGTGATACAAAGCCACATCACCACCCAGCTTGATCTTGTCCAAAATACCTTGAACGGTAGCTTCCTCTTCCACCTGCTCGCGTACAAATCCCCACAAGAAATCCTGAGAAGCCTTGTCCTTTTCAGCAGAAGCAACATCTACCAGTTTGTCAATCAATTCGGAAACATGGCATTCATGCTTGTATACATGCTCGAACACATCCAGCGGAGAGGCCCATTCCTGAGGAACAGCATCCACAGCCCCCACCTTGGCTTGTCCGCCACGTTTCATCACATATTGCGCCAACATATCAGCGTGATCATTCTCCTCATGAGCCTGCGCTTTCATCCATGAAGCAAAACCTTCATAGCCTTTCGCAGCGAAAAAATAAGACATGGAAAGATAAAGATTGGCCGACCACATTTCGGCTACAATCTGAGCATTAATTGCGTCTTGTAATTTTTGTGAAATCATAATTCTTTTATTTTTAGTTAAATTGTAACTGTTGCAAATATATAATTTTTCTAGCGATTAACACTATGTCTGTCCACCTTTTTATAAAAATTATATTTTATCTCATCCAAATCTTTGCGGTTCAAAAGAAAAGTCTTACCTTTGCACCCGCTAATACGGGTTATTAGCATTAATTCAAATCATTAATTATAAAAACATTATTTAGAAATGGCAACTAAAATCAGATTGCAAAGAAACGGACGCAAAAGCTATGCGTTTTATTCAATCGTTATCGCAGACGTAAGAGCTCCACGTGATGGTAAATTTACTGAAAAAATTGGTACTTATAACCCTAATACCAATCCTGCCACAGTAGATTTGAATTTTGAACGCGCACTTCATTGGGTAATGTGCGGTGCACAGCCTACTGATACAGTACGTAACATCCTGTCAAAAGAAGGTGTTTACATGAAAAAGCACTTGCTGGGGGGTGTTGCCAAAGGCGCATTCACAGAAGCAGAAGCTGAAGCTAAATTCGAAGCTTGGAAAAACAACAAACAATCCGGTCTGGCTACTTTGAAGGCTAAACTGGACGAAGCAAAGAAAGCTGAAGAAAAAGCTCGTTTGGAAGCTGAAAAGAAAGTAAATGAAGAAATTGCCAAGAAAGTAGCTGAAAAGAAAGCTGCTGAAGCTGCTGCCAAGGCTGAAGCAGAAGCCGCTAACGCTCCTGCTGAAGAAGCACCTGCTGCTGAAACTACTGAAGCTCCTGCTGAAGCATAACTCATTTTACTTCAAAAAGAACAGCTCCTCTGATTATATCAGAGGAGTTTTTTTATGCTCTTATCCGAAGAATCAAAGGGAGTTTATCTCATCTTCCGAAAGTCCGGTAACTTTTGCGATTTCAGCTATGGAAAGCCCGGCATTCTTTAAATTTCCTGCAATAGTTTGGGCTTTCATCCATTCACCTTTCACAATGCCTTCCTCCATCCCCTTCACAAGTCCTTCCTCCATCCTCTCGCAATGCCTTTCTGAATAGCTGTATCAATCACATTGTTCCAATCTCTATATACTTTCAAACTCTCCTCATAGGCATAAAGGTTCTCTTTTGAGAACTGAGCAATTTCGGCAGCCTCAAACAGCCGGTTGAACACACGTTCCTGAAGGGCAGTGGGGCGTTCCATCAAACGGGCCAGATTCTTGAGCACAAACATCCATTTATCAAACAACGTATCCAACTCCTGCTCGGTTTTATGGAATTTGGGCATTTCCAGATACACAAAAGTCAGTTTGTCAAAAAACACTTCATGAGTAGTTGTATCCATCAGCTTCACTTCATGGCGGAAGCTGGAAGACGAAACATCATCCAAGGCAAAATTCAAAATACCGATCACATACACCGCTTTCAGTTCATAGTCCCAGATTTCCCCTTTAATAGCCTGTTCCCTGATAGGATAGGTAGCATAGTAAATACTCCGGTCCTTGAAAAACTGTTGCTCCCCTCTCTGCATTTCTATCAGAATCTTTTCTCCTTTTTCATTTTCACAATAGACATCAAAGACAGCCCGGCGGTCAGTCTCTTTGCTGCCCAGATGCTCTGTGTTCAAGTAGGTGACATCCTCAATGACCTGCTTGCCGTCGAACAAGGCATTCAGGAAGCCAATAAGAATTTCTTTGTTCAAGTCGGTTCCAAACAATAATTTGAATGCAAAGTCCGTATAGGGATTTACATATCTTTCACGCAATCCTTCACTACACATAAGCGTTTGATATTTAAAGTTGTTTTAACTCTGTTGAAAGCAGTTCAATACAAAGGAACGAAAAAAAGCGGATTTCAAGAAAGTTATCTGCTAATAAATTGTTAATGTTCCAATATGTCACTCACCTCTATAGGGGGAAAGCGTTTATACAAAGACGGAAATAACTGTATAAAGAGTTTCGTAATAAAAAAGAAAAAGGGCTGTTCCGCCGGTCAACTCCTTATGTTTTTAACTTACAGTCTGTAAATATTCAAAGAAATATCATTCAACAGATTTAAGATCATTACTTTTCTACCCCCCAAAATGAGTTCACATTCTCTACTTATAAACTGTAAGCAACAATAAAGAAACGTGTCCAAAAACTAGAATGACTGCTCCGAAAAGTTACAGATAGTAACTATAACACTTAAAAGGGTCTATCAAACTCTGTATGGAGTAATGATACGACCCTTTCTTTAGTCTTTTAGGATGCTCAAATTTCAGATTATAAGTTCATATTTTCAAAAACTGAGTTTTTGACACCCACTTTATTTATCTTCAAGTTTAAAACCTTATTTTGTTACTTCAGGTTCACCTTGCAGTTCAAATTTAGCATTTCCTAAACCTTTGAAAGTATAAGTATAAGTAAATGTTTCAAGCCCATTATACACTTTTGCAGAAATGACATAGAAACAATCAACCCCACTTACTTGCGCGCCGGCTGTAGGATACTCTGTTGCCAAGATCAGTTCAATACCCTCCTGAACCATAGACAACAAATAAGCCTCAGCCTCTTTATCATCTGCCGGAACCACCCCGTCGGGGTCATTCGAACGGCGTTTAGCCAACTGGATATTGAAGTTTACATAATAAGAGCTGCCACCGAACCAGTATTCCGAGTTTCCATATTTGGCATCCATATACCCGGCATCCTTATTCGCTTTCACCCAATTTTCCAAAATCAAATAATCTTCGGAAGCCAATGATTTCGTTACCGTCGGATCAAACAACCACTCGGTTCCATTATGTACAAAATTCACTTTTTCTTTCAGTTCAATATTGTTATTCAGAACCCATGTACTCCTTGAACAAATACTCGTCCACCTCCATCGTCGTTACCTTATTATAATATTTGTACATGACGGCTTTTGAATCCCCTTCCTGGCATATGGAAATTTCTGAGCCAGGAACTGGGGCAGATAATTCTCCGGAGCATCCGAAGTGCTGAAGTTATCATGACTGCCCGGGCTTCCCATAGCGTCATAATCGGCAGGAGTCACTACAACCAATCTGCTATCTTCTTTAACCTTCCAATCCGTTCCGTCAAACTGATACAATGCATTATAAGGCTTTTCATTCGTCGGAGCCAATACAGCCGATGAAATACTTACATTATCGAGCTGAACAGTCGTGGTTTTCGCCTTGGGCCCCTCGCCTACATAGCGGAACGCAACATAAACGCTTTTGCCATTGTATGCCTCCAGACCGGCTTTCCCTACATTCACAAAATTATCATTGTAACCGTTGGCAGGTCCTTCAGGGAAAGTAAACTGGTCTTTCACGCTAGTCCACTGTGCCATATCAATCGAACCATTTCCCGCATATGTATCGGAAACCAATACATCCAGACAATCCGCATTATAGTATCCGAACTTTATGTCGAAAGACAGTCCGGCATCTTTGCTCGTCACTGCTACTGCCGGAGAAACAAGCCAAGTATCCACCTCACCCTCAAAGCCATTGGCCGAGAATTGTGCATAACCATTACTACTATAGTTTTTTCCCTGCCATTTTCTATCGCCTTTCAGAGTCACCTGCTCCCAGCCTTCCAACACGATATCCTCATTGGCCGTAACCGACTCAAAGTCCTGAGAGTACAAGTCCTCCCCTGTAAATTCAGGATCAACATCGTCATATTTGTAATCTACCAGCACAAGATCACCTTTTGCCGCATCCTTATACAGACCGGCCAGCCACTCGGGCAATACGGTAGCCGGAGCATGTGCCGGAGCCAGGAACTTCACGGGAGAGCCTTCGCCCCACAGGGCCTCATAATCCTTATCACCCAAAGAAGTATTAGTTACTGTCCTATACTCCAGTACGTAATCGGAAGGAGTATTCTGATAGTTATAGGTCACTCCTACCGAAGAGCCTTTCCCCCATGAAGGCAACATCTTCGCGATGATGGAAGGAACATACTTCTCGGCCGATGCAAACTCGTTCAAAGCCTTATCCGTCTTGACGGCATTCGCCAATGCTTTTTCAGCATCCGAAGTGGCAGCCTTCGCCGCCGCAGAGCTGATCGTTTCGTAATCGGCATCAGTCAGTACATATTCCGCCATCGTCTGGGTGTTCGTTGTACCTTCCGCATCGATTTCATTATAAATATCGTCCATGGGATCACATGCCGCAGCAAAGAATCCCAACAGAGACCATGCAATTAAATTATATTTTAACTTCATATTTATTGACTATTTTAGAGATTAAAAGATTACTTTAAAACCGGCAGACCATGTAGTACCGAAGCCGTAATATACCAATGCAGTTTTCCAGTCATGGTTCGTACCGTCCTTGGCATCGGCTATATATTCCGTATTAGTCAAATTATATACATTACTGTATACGATGGCACGGATATCTTTGGTGATATTGAAACGATAGTTCATACCCAAATCAATCGTACCATAATCCGGCAACTTCCAGGAGTCAATACCGGCGTCTGCTTCATTCACCCGGTTCTGAGGATCGAAGTCTGCATAGTTCTTGCCGAAGAAGTTGTAGTCGGCCGAGATTTTAAATCCTTTGAACGGTTCCCAAGAGGCGCTCAATGCGGAAGTGAGCTGTGCGGAGTTACCCACATGGACATCTTTCAGATAAGCGTCGTATGTTCCGATAGGATTATTCGCTTCATCATACATAGTGAAATGAATATCATCTTTCCATTTCCAATCGCCTAAAGAGAACATACCTTTCAATTCAAAGGACTTGACAGGACGGTAAGTCGCTTCCAGTTCCACACCCATGTGGACTGCGTCCAATCCTGTAAGGTTGGCATATTCCTGACCGATCTTACGGCGCAAGGACTTATCCATCCATTGAGTGTAATAACCATTCAATGCAATATTGACCTGTTCCGTGCTAAATCCATAACCCAATTCGAACGTAGTAATCTTTTCGTAGGGTACATCCTTTTCGGGAGCTGCCGTATTGCTTGCAAAGACAGAGTTGAAGAAAGGCGCGCGGGTAAAATATCCTGCATTGACAAATACATTGTGGTTGTCATTGAACTTATAGTTAAAACCACCCTTCACGCTCCAAGGCAGAAAATTCTGAAGGCTGGACACTCTGTCCAGTTTATCCGCACCCGTGGCAGAGTATCTTGAATCCGTACCACCACGGTCATCGTATCTATAAGCCTCTTCGGTCAATGATGCCGACAGGAATCCCGACCACTTATCGGTATTATATTCAGCCTGTGCAAAAACACCGCCCCAGAATATCTCTCCAATGCTATAGTAATTGAACTTGTCACCCACTTTCAGCAGCTGGTTCTTGGTTTGGAATGCCAGCGGCGAGGTCTGCAGATAGAACTCACCACCCAGCAAATCATCAATTTCCTCTGTATGATACCCTTTATAGTAACGTAAGTCAATACCTCCCGTAAGAGTCAGGTTCTCAGTCAGATGATTCTTATAGGAACTCAGCATGCCATACCAGTCATGGTCATTGACAGCATTGGTAAAGATCACCTGCGACCCGTTCTGAGAAGCCGCATTGGCAGCCATAGCACGCTCGTAGTCGAACAAACCGTCCGGAGTCATCATCGCACCGTCTTTAGGGCGGCCGGTGTTGTTATCAATAGTCAGCCAATTGCTCATCGCGCCACGGGCACGGCGTCCGCCGCCTGTAGCCATTGAGCCGTATAGAGAAGTGGTCAGTGTCGATTTCTCGTCGATAGTCCAGTAATGATTCAAAGAAACCTGGGGCTTATGATAATAATTATAGCCGTAACCGCTACCTACCGCTTCACCGTTGATATAACCATATCCGTTATTGAAACGTCCGCCGTCGGGGCTGTTCTTGTAATCCTCGATATAGTGCATGGTAGAGCGCTGATTGTGCCACTGGGGAGCTCCGAAAGCTGTCAATGACAATTTATGATGATCGTTGATTACCTTCGAGATATTTCCAAAATAAGTCCATCCTTCATAATTGGTACCTTTCACGTAACCATCTCCCGTATTCAGCGACCCCATGAATGTAATAGCCCATCCGTTGTCCATCAATCCGGTAGAGAAAGAAACCGAATACTTGCGGAAACCGTCGTTACCGATACCGAAATAAGCTGATCCGCCTTTCTGGGCTTCGGTACTTTTAGTAACCATATTCATGGTTCCTCCCACAGAAGAAATACCTAAAGCTGACGCACCCAAACCACGCTGTACCTGGATAAACTGGCTCACATCAGACAAACCGGACCAGTTAGACCAATAAACCTTACCGTTTTCCATGCCGTTGATGGGCACACCATTGATCAGCACGCCCAGGTTGGACGAATCAAAACCACGCATATTGATACGGGAATCACCATAACCACCGCTTTCACGGGTTACATACACCGAAGGAACTGATTTCAGCAATTCGGGGAATTCCAGATTACCTATTTTCTCCTCTATCTTGGCCAGTTTCACGTTAGAAATAGGAATAGGGGTCTGACGGTCACTCTTTATAATAGAGGCAATAACACTGACCTCACCCAAACCAATAGCATCAGGAGACATCTTGACCTCACCCAAGTCTATCGTATTGCTTCCTTTTACTTGATGCGTAATTTCGTTGTACCCCAAGTACTTGAATATAAGAGTAGCCTTGGAAGAGGTAAGTTTCAACACAAAGTTACCGTCCATATCCGTTACAGTACCCAGTGTCGTACCGCTGACCGATACAGTGGCACCAATCAATGGCTCATTGTTCTCGGCATCTACTACTTTACCTTTTACTGTTCCTTGCGCAACAGCCGTAGCAGTGAAACAGATTGTCAGAACTGCCAACAGGAGGAAATGCTTTAGATGATTTCTCATAATTTTGTCTTTGATTTAAATTAATTAGTTAGTATTTCATTCCCAATAGGAAAGACAAAGATAAAACTTTAATTCATATAAATTGCATTTATATTAGACTATTTAAACGAAAAGGGTACTTTTTAGGCGGAATATGACAATTATGTTAAGAAAGGGACAAAAAGCCGCCTCAGGAGAGGGGAAAACTGCCCGGAAGTTCCAGAGCAACTGCCACATGATTACTGTAGGGGGCAAATGGGCCGTGACCGGCCGGTCCGGACAAATCAGGCCCGCCCCCTACAGCAAGACAACAGGTCATTTTCATTCAGACTCTCTCACTTCCCCAATGACAGAGCAAAAAGAAAACGAAAAAAACAGCCTTACAGGATATCCTTATGCTGCTTCATCCTCTCCCTCAGCGCCTCCAGCTTTTCGGCCTGTTTCTTCAGCTCGTACGCCTTTTCCTCGGCTGCCTCTTTCCGCTTCCAGTTATTGATATAGGCATCCACTCCCTCCTGCACTACGCGGCGGAACACCTCCTCGCCCTTCGCTTTCAGCAGATGGTCGGCAAAATGAATATAATAACTCACTTTCAAATCCACCCCCTTTTTAGGGAGGCGTAAGTATCCGGCCCCACATGCTCATCTCCGAGAACACGCACCTTCGTTATCTTCAACCGATTCATCAATAACTCTAAAAACTCTCCCAATTTGGGGAAACTGCACTCTGCATTAGACATTTTAAATTTGTTTTAAGTTGTAAAATATTAAATAAACCTCTTTTTTTCACGTTACTTCACAATGGGACTGAAAGAAGAAAAAGCAGGATGCCTTTACAAGAGGTTACGGGCACGTTTCCACGATGCAACCCATTAACACGGCCCGTGCATAAGCTACTGATTGCCAATGCCGGAATCTTTATAAAAACAGTATTCCCCATGATAAAAAGTCTTTTGTCATACTACCTTTCCGGCCTCTCGCAGCCGTTACACCTTCCATCCCGTCATTTAATCCGTTCTTCCTACCTTCGGGAAGAAATTCAGAGGACGCAAAAAAATGCGGATGCAAAATTAATACTTTTTAAATAAAACTAATCATGAATCAAGAACGTAAACTATCTTTTTTCCTTCCCCCCATCTCGCCGGTGAAGGACGCTAACGGGAAAAACGTGACGCCTGCCACGCTCGTCCCTCACAAGGAACTGACCTTGGAGGAAGTATGGAACATAGTCACCGGCAGCCCGCGGCTGAAGAAACTGACCGAAGCCGCAGCCGCCGCATACGGTGACGAGAAGGAGTACCGCAGGCTGAAACAGAGCACCCTGCCATACGTCACCCCCTGCGGAACTTTCAGCTACCGCCGGAGCGACCGGCTGCTGGCTCCTTCGGGATTGAGCATACTGGATCTGGATCATCTGGACAGCCGCGAGGAGGCCGAAAGGATGCGCCGGCAGTTGTTCGACGACCCTTTCCTGCTGCCCGAACTGGTGTTCGTAAGCCCCGGAGGACACGGCGTGAAGGCTTTCGTGCCCTACGACCTCGGCCGGACAAGCGACGTGAAACAGAATGCGGCCGAGAACATCTACTGGCTGATGGAATACGCCCGCCTGAGGTATGGCGACTGCTCGGACAAAGACAAGGGCAAAGGAGTGGACTACTCGGGCAAAGACCTGGTGCGGGCCTGCTTCCTGTCGCATGACGAAAGGGCCTTGATGAGAGTCAAGACGCCCATGGCTAATGTGCCAATCCCCATGCGGAACAGAACGCGGCCAACGGGCCGCTTATTCAGAATCATTCAGAAACGAGGTATTCTTATACCGAAACCCAATTAACATAAAAAGGAATATGAATCATTACAAAAACAATCTTTTGGAAGAACTGCACCGCCTGACGGAGGCGGTACAGGCATCACACGCGGACATCGCGCCCACCTATCTGGAATACACCCAACTGGCATTTGCCATCGCCACGGACTGCGGCGAGGCGGGCCGTGCGGATTTCATGAGCCTGTGCAGCCTCTCGCCCAAGCATGACAGTGTGGCGGCGGAGAAACTGTTCAGCAACGCCCTGCACACCTGCAAGGGCGACATCCACCTGGGAAGCGTGTTCCACCTGGCGGAAATGTGCGGAGTGAGAGTCGCCCCCTCTCACAAAAACGCAGACGCAGACGCAGCAGACGCAGGCCCTTTTTTCTCACACACGTGCGCGCGATATAATAAGGTGGAGAATGAAGAAAAAGAAACAGGAAAAAAGAAGCACGAGGAAGAGGAAAAGGAAATGAAGGGAACGGAACCCCTCTCTCCCCTACCCTACTTTCCGCAAGATCACGACTGGCCCGAACCGCTGAAGAGCATCCTCTCCTTTGCCAAGACCCCGGCACAGCATGATGTGCTCCTGCTGGGAGCAATGACGGTGCTGGCGCCTCACTGTCGCACATCGTACGCTGCAAGTACGGGGACAAATGGCAGTATCCCTGCCTGCAGACCTTCATCACGGGCCATGCCGCCGCAGGGAAGAGTGTACTGGTATGGGTACGCAAACTCATAGAGCCCATACACGAGGAAATACGCCGGCAGGTGGCGGAGAGCATGAAGCTTACCGCAAGGAGCTAAGAGCCTACGAAGCGCTGGGGAAGGCACGCAAGGACAAGGAGCCGCCCGTGGCGCCGCCCAACCGCATGTTCATCATCCCCGGCAACAACACGGGCACGGGGCTGCTGCAAAACCTGATAGACTCGGACGGAACGGGGATTATCTGCGAGAGCGAGGCGGACACCGTATCGACAGCCATAGGGACGGAATTCGGCAACTGGAGCGACACGCTGCGCAAGGCGTTCGACCACGACCGCCTGTCCTACAACCGCCGCACAGACCGGGAATACAAGGAAACCACCGCCTGTTACCTGTCCGTACTCCTCTCGGGCACGCCCGCACAGATAAAGCCGCTCATCTCCTCGCCGGAGAACGGACAGTTCTCGCGAAACATATTCTATTACATGCCCCGTGTAGGCGAATGGAAAGACCAGTTCGGCGAAGATGAACTGGACGTGGAAGCAGAGTTCATCCGGATGGGACACGAATGGAAGGCCAGCAGGGACGAGCTGAAGAAGAAAGGACTGTTCACCCTGAAATTCACCCAGCAGCAGAAAGATGAGTTCAACGGGCACTTCAGCGCCCTGTTCTACCGCTCTTCTCTAGTGACGGGCGAAGAGATGTCTGCTTCGGTGATGCGTATGGGGACCATCCTGTGCCGCATGATGTGTATCACGGCGCTGCTGCGCAGTCTGGAAATTCCCTCGCTGGCCGTACCGGATCCCACTATAAACCCCGAAAACCTGAAGGACGGTATCATCACCCGGCATAACCTGTCCATCACCGATGAGGACTTCCGCGCCGTGCTGGCTTTGTGCGAGCCCCTGTACCTTCATGCCACGCACATACTTCGTTCCTGGACAAAAGTACGGAACTGAACAGCCGGGGAATAGCGGACCGTGAGATGCTGTATGCGGCCCTGCCGCAAGAATTCACCAAACAGATGGTGATGGAGCAAGCGGAGAAGCTGAATATCCCGGTCAACACCGCACGCAGCTGGATACAGCGCCTGAGGGAAAAAGGCGCGCTGGATATGATGATGGTGAAAGGGAAAGGAGTCTACTCAAAAAAACAAAGGTAACAAAGAAAACACGCGCACATACATATATAAGGTACGTGCGCGTGTGTGAGAAAAAGGACCTGCGTCTGCTGCGTCTGCGTCTGCGTTTCGCATCTCCGGTTGTGATGCCGGTATTCCCGTGGATCTCCCTGTGCTCCCGGAGAATCCCCGGCATTCCCGTGGATCTTCCAGCATCCTCAGGCTCCCCCAACGCCTCTACGATAAGTTTCACCTCAAGGGGCAGGAAAGTGTGTGACAGCTCATTGTATCCGGCAGCCCGCATCGCCCCCATCAGTCCCGGCTTGCGGTCTATCCAGCGCATCAGTTTGCGCCGTGCGGCACTCTCGGTAATATCGGGACTGTAGCACAGGGCCAGTTCGCTTTTCCCGTAACTTCTTATCTGAAAATTCTCCATGTATGTTCGTTTTGTTTTGATACAAATATACCCTTTTTCCGGCAGACCGTCAAACATTATGAACAGCGAATCGCGTCAAATCGCGTCAAATCGGACCATTCCGCACCCTATCGCACCTTATCGCGTCATTGCCCTTTCCGCACATCGTATCTTTGTAATGTCGGGACGATGAAGGCGAAAGATCTATAATCTTACAGCCGTAAGATATAGCATCTTACACGTGAAAGATAGGGTTCTTTTAGCGGTCGGTGACCAGTGGCTGACGGTTAATGACCAGTGGCTGACGGCTGACTTACTTCATTCCCCGGCAATCGTGTTTCTTAATTCTCATTTATCAACTTTTAATTTTAACAAACTATGGTAAATTACAGTATCGTTATGCGTAACAATCCGATGGATGCGGATGCCGCAAAAAAGGCTTACGCCAGTGCACAGTATGCTGAAGTGATGGACATCAACCGCTTTGCCGAGCACATCGCCAGCCACGGCTGTGTGTACAAGCGTGCGGACATCGTGGCCATCCTCACCATGGCAGTGGACTGCATGCGCGAACAGCTTTTGGCAGGACAGAAGATACAGCTGGGCGACTTGGGGGATTTCTCCATCAGCATCAACAGTATAGGTGCCGAAAGCTCAGCCGCCTACAACCCTGCCATCCACGTCAGAAAGCTGAATGTGAACTGGAGTGCCGGAACACGTTTCCGGAATCTGCTGGAAGATGCCGTGTTCAATCTGGTGGCCACACGCAAGGCGGCCCGACTGGTGGTGAAGGCGCTGAAAGCCGGAAAGACCAATGTGGACCTTACCGGAGAGGCGAAAGAGCCGGAAAACGGAGGACAACAGGCCTGACGGCCCCCCGGTACGACGGAAGCAAGGCACGACGCTAAAAGGCTGAATGTGCCTAATGACAAGCCGTTTTCATTGGGGCACAGGCCCTTGGTTTCCATTTTAATTCATTTATTATCAACCCACTAAAACAAAAATCCCATGAACTTGAAAACAAAGAAAAACACCTGGACACTGATTCTGAAAGTAATCATCACCGTAGCCACCGCCCTTGCCGGCGCGCTCGGACTGAACGCCTGCATCTGATGCTCATGAGAACCATCACCTTGATTATTATCCACTGCTCCGCCACCCCTGAGGGGCGGAGGCTGGATTTTGAGACCTGCCGCCAGGACCACATCCGCCACCGGGGCTTCACGGACATAGGATATCATTTCTATATCACCCGCGACGGAGAGATTCACCGCGGACGACCCTTGGAAAAGGTGGGAGCGCATTGCAGGAACCACAACCGGCATTCTATCGGCATCTGCTATGAAGGTGGGCTCTCGGCGGACTGCACACCTGCCGATACGCGTACTCTGATGCAGAAAGGGAGTCTGCTGGCATTGCTGCGCGAGCTGCGCCTCCTGTTCCCCAAAGCATTGATAGTGGGGCATCATGACCTGAATCCCGTGAAACCGTGCCCTTGTTTTGATGCTGTGAAGGAATACCGCTTTTAAAGGAAGCTTTTACCAAAGATAGGATTTCTAAAGGGAACTGTTTGTTTTCAAAGAGGCTTCTCCAAAGATAGCGTATCCAAGGATGATTTTACCAAAGATAGCGTTCCTTTCCTCCGCTTTGATTTCCTGACTCTTCATTCAACTAATCTTTTCATTTAACAATAATAAAAATGAACCATCTGATAAACCAACTCATGACCGTAGACAAAGCTTTCTACCGTCATTATCTGGAAATGCTGCTCACCCTGAACCGCATCCAAGCCCTCACCCCCTGGCAGATGTCCATGCTGCTGTGGAGAGCCAAGATTTTCCATATACAGGTGCTCTACCCCGAACTGCTGCGCATCAGCCTGTGCACAGAGCAGGAAAAGGACGAGATACGCTTTATGAAGGGATGGAAACTGAAAAAGCTGGAGAAAATAATGCCTGCATGGCAGCGACGGCAGTGCGAGGAGATAAAACGGGAACGGTGGAGAGGCTTTTAGTGGTCAGTGTATCCGGAACGCAATGCCACGCAAATGCTCTTGTTTACGAGCATTTTGCGTGGCATTGACGTATGTCCTTAATATCTTCAATAGTTAACCCACTATCCATTTCTCTATATTACGACTTTTCTTGCTGAAGTTCACCCCTACCTTAAACAATTTGCGCCCGTCCGTATCGAAAGGTCGGGCATACTGTTTTTCATTGATCTGTCGCAAGGCTTCCTCCGCTGTACCGTTTAACTTGAATTCCATTACGTAAATAAATCTGTCTGTCTGCAGAACCAAATCCACGCGCCCCTCACTGGTATGATATTCCACCTTTACATAAAATCCTACCAACTTGAACACAATGAAAAGTACATTCTGATAGTGTAACTCCAAGTCGCGTATCATCTCGTAGGGCGTATCAGCAAAGAAGCTCTGAAGGCGGCGGAAAAAGGAATCATAGTCACCACTTTCCACTTCACGGGTAAATTTCAGGATTTCGAAAGGAGACTCCACTTTGGTAACCGTTGTATAATAAGGCAGCAAAAAACGCATGAATCCTTCCTCTACCTCCCGGTTAGGAAAGCCTAGATAATAGATACCGAAACGCTCATCATACCCCTTGATCGTAAGATACCCGCTCTGATAAATCACCGGAATAGGATTCGTGGACTCGGAATCAATACTATTCAGCACCTGGATATCCGTTTCCTCGTGCGCCATCCGTTCCAAGTCATAATGATGTTTTTGCAGCAACCTCACCAGATAAGTCGGCGTACCGGTCTCAAACCAGTAGTTTCCGAACTCCTTCCGTTTGAAGGCATTAAGCAGGCTGAAAGGATTGTAAATACCGATGGAATTATGTGTAAAATGATAACCGTCATAACACTCTTTCAGTTCGGCACAGATTTCATCGTATGTCCTCCCCCGTTTTTCAGCAAATTCATGAAGTTCCGGCTCCAGCCAGGTTTGAATTTCCTTGTCACTGACCCCACAGATATCAATAAACTCATTCCACATGGAGATATCGTCCAAGTTGTTCAAATCGCTGAACACACTGACCTTGCCAAACTTGGTAACCCCCGTCAGCAAAGCGAACTTGATGCAACCGTCCATTGTCTTCAACACTCCATAGAAGGGTTTCAGTATGCTCCGATATACTCTCTGAAGCTCCTCATTGCCGATGGCTTGCAGCATGGGCTTGTCATATTCGTCTACCAGAATGGCAACCCTCTGCCCCGTCTGCTCGTAAGCACGTTTTATCACGCCTTTGAAACGGAGGGCGAGGGATGTCTCGGAAGGAGCGGAACCGTAGACAGCTTCCCAGTTGGTCAGAAAATCATTCAGCATATCGCTCAAATCCTCCGCTGTCTCATATTTTGAGATATTCAGATCGATATGCAGGACGGGACGTACTGTCCAGTCTTTCTCCAGTCCGGCTATGGCCAGTCCTTCAAACAATTCTCTCTTGCCTTGGAAATAGGCTTCCAGAGTAGAAACCAGCAGACTTTTCCCGAAACGGCGCGGACGACTGAGGAAGTAATAACTGCCGGTCTTTACCATTTTGTAGATCAAGGCCGTCTTGTCAATATAGAAATAGCCTTCCTTGCGGAGTTTCTCGAAATTCTGGATACCGATGGGATATATCTTATCACTCATAAACTATTGTTTTTTATAGGATAACACACAAAGGTACTTAATTTATTCTTAATTCCAAGTTTTTTCAAAACAAGGAAGAATACGCATACAAGAGAGGCGCACCTTCATGGGTACGCCTCTCTATCCTGTTCCTGTATTGTCTGATACAGGCTATTTCACTTAGTTAAAGATATAACGGACACTGAACTGTATGGAATACGTAGAATTGAAACTGTTCAGATTGGAATACGTATCAGTCAGTTTCTTTCCTCCGTTCTTCTGGAACTGGTAAGCACCACTCTTATAACTCAACAAGGAAGTATTGTTCACCGTCTTATAAATTCCCCAGTCGCTGTTCAGCAAGTTCAGGAAGTTCTTGATATCCACTCCGAACTGCAAGGTATTGCGCTTGCCCCCTACATTGAGGAAGAAATCCTGATTGAACTTCAAATCCAGCTGATGATGCCAGGGCATGATGGCTCCTCCGCGTTCGGCATACTTGCCTTTACGGCCTTTCAGGTAACTGTCCTCATTAATGTAAGCCCAGAAATCATCGCGCTGCTCCTTGGCGGAATAAGTCACCTCACCCGTCTTGCTGTCAGTATAATCGGCGAAGTTCCACTTATCCAGCGCCTCACGGGATGCCGGAATGTACAGCAAGTTGTTTGAGCCGTAATCGCCTACAATGTTTCCGGTGAATGTATAGGAATAACGGGCGGCGGAATATCCTCCGGCATAGCCCATGTTCATACCCTCATAAATCAAAGACAAGGAGGAAGCGAAATTCTTGGCGTATTTAATACGGTAAGCGGCGGAAGCCAGCACACGGTTGGGCGATACATACGTACCATAGCCGGTCTCCGTGTCATTGTTTCCGTTGACAGAGTAACGGTTGTTGTAATAAGCCGAGTTCACCTGGTCGCCGATGCCGTCGCCATACGACTTGGCATAAGAACGGGTGTAGGAAGCGGAAAGATGCAGGCCGAAATCAAATGTCTTGGCCAGTGAGGCGGTGAGTGAGTAATAATAAGCGCTGTTTCCCGCATTGGTGATATAATAAGCGTCCGTCTTGTTCGAATTGGAGTACTCAAACATTCTGCGGACATCACCCGGAGCTATCTCCTGCTCTCCTTTAAACTTACGTCCCAGGTTGGTCACAGTAGCCGGATTGAACTCTTTGCTGAAAATACCTTCCAACGTAAAGTCAATATCTCCGGGAAGTTTTGCATCCAAAGCCAGTGAAGACTTCCAGGTGGCGTTCATCTTCAGGTCGCGGTCAATGATGGTGGCTCCGGAAGGTGCGGCGGGATCAGTAGCTGCCGGAAGGTTCAGGTTAGGATCTTTCAACATATCGGCCACGCTGGTGTGGAAGCCCGGCTGTCCGTACTTGGCATCCTTCTGCTCGTTATAATAATAGGTGCTTTGTCCGCAATTGGCATTACCTACTGCCGAAACCAGCCATACGAACGGCAGACGGCCGATGAAGTAACCGCTACCGCCGCGCAATACATACTTACGCTCGCCTGTAAGGTCCCAGTTGAAACCGATACGGGGGGAGGCGGTCAGCTGGTAGGATGAAGGCAGCTGGTCTGTGGCGTAATGATATCCGTCAAAGTCAATCTGTGCGAAATTTTTATTATAGTTGTTCTTCAGCTCCGGATAAATGGGCAGTTCGAAACGCACCCCGCAGTCAGTCTGAAGTTGTCCGTGATATTCATCTGGTCCTGCAGATAGAAAGAAAGCTGCTGGTACTTCATGTTCGCCAGGAACTGGGAACCGTTCCCGGTGTTGGAATACGTGACACCGAAGGCAGCCGGAGCTCTGTTGTTCACAAAATCATCCCAGGAGGAATAGACATAATAACCGCTTCCCGCCTGCATGAATCCGTTCACTGCCTTATTGGACTCAAACTGGATACCGCCCATAAAGTTATGGATACCGCTGGAGAAATTGAACTCATCGGTAATGACAAAAGTCTTCACCTGGCGCAAGTTCCCTTCTGTAAAGGGGTCCGGACCGAATGAGGTGTACAGCGAGCCTCGGTCAAGGATGTCCACCGTAGGGAATGTTCCCCCTTCGTATGTACGCGGTTCGTTCTGATAAGAATAAGTGAAACGCAGGGCGTTATTGATAGCCCCCCACTTTGAGTTCCATTCGGAAGCGATGGAGGTGAAGTTCTGTTCCTGCATATAGCGTGAGCTTTCAAAGTACAGACCGGTGTTTGATGTACGTCCCGAACTGCTCTTGCCCGCGCTGCCGTCTACTCCGCCCGGATAAATGATTGAATCTTTAAACGGGGTGGTGGAAGAGGAAGGGTTGGCAGAATACTTGGAATGGGTATGGGTGAAACGGAAATTAATCTTATTGTTGTTGTTGATGTTCCAGTCCAGACGGCCCATGATCTTGTAAGAAGGGGTTTCCAGAGAATATCCCTGATAACGTCCCGGATTATAGTTGTATTTTTCCGACAGGTATTGGCTGATGTTGTTCATCCCTACGAAGGTACGGTCGCCTACCGTTGTGGTGTTCTCGAACGGACGGTGCACAATGCCGTTGGTGCTCCATTCGTCATTGGCGCCGCTACGCGCTATGCCCGACGGGCCTGCCTGCACATTATCCTGATATTCGCCGTTCACGAAAAAGAACAACTTGTTTTTAATGATCGCACCTCCCAGAGAAGCTCCGTAGGTGGTGCTGTGGTCACGGTTGCGGGTCAGTTCATAGTCCTCTACCTTGTTTCCGGTGAGGTGGGTATTGGAAGTGTACATATAGGCTGTACCTTTGAACTCATTCGTACCACTCTTTGTCACGGCGTTGATGGCACCTCCTGTAAATCCGCTCTGACGGACATCAAAGGGGGTGGTGGAAACGGAAATCTGTTCCAAAGCATCCAGAGAGATAGGCGAACCGCCTGCCGGCAAGTTCGAGCCGATACCGAAGGCATTGTTGAAAGCGGCTCCGTCCACAGTGACATAAGACTGGCGGTAGTTACCTCCACCCACTGAGAAACCGCTACCGATATTGGCTCCCTGAGGGGTCAGACGCATGATATCGTTCATGCTGCGGCTCACTGTAGGCACTTCCGACATTCTGGCCGCATCGACATTGGTTACCGCTCCGGCGCGGTCTGATTTCATGTTGCTGCTTTTGGAAGCGGTAATCACCACTTCATCCAATAATTCGGTAGATTCCTTCAAGTTCGCATCCAATACGTAATTCTCTCCCAACTGGAGGTTGATGCTCTTGTAAACCACTGATTGATAACCTACATAAGAAACTTCTACTTTGTAAGGGCCGCCGGCACGCATGCCCTGGATGGAATAACGGCCGTCCACATTGGTAATGACCCCATAATGGGTGCCGGACGGTTCGTGAATAGCCTGAATCGTTGCGCCGATAATGGCTTCATTGCTTTGATCAACCACCTTACCACTCATTGACGAAGTGGTGACCTGGGCGTTAACAGCAGCAGCGATTACCAACATAACCACCGCAAAAAAAGATCGCATTCTTTTTACCATAAACTTTTTAATTAATTAATATTATAATTAATGTCTTAAAAGACGTTGCAAAGATAGCTAATAGAAACGATATACAAGCTACAAATCGGTTACAATTTACAGTGACTGGTCTGGTTTCTTCCGCTATCCGCGCCCCAGAGAGAGTACACAACCCAAGAGGGTTCAAAACTTAATTCTAGCCAAGAAAGAGGTTTTGATTTGAAACTTGAACCTCCTTAAAGGCAAAAAAAGAGTCGTATCATTACTCAAAACGGAGCTTGATACGACTCTTTCAGGTCTTGTAATTACAATCTGTTACTTTTCGGAATGGTCATTTTAGTTTGGACCTTATCAGAACAGGGAGACCCCCATCAATCTTCCATCAGCTTGCGGTAGCGCACCCGTTTCGGCTCCTCATTGCCCAGACGCTTCATCTTGTTCTCTTCGTATTCCGAATAAGATCCTTCAAAGAAGAATACCTCGCTGTTTCCTTCGAAAGCCAGGATATGGGTACAGATACGGTCCAGGAACCAACGGTCGTGGCTGATCACCACCGCACAACCTGCAAAATCATCCAGACCTTCCTCCAGCGCGCGCAGCGTGTTCACGTCAATATCATTGGTAGGCTCGTCCAGCAGCAGCACGTTGCCTTCTTCCTTCAGTGCCATAGCCAGATGCAGGCGGTTGCGCTCACCACCCGAAAGCATTCCGCAAAGTTTCTCCTGATCGGCTCCCGAGAAATTGAAACGGCTGAGGTAAGCACGCGCGTTGATATCCCTGTTGCCCAGACGGATCAGCTCGTTTCCACCGCTGATTACCTGATAAACAGATTTTTCCGGATCAATATCCTTATGCTGCTGGTCTACGTATGCCAGTTTCACGGTCTCTCCTACCTCGAAAGTACCTTTATCTACGGTTTCCAGTCCCATAATCAAGCGGAACAAAGTAGTCTTACCGGCGCCGTTAGGACCGATTACGCCGACAATGCCGTTAGGGGGCAGCATGAAATTCAGGTTATCGAACAACAGCTTGTCACCGTAAGCTTTCGCCACTCCTTTGGCCTCAATCACCTTGTTGCCCAGACGGGGACCGTTCGGAATAAAGATTTCCAGTTTCTCTTCCTTTTCCTTCACATCCTCGTTCAGCAGCTTGTCATAGGAGTTCAGACGGGCCTTTCCTTTCGCCTGACGGGCTTTGGGAGCCATGCGCACCCAGTCCAGCTCGCGTTCCAAGGTCTTGCGGCGTTTGCTTGCCACTTTCTCTTCCATCTCCATACGTTTGGTCTTCTGTTCCAGCCAGCTGGAGTAATTTCCTTTCCAGGGGATTCCTTCGCCACGGTCCAGTTCCAGAATCCATCCGGCTACATGGTCCAGGAAGTAACGGTCGTGGGTTACGGCAATCACCGTACCTTCATATTGCTGCAAATGCTGTTCCAGCCAGTCGATACTTTCCGCGTCCAAGTGGTTGGTAGGCTCGTCCAGCAACAGGATATCCGGCTTCTGCAACAGCAGGCGGCACAAGGCCACACGGCGGCGCTCACCTCCCGAGAGGTTCTTCACCGGCTGGTCTTCGGGCGACAGCGCAACGCATCCATGGCGCGTTCCAGTTTGCTGTCCAGATTCCATGCGTCCGTAGCGTCAATGATGTCTTGCAACTCAGCCTGACGGGCAAAGAGTGCATCCATCTTCTCTGGATCCTCATAGTATTCGGGAAGCCCGAACTTGTTGTTTATTTCTTCGTATTCCGCCAAAGTGTCCACAATGCTCTGCACACCTTCCATCACTACCTCTTTCACTGTCTTTTCATTATCCAGATGCGGTTCCTGTGCCAGATAGCCTACAGAGTAGCCCGGCGAGAACACCACTTCTCCCTGATAACTTTTCTCCAGTCCGGCGATGATTTTCATCAGCGTTGACTTACCTGAACCGTTCAGACCGATGATACCGATCTTAGCACCGTAAAAAAAGGATAGGTAGATGTCTTTCAATACCTGTTTGTTCGCCTGGAAGCTTTGCTTACGCCTACCATCGAAAAGATAATCTTTTTGTCGTCTGCCATATTCTTTATATTATTAATTTATTTAAGTTGCTATATTTTTACTCCGACAGCTGGATAAACCAACATTTGAAATCATCATCCTACTGTTTTTCCTCCATTTTTCTGTAATACCACGGATGTGTAAAGAACTCATACATCAGCAAAAGAGTGACACAGATACCGATACATATCCAATAAATAGTATCAGGATGACTTTCGGTCCACATATTCTCAAACAGAAAACCACTCAGCATACCTACTTCCCACATCAGCTGATAAGTATTGTTTCCCGTACCCCGTTCGCAATGCATCGGCAGACTAATCATCTTTATAAAAAACCGTGACACGGTAGTACCGATCCCCGTGCCCAGCAATACACCGGCTATATAACTGTTCATCAAGCTGTTGGAAAAAGCAAGCAACAACAGTCCGCCTATCATCGCGGCCTGCCCCAGCTCCACCTCCGAACGGCCGGAAGCATAGGAAAGCACATAACGCAAAAGCAACAGGGAGATGATAAAACCGATCAGGATGCAAATGTAAAACAACTCATTGTAAATGTGCGCTATCAAAATGCCGAAAACAGCGGAAAGCATCATCATATTCAGTGCCGGCCACAGAGTACGAGGCAACAGAAAACGGTCCAACGAGAACCATGAGGTGCGCAGCGGAGCACGGAAAGGGACATCCACCGCCAGAATCAGAAGCAAGGCCAGTGTGCCCAAAGCGACACAGGTATAAACAACATGGTGAAAATTCCAGTAAGGATAAATGTAAATTCCCAACGCAAGACCTGCCACCATTCCAAAACGCCCCACCCACGAAAAGGCGATATTCGCATCCGTGCGGCGGCGTGAGGCGGTGACGTCAATCACCAGCGTGCTACCCGTAGTCATGGTAATGACACTGAACAGCCCCCCCTGGACAGCCCGGACCAAGGCTATGAACCCTACAGTCGCAACGTATGGATACAGCAGGCTGGACGCACGAACAGAAGCATCGCGACCAGACAAACACTTTTACGCTTGAACGTATCGATAAGATAGCTGTTGAACGCTCCCGGAAGAAACATGGCCAGTCCGAAAACAGCCACAGCCGCTCCTGCTTCCGCATAGCTGCAATACCAGTGCCGCACCATCCATAAAGGCAGTGCGGGAAGCATCATGTATAGCGAGGCATAAAGCAAAAAGTTCGAAAGGGATAGCAGCACCATATTCCCGGTCCACAGTTTTGCTTTCTCATACGGAAAGAAGAAGTCATCATACATATCAGCAGAAACTTTGTTAATATTGTTCGTCTTCGTTAGGAAAATCACCTTTTTTCACATCATCCACGTATTGCTGTATGGCTCCTGTCATAACAGTATGCAAATCGGCATAACGACGGAGGAAACGGGGACTGAAACCGTTGGTCATACCCAGCATGTCGGATACAACCAGCACCTGTCCGTCCACAGCGCCTCCGGCTCCGATGCCGATAACGGGGATAGTCAGTTCCTTGGCCACGCGTTCCGCCAATGATGCGGGGATTTTTTCGAGCACCAACGCAAAACATCCCGCCTCTTCCAGCAGATGCGCGTCACTCAGCAGCTTTTCGGCCTCTTCCTCGTCCTTGGCACGTACAGTATAAGTTCCGTATTTATTGATAGACTGCGGCATCAGTCCCAAATGTCCCATGATGGGAATACCCGCAGCGATGATTTTCTTTACCGCATCAATGATTTCTACGCCACCTTCCAGCTTCAATGCATCGGCATGTGTGATCTTCATCACTTTGATCGCATTGGTCACCGCTTCGTACTCGGAAGTCTGGTAAGTACCGAAAGGCAAATCGACCACAACGAGCGCGCGTTTCACTCCACGAACCACGGATTTCCCGTGATAAATCATCTGGTCAAGGGTGATGGGAAGTGTGGTCACATTCCCCGCCATGACATTCGAAGCGGAGTCTCCTACCAGTATGACGTCGATGCCTGCGCCGTCTACAATCTGCGCTGTCGTGTAATCATACGAAGTAAGCATAGAAATCTTCTCGCCTCTCTGCTTCATTTCCACCAAACGGTGTGTCGTTACTTTGCGTGTATCGCCTGAAATATATCCTGCCATATTTACTTTAATTTATAAAAAACGGCTGCAAAGGTAGATGTTTTAGTTGACATTACCTCATTATATCCTTCATTTTTTCGAAACTAAATCCATTAAAGTCCTGAATAACAGCCTTCGCCTTATCGCGTATCTGCTCTTCAGGGTTGGTAGTAGCCAATCCTATCACGGTCATTCCTGCCCGATTTCCTGCCTCAAGCCCGTGAAATGAATCCTCGAAAACCACACAGTTCTCGGGCACGGTATCAAAGACAGTGGCTCCTAATAAGAAACATTCGGGGTCTGGTTTGGAACGAGTGAACATTTCGGCTGTGAGGATACGGTCCACACTTTGTTTCAGTTCCGGATGTGCTTTATATGCGTTGTTCATCTTCATTTCATTTGAGCTTGTGACTATCGCTATCTTTACCCCGTTGGCTCTCAGCTCCTTCATAAAGCCCTCTATGCCCGGGATATAATTAAATAACATATTTTCTTCAAATTTGTTCAAATCTTCTGTAATTTCACGCTGAACGTCTTCCATTCCAGCGAAATATTTGTTATAAATTTGTGTCAATGTCTGCCCTTTTATCATCCGGCCGAACTCGGGTATCTCAGGATGGTATTTCCGTCCTTGTTCATTCCAGAATATACTATACTGAGGTTCCGTATCTACCACCACCCCGTCAAAATCGAATAAAGCTGCAATGCTTTTTGTTGAATTCATATTACTTTTAGTTTGATTTAACGCCGCAAAGGCTGAATAATCCTCCATATTCCTAACTTTGCAAAGCTTAAAAATAATAAAAACGCGAATGAAAGAAAACAACCCGCACATACTGGGTACAGAAAAGGTAGGAAAGCTGCTTTTAGAGTACTCTATCCCTGCTATCATCGGAATGACACTGACGTCACTGTATAATATTATTGATAGCGTATTTATCGGGCACGGTGTCGGCGCCATGGCCATATCGGGCTTGGCTATTTCTTTTCCGCTGATGAACCTGCTGGTGGCGTTCTGTACACTGGTCGGGGTGGGTGGCGCTACCATTTCTTCTATCCGCCTGGGGCAGAAGGATACGGACGGCGCCGAGAAGGTGCTGGGAAACGTAACGGTGCTCTGTGTGATAAATTCTATTTTCTACGGAGGCATCACCTTGCTGTTTCTAGACCAGATTCTGTTCTTCTTCGGGGCAAGCATGACACGTTGCCATACGCCCGCGACTTTATGCAGATTATATTAATAGGAAGTCCTGTCACCTATGTAATGATCGGGCTGAACAATATCATGCGTGCCACCGGTTATCCCCGAAAAGCGATGCTGTCCTCCATGCTGACAGTGGGGTGCAACATCATTTTGGCTCCTGTCTTTATATTCTGGCTCGGCTGGGGAATCCGCGGAGCAGCCACGGCAACCATCCTTCACAGTTTGCCGGCATGATATGGGTGCTGAGCCATTTCATGCAGGAAAAAAGTTATATCCGTTTTAAGAAAGGGATATTCAAATTAAGGAAACGGATCGTAGAAAATATTTTCAGTATCGGCATGTCGCCGTTCCTGATGAATGTCTGCGCTTCGGCCATTGTCATTATATTCAACAAGAGCCTGCTTCTCTACGGGGGCGATCTGGCTATCGGAGCATACGGCATATTAAACCGTCTGCTGATGTTGTTTGTAATGGTTATCATGGGACTGACTATGGGGATGCAACCGATTGTGGGCTATAATCATGGGGCACACAAATTCGGCCGGGTGAAGCAGACGTTGAAATATTGCATGATTGCAGGGGGGTGCATCACTTCGCTGGGATTTGTTTTCAGCGAACTTTTCCCTAATTTGGTTGTTAATATGTTTACAGACGATAAAGAACTTACAGCATTGGCACGCACTGGGTTGCAAATCGGAGTCCTGATGTTTCCTTTCGTGGGAATACAAATTGTGATTTCCAGTTTCTTCCAATCTATCGGGAAAGCGAAAATTTCTATCTTCCTCTCCTTGTCCCGCCAACTGTTGTATTTATTGCCCTGCCTGCTGTTGCTGCCTCATTGGTGGGGACTGAACGGCATTTGGCTCAGTATGCCTGTATCCGATCTTTTAGCATTTATCACAGCCTGCCTGATGCTGGCACATCATATTAAAAAATTAAACAAGATCACAGAAGTATGATATTTAATGCAGAAAACATTCTCTTGATAGGTTCTATCCTATTGTTCGTAAGTATTGTAGTGAGCAAGACCGGCTACCGGTTCGGAATCCCTACGTTACTTGTTTTTTATTGGTCGGCATGCTGTTCGGAAGCGACGGCCTGGGACTCCAATTCCATGATGCGGGCGAGGCACAGTTCATCGGCATGATGGCCCTTAGCATCATTCTGTTCTCAGGGGGTATGGATACCAAATATTCGGATATCAAGCCTGTATTGCCACAAGGCATACTGCTTTCCACCTTCGGCGTGTTGCTTACTACTATTTTCACCGGATTCTTTATTTATTGGATTTCCGGGTTCTCGAATGTCAGCATTACCATGTCCCTGATGACGGCCATGTTGCTGGCGGCTACCATGTCCTCTACGGACTCTGCTTCCGTGTTCAATATCCTGCGCTCGCAAAGCATGAACCTGAAACATAACCTCCGCCCGATGCTGGAACTGGAAAGCGGAAGTAATGACCCTATGGCGTATATGCTTACTATCGTCCTGATACAATTCATCACATCGGCAGGCATGGGGCAGACGATATTCTGATTTCATTCCTGATTCAGTTTGCTGTGGGTGGCGCCTCAGGATTCCTGCTGGAAAACTGGCGTAGTAATCATCAACAAGATTGACTTGAAGAACCAGTCGCTCTATCCTATCTTGCTGCTGAGCTTTATTTTCTTCACATTCACCATGACCGACCTGTGTAAAGGAAACGGCTATCTGGCTGTCTATATAGCAGGAATGATGGTGGGTAACGCACGCATTGTAAACCGTAAGGAGATCGCTACTTTTATGAACGGCATGACCTGGCTCTTCCAAATTATCATGTTCCTGAGCCTGGGATTGCTGGTGAATCCCCATGAAATGTTGTCCATCGCCATACCGGCAACCTTGATCGGCATTTTCATGATTGTACTCGCCCGCCCGCTCAGTGTCCTGCTCTGTCTTCTTCCCTTTAAAAAGATGAACATCAGCTCACGGCTGTTTATTTCCTGGGTGGGATTACGCGGAGCAGTACCTATCATATTCGCCACTTATCCGGTAGTGGCTGATGTGCCGGGATCTACCCAGATTTTCAATATCGTATTTTTCATTACCATATTGTCTTTAGTGGTTCAAGGAACGACCATTTCATGGATGGCCAAATTACTCCATCTGGATACACCACTGGAAAAAACAGGAAATGATTTCGGAGTAGAGATACCGGAGGAAATCAATACAGACCTCCGCGATATCGTACTGACGGAGGAAATGCTGGCAAAGGGAGACAGGCTGATGGATATGAATCTGCCTAAAGGTATGCTGGTGATGCTGGTAAAAAGGGGGAACGAATTCATGATCCCCAATGGCTCTCTGCAACTGCATGCCGGTGACAAACTGCTGATTATCTCGGAAAGCAAAACGAAATAAAAATTGCCCATGTGCCACGTGCTGCGCTATGGTCCCGCATGGCAATTGGCACATGGGCAAATTCGCACATTATTCAACTGAGCAACAGCATGATATTCAATGCGGAGACAATCACCGCAATGGTATAAAGCACGAATGAACTCCACCGGGAGTTGGCATATTTGCCCATCACCCGTTTGGAAGAGGTCAGTCCTACTTGCAGGAACACCGTGAAAGGCAGCTGGATACTCAGAATCATCTGAGAGATGATAAGTCCGTAAAAGGGATTCTCAATAAAGAAAATAAGAACCAATGCTATCCCCAAAGAAATCAAAATACCTACCTTGGAGTGAATATCCTTGATATGATAAGACTCACCGAAAATACCCGCAAAGATAGAACCTGCCGCCATGCCACTGGTTATGGTGGAGGAAATCCCCGCCATCAGCAATGCCAGGGCAAAAATGATTCCGGCATGGCTGCCCAGCAATGGGTCAAGCAACGACTTCGCCTGCTGCAACTCTTCCACCGGAGTCCGGGTACGGAAGAAAGTAGCGGCTGCCAGTAAGATCATGGCACTATTGATAGCCCATCCCACAATCATGGAGAACAAAGTATCATAGAACTCATATTTCAATACTTTACGAATGGAACTCTCGTCCTGCTTGTTGTACTCGTGGCTCTGTATCACCTCTGAATGCAAGAAAAGATTATGCGGCATAACCACTGCCCCAAGCACACTCATGATAATCAGCATACTGCCTTGGGGTATGTCGGGAACCACCCAGGAACGGACCGCCACAGGCCAGTCAATATCTACCAAAAACAACTCATACAGAAACGAAAGGCCGATTACGGATACAAAAGCAATGATGGCTCTTTCTATCTTTTTATATGAATTGGAAAAAAGCATAATGACGACAAACATCGTAGTAAGAACAGATCCCCAGGCTATGGGAATTCCTAAAAGCATCTGCAAGGCAATGGCTCCTCCCAATATCTCCGCCAGCGAAGTGGATATGGAGGCCAGTACCGCGCTGCCCAAAATGGGACGGGATATCCACTTGGGACAATACTGCGTGGCTGCTTCACTCAGGCACAATCCCGTCACAATGCCCAGGTGGGCCACATTGTGCTGCAACACAATCAACATAATGGTAGACAGGGTCACCACCCACAACAACGCGTAACCAAATTCGGAACCGGCTGCAAAATTCGAGGCCCAGTTTCCCGGATCAATAAAACCTACAGTAACCAGTAATCCGGGACCAATATATTTAAAGAAATCAAGACCACCCAGATAACGCTTGTGGTCCGTACGTTTTAATTCATCTATAATGCGAGACATGTTTTACTTTTTTGTTTGCACAAACTTACTAATAAAAAACAAAAATCCATTTGCTTTGTTCAAACTTATAGTTTACTTTCGCTTCAAAATACCGATTTATAATGAAAAGAGAAACAGTTATAATAGCGGCCCTAGGCATCCTTACTTTGGCAGGATGTAATAATAACCACCGTTCACAAGTCCGTAAATTCAAACAGACAGCCGAAAAGACCAACCGGTCCTGCCCCACACGTATGAACGAAACGATTACACTGGACAGCACCCGTTATAATGAGAAAGATAATAGTGTGAGCTATTTCTACAGTGTTACAGGAGAACTGGACAACGCCACTTATATGAACACCCATTATGCCGCCTTTAAACAAGCCCTGCAGAATGCAGTAGACAACTCGGTGGAAATGGAAGAATACCGGAAATTCGGTACTTCCATCCGCTATATCTATTATTCGGGATCAAGTAAAAAGCAACTGGCTGCATTCTCCTTCAATTCCCCCAAATAGATTCCGTTTCAGCCCATCCGGATGCATGATACCACGCTATGGAAGACTTGAAATAATTGTTCCAAAGCAAATATTTGGGAGTGGTGAATGAATTGGGGATATACATACCCATTCCACTGTAGTTATCCCCATCTATTCTGTACAAGGATGAGGTGGGATCATGAGTATAATCTGTATAAATGACCGTCTTCTTTAATTGTTGCGTAAAATCGTCTGGAGCCATTCCTCCACACAATTTTTCAATAAACTGTAACATATCATAGGCATATCCTTTGAAGTTGCTGCTGCCTTTGCCATATTGCTGCAAATCAGCTATATCCACGTTCTTCAGGCTATCCTGATTGGACAAAATCACACTTCTGACCGCTTCCGCCAAACCTTCCATCTGATTGCAATCCACTGCCGAAATGGTTCCCCAACCATTATAGTTATAATAATCTATATAATCTTTACAGATTGGCTTCAAATACTCCTTGATCGCATTTTCATACAAATAAGGCATCACACTTGCATAAGGAAATCCGGCTGCCGGTATATCAAGTACAGAAGCGATGCAATATTTGGCAGCATCCTTCAGCTCATAATACACTTCGGCACACCCCATCATACACGCATCAAACAAGACAAAATCAAACTTTTGAGGATTTACCGTACGCAGCACTTCCGCCAATTCCGGTATCAACGCTGTGTCACTGGAATACCGGCCGCCATCTTGACCTATAGAACGGGTGCCGGTAATAGTGGGCAACCATCCTGAACCGTGAGAACCAAAGATTATTCCATAACTTTCCGACGGATAAACACTCATCATATCACCTATCACTGTCTGCATGACGGTTTTCTCCGTCGATGTCTGAGGGGAATATTTTTTTCTGATATTGCCAATACTTATCAATCGTGAACCGACATGTCCTGATCCGCGATCATCGCATTGACCGCTTCTTTGGACATACTGTTGATCCCCCCTTGACCATTAGTCACATATTCAACGATACAAGGCTCCGGCCAACTGATATCCGAAGCCTCACCATCCCAATATACCAACAAAGCAGCCGAATCCTTCATAGCCTGAAGCCCCTGCATCATCGTCCGAATATTATTACGCAAATTGGAATTCAAGCTGTTATCCGCCCAAAAGAAAGCCAGGACCGTTCTTCCGGCATGTTGCTGAGGAATCACGATTGTTTCCTTCTCGCAAGAGAAGAAAAAGCAGGCTGTTAAAAATATAAATAGAATCTTTTTCATAAGAAAAGGATCACTCTTCCGGTTTCTTGAACTTGAATGCATTGGGGTTCACTTCGCGAATCAGCAAGGTCTTTCCTTTTTGATACTTGATCTTCATCTTATTGATGGTCTTCTGCAGTTTCTTTCTGCTGTTCGAGAAATAAACAAAGCAAGTGCGGTTCGTCAGCCCTTCCTCGTTTTCCAAATAATTTTTCAGCTGATAACTGTATTGTGAGCGCTCCGGCAACATCTTGTTCTTATCCAGCCTTACACTGTCCAGCAATTGGATTTCCGTGAAATAAACCAATGAATCTGTAAACGATGCGGATACACCTACTATATAAACGGATTTACCTTTACTTCCTTTCAATGAGAATGCCGAGCATACCATCAGTACCAATAATAAAGAGCACAGAATCTTTATGGATTTCATAATTCTAATTTTATAATTTTATTAGAGGACAAAAATAGTTATTTACGGACAAATACGAAAAAGTAATAGATTAATTAACTATAATAATTTGCTGATGTGCCCATTACCATGTGGCACATAGCGCAGCCAATGGGCATTATTGGTATATTATGAACAAAAGCACAAGACGGGAGTAACCTTCCATCTTGTGCTTTGTTTTCTTTTCGGAAACCGAATCTTTCTTACCCTAAATAAGACTTAAGCAGCTTGCTACGCGAATTTTGTCTCAATCTTCTAATGGCTTTCTCTTTAATCTGGCGTACGCGCTCACGAGTGAGGCCGAATTTATCGCCGATTTCTTCCAACGTCATTTCCTGCGTATTAATACCGAAAAACATCTGGATAATATCCTTCTCCCTTTCGGTCAGCGTAGAGAGTGCTCTATCAATTTCCCTCGCAAGTGACTCATTAACCAAGGAACGGTCTGCCATAGGCGAGTCGTCGTTCACAAGCACATCCAACAAACTGTTGTCTTCTCCTTCCACAAAAGGAGCGTCTACAGAAATGTGGCGTCCTGAAACCTTCAACGTGTCCGAGATTTTGTCTACAGGTATTTCCAGTTCATCGGCCAGTTCTTCCGGAGAAGGACGACGCTCGTTTTCCTGTTCGAATTTAGAGAAGGCTTTGCTGATCTTGTTCAACGAGCCTACCTGATTCAACGGCAAACGGACAATACGTGACTGTTCTGCCAATGCCTGGAGAATAGACTGACGAATCCACCATACGGCGTAACTGATAAACTTGAAGCCTCGGGTCTCATCGAACTTTTCAGCTGCTTTAATCAATCCCAGGTTGCCTTCATTAATCAAGTCAGGAAGACTTAACCCCTGATTTTGATACTGCTTGGCTACAGACACGACGAAACGCAAGTTGGCACGTGTCAGTTTTTCCAATGCTACCCGGTCGCCTTTACGGATACGCTGAGCGAGCTCTACCTCTTCCTCTACAGTAATCAGTCTTCACGGCCTATTTCCTGTAAATACTTATCCAGAGATGCGCTCTCTCGGTTAGTGATACTTTTGGTAATCTTTAATTGTCTCATTCTCTATAAAACAAATTTGGGATGCAAATTTACAACATTAAATGGAATACATCCATTTTTGTTTGAAAAATATTAGCTAATAAATCAAAAAAGACTATCTTTGTCCTTCTTTTCCTAAATATTTTGCGAAAATAGGGTTATATCTTTCTCTTTATTGATCTTATCAGCTTACTTAATAGAGATTATTCCATGATATAGCGTAAGGATGGATCCTGTCAACAGCTCTTATCTTATCGTGAAACAGAATTGATTTATGTCCTCCGTTTTCCGGCCGGACGGGAACGCAAACACCTATGACGCAAATTAATAGTTACACGACTCTACTATCGGATAAAAACATACTAAAAATCAAACTTGTGTTCCCATCATCCCCGAAATTCCGTTTACAATGCTTCTTTCCAGCATATCAATCCTGTTTGACTATAAAATCAGGATGCACGGAAGTGTCCCTTACCGTGCATCCTCTAAACTTTACCTATTGAAACTTTCTACCTTAAAAATATCCTTATTCCTGTATCAAATCTACTGCATAGTTCGCACGTTTACCTGACGGGAACATACCGCTCAAGAACAATACCTGATCCGGTGACTGGGTAGCAGCTTTCAGCACATCTTCCAAATCATTTACTGATTTGACAGGTTGTCCATTTGCCTTCAGGATGATGAAGCCTTTACGGATACCGGCAGCTTTCATTTTACCGTCTGTCACACCTGTGACTTCCACACCATATCCCAAGTTCAATTGTCTCTTCAATTCCTGAGGAACTTCACGGAACGCTGCGCCCAAGATATCCATGCCCGCACTCTTCACCACTTTCGTTGTTCCCTGTGCATTTTTCAAAGTCATCTCGATATCCTTTTCTTTCTTGTCACGCAACACCTTGACGGTTACTTTGTCACCCGGACGGTGTTTAGCCAACCCTTCCTGCAACTCTGCAAAGTTCTTCACACGTTTTCCGTCAATACCGATAATGACATCGTCCACTTCCAAGTTACCGGCCGCAGAACCTCCATCAATCACCTCAGCTATCAGCACACCATCGGTAGCACCCAGTTCCTTCACTTTCTTCTTGATTTCTTCCGGCATCATCTGCTGGTCATCATTAATCGGAGTACCCTTGATACCCAATACCGCACGCTGAACGGTTCCGTATTCTTTCAAATCGGCTATTACCTTTTTCATAATACTGGTAGGGATGGCAAAACCGTATCCGGAATAAGCTCCTGTCGGTGAATAAAGCACCGAGTTGATACCTACCAACTCTCCTTTTGCATTGACCAATGCCCCACCACTGTTACCTTGGTTAATAGCTGCATCCGTCTGGATGAATGATTCCACACCTTGATTATATACGCCCAAAGAACGTGCCTTGGCACTCACAATACCGGCGGTTACTGTAGATGTCATATTAAACGGATTACCTACAGCCAATACCCACTCGCCCACTTTCAAAGCCTCCGAATCGCCTACGGGAATAGTGGGAAGTTCATCCGCTTCAATTTTAACCAACGCTAAATCCGTGCTGGGATCTGTGCCGATTACACGTCCTTTATATTCACGTCCGTCATTCAGTTTGACACTGATCACATCAGCATTATCAATTACATGGTTATTCGTTACAATATATCCATCTTTCGAGATGATCACTCCGGAACCAAATCCCACTCTTTCAGGAGTCTGCACCTGACGCTGCTGACCGCCGCCTCTGCCATTCCCAAAAATATCACCAAAGAAATCATAGAACGGATCACGAACGGTAACTGTCTGAGTTTTTGATTCTTGAGTTGACTTTATATGAACTACTGCATGCACTGAATTTTCCGCTGCCTGAGTCAAATCCACCGGTTGCATTTGGGTGGCGTCCAGCGCGGCAAGTCTTGTATTCGGATTTTGTTGGAACACATCATTAAAGGCCACGCTTTTGTTTGGCTCGGGTTTCAACATAGAATAAGTCGTTACTCCTGCTACACCTGCGCTGACTGCTACAATTGCTGCTGCGCCTAGTACCATTTTAGTTGCTTGTTTCATAACTTAATATCTATTAATTTGTTAATTTCAAGTTTGGTTTAACATTTCTGACGCTAATGTAATGACAAATATTGTACGGTTGTACCGTTTGTCAGAGATTTTTTTCCTCTTTTAACACAGATAGATAAGCACTTAACAGGGGTTAACCGCAGAATCTGCCAAATTTGCATTCATTATCAATAGCTGACAGACAGCAAGATGACACAGGATACAACTTGCCTCATAGATAGTTATGTCTTGCAGGAAATACTTGCCTCCCGCTGGAATACATCCATATACACCCCTATAAAAGGGCATGTCCGTGACCGGTCTTTCTAACTTTACTTTTTCAACTGGTTCAATACCCTTCTCGCACTATCCGAAAGAACAACAACAGCTCCTGCCAAAATAGCAGTATCTTTAATGACCAGACGGCCGGCGCCCGTCAGCAGAGGGAACCCCTGTTCGCCACTTCCCAAATCGGGGACCCACACCTCAGGCGTTGTCACAAGGAAAGACAAAGTGCCCAGTGTCATGACAATAGCCAGTCCGGCCCCTACCAAACCGATTTTCGGAGAGAAGATACCTAAAAACGTCAAGATACCGATTCCCATAATCAAAATACCCAATCCATGAGAAAACCCATAAGTATTGTTCTCTTCATGCCACTGGTGCTTCGCTTCATCGAATTCGCCTTCTTTCAGCTTATATTCTTTATATTCAGGAGCGTCCTTGGTATAAAAGAAACTCATAAAGGGACTGTTCGCCACAAAAGGCACAATTCCTTCGGCTTCATAATTCCAGAATTTCAGACCGCCAATCCATACAAAAATTACAAGGATTGCCACACGGATAAGATTGATACCCAGTTTTTGGGCAGATGCTGCTATTGTTAAAAACGCAACAAACAGAGATTTTAATTTTGTCATCATTGCTTTCATTATTAAAAGATTTAACTTCCTGGTGCAAAGGTCGGCAGTTTTCCCTCTCCAGTAAATGGCAATTCCCCCATATAGGTTGGCAATTATTCCCGTTTCTCTCTTTTCCGGTATTCCGAAAGGCTCTCCTTGTTCATTTTCTTAAAGAACCGGCTAAATGTAGCCAAATCCTCAAATCCCAGAATCTCACTGATTTCCTTCGCACTCTTGCCCGTATAAAGCAACAGGCGCTTGGCTTCCGCATCCACGCGTTCATGAATGACACGCAAAGGAGAAGAAAGCCTGTAAAGGGAAAAGAGATTGGAAATGGTCTTGGGAGAACGACACAACATATCAGCATAATCCTGCACTTGCTTCTTCTCCTTAAAATGACTGTCAACCAGCACATAAAACTGACGAATCACATCAAACGTGTTCTCACGCCCCGGGTCTACATCAAACATTTCACGGGCTATGCGGGTACAAGTGATAATGAAACGTTTCAGAATAATACGCAACATTTCTTCCTGCAAGTTGTCTTGTATTTCACACTCCCCTCTGAAAATATCGACAATACTGTCAAGACGGGCCGACTGGGAAGGCGAAAGCTTCAAACGCATGACACGGAAGAACCGTTAAACAGGAATCCGTTACAAGACACCTCGCTGTCATGCCCGTAAATACAATAAAAGTTACTATTGAATAGAAAAGTGAGGTATTCACCGTCCACTCCCCTTATCTGCACATGATGCAAAGGAGTGAGCGAAATCATTTCCTCTTTTTCCAGATGCATCACCACATGATCCACTTCCACATCCAGCGTTCCATGCCGCACCCATATAAATTTATAAAGACTCCCGTCACGTTGCAAAAAGGAGTTTTCATGGAAACAGGAAGTCATTGCTATATTTCCATTCAATTTAGTACTTAAGTGATATTCCATAACTACCTTAAAATAAGATGAGGGGATAAATATAAAGCTATTTCTTCAGATATAAAAGAGATAACGCAAAAGATATTTCTCATCCTCCCTCTTTTCCTGCCTTTCACCGGCATTTTAAATCATTGCCATATAAGTTGGCCAAAGTTCCCGTTTAAAATGTTCACACCTGGACATACAGGAAGTTCCCCACTTCAGTGCGTTTCTTTTAATATTTGTTAAACATTTATTTTTCTTCGTCCACTCCCTGATTTAATAGTACATTTGTTTCATCACAAGCATCAGAGCGATATATTTAAAGAAGAGTAGAAAACAATAATGGATAAAAATCGTAGGAGAATCCGTATAGGCTATATTCAATGGCTGCTGATATATACCTATATATGTACCATCTTCTCATTCACCTGTGAAGCCGCCAATGCACAGGATCGTACCGGGAACGAAGAATATGTGCTGATTTTAAACAGCTATAACGAATCTTCTCCATGGAGCAACAGCATTACCACCCCATTGTCCATAAACTAGCCGGAACCAAAAATATAGACGCCTACATAGAACATCTGAATTTATTCATGGTAGGCGATTCTGCTAAAATAGAAAAGTTTTCAGAAACACTTTCCTCAAGATATGGCTCCACCCCTCCCCGTCTATTGGTATTTGTAGGAAGCATGAGTCTGATTTTCAGAGAAGAGATACAAGCTTTATGGGGTACCGTACCTACTATTGTCTGCGGGGCAGACCCCTATGTGTATCCTGAAATATTCTACAGGCAGAGAGATACAGTCACTCCCAAAGAAAAGACACACATGAGCGAACTGGCCCAAGAATACAATTTCACCTACATGCATACCCCTATCTATCTGGAAGAAAGTGTGGAACTGATGCTGCAAATGATTCCCGGCATGAAAAGACTCATCTTTTTGGGAGACGGGATTTATCCCAATCCCGAATATGACCAACGACTGCGGGAATTGATCCAAACAAAATATCCGCAACTGGAATATAAATACATCTCTTCACGCACCAATACTCTGCACCAGTTATATAATGCTGTACGTAAGGCAGACAAGACTACAGGCATTCTGGTATCCACTTGGTTCACCGAATCCTTCACCTCGGACAGCTTTCTGATAAACGCTTACAGAAGCATTTCCAGCATCTCCGCCCCTCTTTTCACCATCCGCTATGCAGGTATGGACGACGGAGGTATGGTAGGAGGATACATGTACAATGAACAAGCCTTCACCAAGCAATTATTGAAAACAATTGACGACATCCTCGGTGGAAAAAGAGCCAGTGACATTCCTTTCTATGAGCCTCAGGAAGCACACCCCACCTTCAACTATACCAGACTCATAAATAAAGGGCTCGACCCCAAGCGATGCCCCGATGACACCATTTTCTATGACAAGCCTGTCCACTTTCTGAACAAATACAAATGGTTTATCCTGATTGTGCTCATGGCCTTCGCACTGATGGCTGTAACACAACAAAAACGCATTCAGATGCTGAAAGTCCTGAGACGAGCCCAACAAAATGAAATAGAAACAAACGCACAATATATCAACCTAGTGGATAATATGCCGATTCTTTACATGAAGGAACAAGTAATATGGGATAAAGAAGGAAATATTATAGACAGCATTTATCAGGATGTCAACCGTTATTTCGAACGATGTTTTTTTAAAAAATCCGATATAATAGGGAAAAGGGCCTCCGAAATCTTTCCCGAATCTTTACCGGAATTCACCCATTTCATGAGTATCACCTTGAAAGAAAAGAAATCGATCACATTCCCATATTATTTTAAAACCGTCAACACCTTCTATGATGTTGTCCTGAATTGCTCCACTGAACCGGATATGGTCGATGTGTTCTGCATGGACAGCACCGAGTTGCACAATGCACAGCAAATGCTAAGCGCCACGAACCATAAACTTTCCATGGCACTGGAAGTAGCAACATTGTACCTTGGAAATGGAACTTGAAAGACCATACCATCTTGTGCGACCTTAACCGCCCCATTGCCATGGCAGCCATGCCGGGCAGCATCAGCGAAGATCAGTTGAGCGTATCGGACAAACAATATTTCGCCAAAATTATCAAAGAAGACCGTCCACGCGTGATACAGGCCTACCGCGACCTGGCAGACGGAAAAATAGAGAAAGTGAAAGAAGAGTACCGTGTACTGGCCAATGATGGAAAACATTGGAAAATAGACTGGGTAGAAGCACAAGCAGCCGTAGAAACAAGAGACAAAAACGGAAAGCCGCTGACTTTAGTCGGTTCCTCACTGATTATCAACGAACGGAAAACAATGGAAAACGAACTGCTTTCAGCCAAGGACCGCGCGAAGAATCCAACCGGCTGAAGTCCGCTTTCCTTGCCAATATGAGCCACGAAATACGCACTCCGCTAAATGCTATCATCGGTTTCTCAAACATCCTTGCTACTGCAGAAGAGGAACAGGAAAAACAGGAATATATCAATATCATTGAAAGTAACAATACGTTACTGCTGCAATTAATCAGCGACATACTGGACTTATCGAAAATAGAGGCCGGCACACTGGATTTCAGTTATTCCAACGTGGAACTGAATGATATCCTTTCCGAAATAGAAAGCGTGGTCCGTTACCGGACGGAAACCAGCGGCGTTCAACTGATTGCACACAAAGGACTCCCCTCTTGCCCCATAAAGACAGAAAAGAACCGCCTGATGCAAGTTTTGAATAATTTGCTGAACAACGCCAGCAAGTTTACCTCACAAGGAAGCATCACCTTCGGCTACGAACTATGCGGCAGAGAACTTTATTTCTATGTTAAAGATACCGGTTGCGGCATTCCAGCCGACAAAGTGAACTCCATATTCGGACGTTTCGTCAAACTGAACTCTTTTGTACAGGGTACAGGACTGGGATTATCCATTTGCCAGACGATTGTAGAGCACATGGGAGGACGCATCGGCGTAGAATCTGAAGAAGGAAAAGGATCCACTTTCTGGTTCACCATTCCCTACCAGCCCGCTGATGCGGATAACAAAAAGGAAGACAAACATCAGCCCATCTCCGTGCAGAAAGACAAGCTGACCATTCTAGTTGCCGAAGACAATGAGAGTAATTACCGGCTGTTCCAATCTATCTTGAAACGAGAATATAACCTGGTTCATGCTTGGGATGGAAAAGAGGCGGTCAATTTGTATAAACTCCATAATCCTCAGATAATTCTGATGGATATCAATATGCCGGTGATGGATGCTATGAGGCCACCCGGGAAATACGAAAGCTATCCTTGGATGTGCCTATCATCGCCGTTACCGCTTTCGCCTATGCCAGTGATGAACAACGGGTTATGGAAAATGGCTTCGACGGCTATATGGCCAAGCCCATCAGCGCCCCACAACTGAGACAACAGATTGCTGCCATATTACAGAAACGCATTATCTTATTATAACCTCCGCTTTTTCCATTATACCCGGCTGAAATCCGATGTAGAAACCGGTTTGAATCCGCAACTATAAACAAGAAAACAACCGAAAACGCCACAAGGATGGGGAACTAAAGATGATTATAACATAAATGCAGAGTTAATTCATCGCTTCAGCTCCATTAAGTCTTTTTTTCAGTACCATTAAAGCATTTCTTACGGTTACCTTTTACAGACTACGACAGTAGTCCGTATGTTTCACTACGGCAGACCGTACAGTCCACTGTAGCAGACTGTACGGTCCACTGCCGAAGACTATAGTAACAGTCCGCACAAAAAGACTTAACAGTCCGCATGACAAGGCCTGATATACCCGACAAAAAGTATTAATCCCCCATACCTAAAAAAACTCCCCCTGCTCACCTTCACAGGCTATGCAAGAGGGAGATTCTACACTAACTCTTAACCTAATAAATAAACGACAAAATCATTCTTTATATCTTAAGGCTCCGGCTGGCAGTTTCTCACCTTTCTCACCAAAGCTCTTCAATGCGTTTTCCGATTCAATGGTTACTTTACTTTCATCCAGCATTCTCCGGTCAAGGCCGAACACGTCTATAAAGAAATCATAAACCGCATTCCGCTTGTTCGGACCGAAATCATGACGTTCTTGCGGCAAATGTACATTGCTCACCTTGTCCGTCGCACCATAAAAACCGTAGATGCGTTGCAAGTAAGGATATTCCAAACGAGGAACCGTGGCTGTCCAGTCTCCTCCGTCGGAAACCACCAGCATGGGACGCGGAGCAAACAGGGCGGCCAGTTCCGCATTGCAAGTTCCTCCACCTGCCAGCTGGATGGGCTTGCCACTTTCACACGGGCAACCGCCATCAAAGTGAGAAGCCAGACTGACCACAGGGGCAGCAGCTGTAAAACGGTCGTCCAAAACGGTAAGCAACACCGTCTGCGTTCCTCCGCCGGAACCACCGTTCACGCCGATGCGTGCAGGATCTATATCTTTACGGTTTGCCAGCATATCATCCAGTATCAGCAATCCGTTCATAGCCTGAATGGTGTGCGCATCACTGGTATGGTGCGCTTCCGCACCTACCTGCAAGGCGGATTCTCCCCAACCATACAAGTCATAATCCACACAAATAGCCCCCATACGCGCCAATGTAGCCATACGTTGCTGTTGGTCCTTCCGGTAACGTCCCTGTCCAAAATGGCCATTGGGGCAAATAATAAGTGCATGTTTACCTTTGGAACGCGGTGCATAAACCGAACCGCAAACATAAAGCCCCGGCAAGGTCTCCAATGCAAAATTCTGTACGGTATATCCATCGAATTTCCGTACTTTCGAGAGAATAGGCTTTGCATCCTTCACTGTTCCTTTCAGCATATCATCCAATCCCAGACGTTGGCGCACTTCCTTTCGGAGTATCTCCGTGCGCTGTTCCCACTGATCTTTATCAGTATACAAGCCACTAAGATATGACAACATTTTTTCTCCATCAACATCCGTGCGGCGTGCATACTCGTATGGTTTCAACTTGTACACGGTATCACTTTGCTTCACGAATTTATAATCGAAAGGAGAAAGCACATTGGTCAAGGTTTCTTCCAATGAATAGGGACGGATACGGAAATCGGCATACGGAAGGATACGCCCCACCGTATCAATATCATACTTCAAGCGGACCTGGAAACGGGCGGTAACGTCATTCAACACATCGGATAACGGACGTGCGAACCGAGTTTCATAAGTTTGTGCAGACACAGCGGAAAAAGAGAGTGCCGCCATGCACAAAAGCATCTGTTTTTTCATCGGGCAGTCTATTTTATTTCTTTACCATCCACATACACATCATCCAGCACCAAGTCCTTACAATCTTCAAAGACACAGCGTTGCTTGGCATTCTGAATATACACATCACGCATCACAATACCGGTAATAGGCGCTTCGGGCAGGCCCACCACCATAATGGGGGTATTCACATCACGGACCGTCACACCCGAAACATAGATGTTACGAAATTCCGGAGTTCGGTCACTCTTCGGTTCGGCAGGCATCTTGCTATATTTCAGATTGAGAACAATAGCTTCTTTCTTGATATTACTCATCACAATATTGCTCACACGAATATCCTCCACAATGCCTCCGCGGCCACGAGTGGATTTCAGACGAATCCCTCGGTCTGTACCATCAAAGACACAATTGCTGATGGTCACTTTCTTCACTCCCCCACTCATCTCGCTGCCGATAACCACACCACCGTGTCCGCTCAACATGGTGCAATTGGTAATGGTGATATTCTCGCAAGGAACACCCAGTTTACGCGCTTGCAAGTCACGTCCGGATTTGATGGTGATGCAGTCATCGCCTACCGAAATGTGGCAGTCACTGATGTGTACATTCTTACAAGACTCGGGGTTGATGCCATCCGTGTTGGGGGAAGGCACATTGTGGATGGTAATGCCTTTAATGGTCACATTGTCACAAAATTCAGGATTTACAGTCCAGAAGGGAGAGTTGATAATCTTCACGCCCTCTACCCGTACATTCTTACAACGGATGGGATGTATGAAAGGAGGACGGAAAAAGCGACGGTCCAGTGTGCATGCCAGTCTTCATTGGTTTCAGCGTAAAGGGCTTTCAGGTCGTTTTCCTTCTCGAACATGGGCTGGTACTTGTTGATGTTTCTCTTGCCGTTATCTCTAAGGTCTACCAGTACACGGAAAAATTCAGTCCACCATGCCTTACCCTGTCCATCCAGAGTTCCTTCTCCCTTGATGGTAATATTTTCTGCATCCACGGCGTAAATCAACGGTTGGAAACTTTTCATCATGATTCCCTCGTGACGCACTTCCACATAAGGGAGGAAGTCGTCAAAGTTCTCCGAGAATTTCAAGGTGGCTCCTGCTTCCAATTCTAATGTAATATTACTTTTCATGTGGATGGAACCGGTGAGATAAGTTCCTGCGGGGAAAAAGAGTGTTCCGCCACCATTGGCATTCAAGCGGTCGATGGTAGAATTAATCAATGCCGTGTTTAATTTCCGGCCTTGTATATCGGCACCGGCTTGCTGCATATCCACACGCTCGGCATGCAGAAAAGACAAACTGCAAACACATAACAACAGACTTAAAAAGGTACGTTTATTCATATCGTTCATTAATTGATTTTAGTTTTACCAAACACCCCCAGGGGGCTTTTCCTATGAAAGCTGCGTTTATTTCTTAAAAGAATAAGTTCCGCTTTCCACTATCTTCGGCTCTTTCTCATTGGGAAGGAATACGCGTGCCGTACACCCTACAGGTATCGTTACTTTCAATGCAAAGACTCCATTCTCGCGTGTCCAGTCTACTGCAACCTTTCCATAGAGAGTTTCAGTCGAAGCCCGGACGTATGTCAAATCGCCTACCGGACGGGGACGTATTTCTATTTCCTTCATTCCCGGTTTTCCCTCAACGGTGCGGATACCCGCCAGCGAGTTGAAGAACCATTCATCAATCTGTCCCATCATAAAGTGATTCCACGAAGAACCTTGTCGCGGATCCCATTGCTCGGTCAGCGTGGTAGCTCCAAATTTCAGTTGGAAACCATACCCCGGGGCCTCTTCATGGTTATGCATGGTGTACATCAGCTCATTCAGTCCGTTACGGGCTAGTGTCTGGAACAAATAACGATTTCCCACATCACCAGTAGTCAGCCGGTTACCATGACGTTTTATATCCGCTACCAAGTTATCAAGTACCGCCTGTTTATCTTCGGCAGGAACCATTCCGAGAAACAACGGCAGGGCATTACTGCACTGACTTCCCGTACCATACTGACGAGTATCCTTATGATAAAACTCCCGATGGAATGCTTTATTAATTTCTTCACCCAAATGAGTGTAATATGCTACATCATACCTATTATCCAGCATACGTGCCGCCTCCACCAAATAGCGAACAACCATATAATAATGGGCGGTAGCCACTAAAGGAACAGGCGTATTACGAGAAAATCCGGCCCGGAAATCTCCATAATCATACCAATCACCCAGTCCGAAAGAAACGATTCCATCATTGGCACGGGTAGTCATATAATCAATGTAACGACGCATTCCGTTATAGTATTTTCTAATCAATGAATCATCCCCATACGTCTCATAATACATGAAAGGCAATACCACAAAGGTACATCCCCATTCGGGAGATTCGGCAAAAGCATCCATACCGAGACCCTCGAACACCACATATTCCGGAGCAGTGGTAGGAACCGCGCCATTGGCATGCTGTGCATCGGCTATGTTCTGAAGAGTCTGAGGAACAAAGCCTGTCAAATCATAATTGTAAAGCAAACCGGGACCACACAAATGATCTTGTTCCAACCAACCCAGTTTCTCGCGATGAGGACAATCGGTAAACACGGACTGCATATTGCTTCGCACCGCCTTCTCTATCAGCCGATGGGCCTCATTGAATATACGATTGGAACATTGGAATGTGGATACCTTAGGAGCCGAATTATAAACAAAGCACGATTGTATCTTCTGAATCACCGGAAGATGCAAGGTGTTTTTTTGCCCTTTCAGCACAGCGCCTTCCACCTGAATATACCGGAAACCATAATAAGAAAAACGAGGATGCCAAGTTTCCACTCCTTCCCCTTTCAGGATATATTCATAATAATGTTGTCTGCCGGTCTTACGCTGATTGCAAGCTCCTTCGTCCGTCAGGGATTCGGATACAAGCAGAGTTATTTTCTGCCCTTTCTTTCCACGGACGGTAATTTCGGGGAAACCGGCCAGGTTCTGTCCCATATCCAGCACAAAGGCAGACGGATCTACTGTCCGTTTGGTTGACTTGCAGGCAGCTGTTATCTGTTCAGCGGTGAGCTTGGTCACTTCCCGGATATCATAACGCTCCATAATCTTCACCGGTTGCGCTATCTGCGGACGAAGCACCCCTTTGGGGGCTTCCTGAATCACGACAGGACGCCAATCCTGCTCTTTAAAACCGAACATGTTCCAGCCTTTCTGCTCACGGCGGGCGTCATAATCTTCTCCGCCATAGATGCAATTGAACAGTACGGGACTGAAATCGTACTTCCAGTCCTTTCCGGAAACAATCGTTTCACTGGTTCCGTCTTCATAGTTCACCACCATCCGGAAACGAAGCGTGGGAGCGCCGAAACTGATTTGCAGTTTACGATAGCGGCCGCCTTGCACATTGTAAAATCCATTTCCCAGCAGGACTCCGATAGCGTTACCGCCTTTCTTCACTTGCGAGGTGACATCATAAGTATTATAATAGACACTTTTGTCATAGTCGCTCCAAAGGGGGGCAAATTCGCTGTCTCCCACTTTTTCTCCATTCAGCGAAAATTCATAAAAGCCCAAGCCACATACATACGCTGTGGCGTCTTTCACTTTCTTTGCCACATGGAACTCGCGACGCAGATAAATACTTTTCTTTGCCAAAGTATCCACAGCAGCCAGGCGGCCTTTGCCTCAGGCTTTTTCAGTTCACTGCCATGATATTTCCGGCCTTCGGGTATGCGGGCATCCTTACGGGTAATGGCCCCAATCCATTCACTGCCGGCGAAAGCTGCTTCGGAAGTCAGGATACTGAAATCAGAAGGCGCACTCCATGCCGAAGCGTATCAGCCTCATCCCAGACACGGACACGCCAAGTATAATGCCTGTCCTTCTCCAAGGCCGCATCCGCACAGGAAACCAACTGGCTTCGAGCGGATTTTACTTTGCCGCTGTTCCAGACTACTTTTCCTGCCCATACATCCCGAACCTCTATCTCATAAGCAGTCTGCCGCGTGCCATTTTCCGGCGAACTCATCTGCCATCCCAAACGAGGGGCATCAGAGATAGTCACTCTTCCTTCGCGCATCTCACACGTCAGGCGGGTAATAGTTATGTCTTTCGCCTGCACGGAGAAAGACATAACTAACAAAGCGGCTATTAAGAATTTTCTGTAATTCATTTTTCTTTCAACAGTCTATTTATTATCTTAAGACATCCCCTTTATTCAAAATTATAGCACATTCTCACAAAGAACACGGGTCAATGTATCGGCATGTCCTACTTCCTTTCCATCCACATAGATATGCAGACCTTTTCCACGCTGGTAACGGCTGCCGTCTTTATCCCACAAAATAGTGAGGTTACGGCCATGATACAACACATTATCCAAACAGAAATAATCCCATTTTCCTTCGGGAATCAACGGATTCACCTCCACTGTGTTATCCATGCGCGGACGGAGTCCTATCAAACCGGTAATCATCAAATCATTAAAAGTAGAATGATTGTAATAACGGCTGCGTTCCTGATCCCCTTTCAACCAATAACCGGTTACCTCATCCAGATACTCGCCGATGTAGGGACGCCCACGATGATGTTGCGACTCCACATAGCGTTCCATTTGATGGAAATACACGCTGTCTGTCAATACAGTCTGAGGATAATTATTCATGAAATTGGCCATTGCGGTCAAAGTCTGTGCAGATGCAAACGGCCAGATAGCCCCATCCCATTCACACTTACCTAGCCATGCGTACGGAACTCAGGATGACGGCGCTCGGCAGTGGTAAGTCCGTAAGGTGCGGAAAAACCTTTCTCGTCCATCACTTCCTTCCATGCCACATCGTATTGGGAAGAAGCATCCGGCAAATTGAAATACCAAGGGATATAGCCGATAGCCTCGCGTACTTCGGCGGACGCATCTCCACGCATCGTTTCAAAGAAATGATGGTCTGTGTTCCACAACTTATCCTGTACCAACGTTTTAATGGAGTCGGCTTTCAATCCATATTTCATGGCCATGCCCTCATCTCCTGTCATGATGCCGATAAGAGAGAGCGCTTTGCGTTGCCATACATATAACTGTTGATAGTAGACGGGCATATTGTTTACGACGACCTCCACTGATAGATTCCTCCATGCCATCCTGCACATCTCCCTGCCAGTAAAGTCCATTGGACAGGCGGTTTGTCTTTTCCCAACGGGCATATTCCGCTTCCAAATCCTTTACCATATCCAACAAGAATTCCTTGTTTCCATCGACCATGTAACGTCCCAGTACCGCATCCGCATTCCACGAGCTGAACTTGGTCATTTTGGCCATCGGGCCTCCTTCGTTACCCCGATACCAAGTATGGATAATCTGATTCAAGTATTCCGGATTACGCAACCAGCGGCTCTCATAAATATGATGACCGATGGCACAAGCTATCAGATTGTATTTATCGGCATACGAACGGTTTACCAAGAATTCGGTCATACCATAGCCCACCGGAGTTTCCTTGATGTGTTTGCGCAGCGTCCACCAACGATAATAATACATTTCCTCAAAGTTCTTTTGAGAGCACTCGAAAAGAGGTATGTTTTCTTCCATCCATTGAGATGCGCGGACATTGGGAACAGCCTGGCTATATTCTCATCCTCCATGCTGTTGAAATAATCCACGTAGGGCTTGAAATCCTTATATTTCAAGAAAGCCGCACCGGCATCCTTATCGGCAGAAGTCGTCTTGAAATTGGCTATACGATAGGTGCACAAAGGTTCTTGCTCACCTGCATTCGGCAGAATGCCATACCAGTCTGCCGGGGTATCCACCGTAGGATAAGTCCGTTGCGCTCCGGTGCGGAACATCACTCTTTCAATGGCCGGAACGGGAGCAAAGAACATACGTTGTCCTGCTTTCTTTCCATCCACGTAAACGGTTACCATACGGTTAGCAACAGAGAGTTCCACTTCTACCTTATACGTCTTGCCCGGTTCATACTTCAACAAATTACCAAACCGCGCACCTCCTTTGGTACGGAAAAGTCCGTCGGAAGTCAATTCCAGACGGGAACAGGCAATACCGTTTTCATCTAGGAATTCTATTTGCAAAAGGCCCTTATCGTTCTGCTCCGCCATCAGTTCGAAAGAAACTTTAAGCTCTTTTGTAGCAGGTATCTTACGCTCCACACGGGCATAATCGAACAAATCCTTATCTTGCAGCACCAACCATTTTCCATCCAATGATACGGGAGCCCACTGCAAAGAATACAAATTCCAGTCGGTCAGTTCATTCAAATCTTTATAGTTGGCAAAATTATCGTCAGCATGTGCACTGGCATGTGCGCGGACGGGCACAGGGATATGAGAAACCCACATGTCCTCCTTGTTCACACTGTAAGTCACCCACAAATCACCATCGGGAGGAGTTCCGTTACCTTCCTGAATACCCCGTACATACTGAGGCCCGAATGATTTATAATTACCTCCGTAACGCATCGGTGTAATTTCGCCATGCACCAAATTCAAGGTCGTATATTCCAGCCCGTCCTTACTGAGCGAGATAGCCAGCGGCCAACGGAACTCGGAAGGATTATACACCGTGGCGTATGTACCGTCACTCAAACGCTGCCCCCAAATCTTCGCATTACTGTTAACAAACCCTTTCGCACGTTCACCGGTTGCGCCCACGTATTCCCACCATCCTCGCTGATGGAAGTCAGGGCATGTTTCCACAAGCTTACCAAACGACCGTCGGGCAAAGTATAGTCACAATACGCTTTGTATTCTTTGTGTAAAGGAATCAACGGGTCATTACGGTCAGCTTCCTCCACCCACTGCATACGGTAACGAGGATTGTCCAGAATCTCCTGACAGGCTTTTACGAATTCCTTGTCTTTGCTGCGTTTAAAATAAGGATAGGATGTATTCTTTTCATTAAACGCATGGTTATAGTAAATGAAATAAATGGGACCGAACGAACCGTCTTTCTTAATCTCGCGAACCACACGGCCTATTCCGTTCCCGTCATTCGGGTCATCTTTCTTGTCCAGAGCTACGCCATAGTTTCCCATAGCTATCAATCTACCGCTTTTTGATACATAGAAGCCTACACGCTGATGCATGATGCATCCAGATCTTTCGCCTTGTCTGTGCGTCCGGGCTTGGTATAGCCATCGGGAACCCGGTAGATAGGGAAAAGAGTCACCGGATTTGTCCAGTGGTATCCATCTTTTGAAGTCATCAGGAAAGTCTGTGAGGGAGGAATATGCTCGTCTGATGGATCGGAAAGATAATGCATATAGAATTGTCCGTTCCAATAAGCCAACATGGACTGATGATTGTATGTCCATCCATTGCCGTTATCGGGTGCAGGATGTTCCCGGTTGGCACGCATCACCTGAATATTGTGTACTCCTACCACAGGTGATAATTGTCCGTCATGATAGGTAGGGTTAGACAGCTCTGTGCCTGTATAGTGTACTCTATCTTGAGCCGACACCGAAAGTGCCAGCGAACAGGCTGCTGCAAAGGTAAAAAGTTGTTTCAGTTCCATTTATTTACTTCTATGTTGTTTTTCCATCTATTAAAATGAGGTTTCTCTTCAGCTTGATTGGCCTGCAAACAAGCAAAGCTCTACAAAATTACGAATTTCTTCGTTTCCCGATAAAAGCTCCGGGCTTTAAAAAAAGACGAAAGCACAAAGCAAATGTACTCTATAAAATAATGCTATTTATAAAAAACGTCTTTTTGTTAAGGAATTTGCATAAAAGAAGCTTTTTTACTATCTTAGCAGCATGAAGTTAACAGTTTGATAACTTTTCTACGAGAAATATGTTATTTATAGTATTCACTTTTTTAACAACCGTTTGCTTATGAAACAAAAGAATAAGATGTTATCCACCCATGGCATTAAAACACTATTCGAAACCCGATTAACCCAACTCACTTCATTGGCTTCAGAAAGCCAGGATGAAACAGCTTTCAAAAACAAGCTGAACGATTATCTATTATCCGGTCCTATTTACAATCCTGCTGCCGCAAGGCAAATTAAAAGACTGATAGATAACGATGGAAAAACCATTTACGAAGCCTCTACAGAACAGGAGATTAAAATAGAAACCATCTCACTGCTTTGGAAGTTTTTAACGAATAGTATCATCAATGAAGAGATTTCCGTTGATTTATGGATTGACCTGTATCACCAGTTTGACCGGCTTTATCACGAAGAGGAGGAACTACCTGATGAAAAACAAGTGCAACAATGGATGAAACGCTGGCCCAGCGGACTGAATGAGGATGTCCGGGCTATCCGCCGACAAAACAAAGAGCGTATTATCTCCCTTCTTATCCAGAAAATAGAAAACAGACACGCGCCCTCCAGTCGCTATCTTTTTCCCGAAGGAAGCACGGAAGAGGACAAACGCCAGCTGGTCTGCCAATGGTGGAACGAAGCCCGTTTTCATCTGGCAATGGCCATAAAAAGCCCTACCGAACTGAACCGAATGCTAGGCAACTCCCTATCCGAAGAGACCTTGCAGCTTTATCACAAAGCACGCAAGAAAGGAATGCCTGTCTTTATCACCCCTTACTATCTGTCTTTGTTGAATCCTACGGGGAAAGGATATGATGATACAGCCATACGAAGCTATATTCTGTACTCTCCCCAACTGGTGGAAACATACGGTAACATCCACGCATGGGAAAAAGAAGATGCTGTGGAGGACGGAAAGCCTAACGCTGCAGGATGGCTGCTGCCGGACGGACACAACATTCACCGCCGTTATCCCGATGTGGCCATTCTTATCCCCGACTCGATGGGACGTGCATGCGGCGGCTGTGTGCATCCTGCCAGCGCATGTACGACTTCCAAAGTGAACGTCTGAACTTCAACTTCGAGGAATTGAAACCGAAAGAGAGCTGGGACAAGAGGTTGAGAAAACTGATGGAATATTTCGAGAACGACACTCAGCTCAGGGATATCCTGATTACGGGAGGCGATGCATTGATGAGCCAGAACAAGACCTTGCGCAATATATTGGAAGCCGTCTACAAAATGGCTGTCCGCAAACGAAACGCAAACCTGCACCGCGCCGAAGGAGAGAAATATGCGGAACTGCAACGAGTACGCCTGGCAGCCGGCTCCCGGTATATCTGCCCATGCGAATCAATGACGAACTATTGGATATCTTACGTGAGTTCAAAGAAAAGGCATCTGCCGTAGGGGTCAGACAATTTCTGATTCAAACGCATTTCCAGACTCCACTGGAAGTAACACCCGAAGCGCGTGAAGCTATCCGCAAGATACTGGCAGCCGGGTGGACTATCACCAACCAGCTAGTATATAATGTGGCGGCTTCCCGTCGCGGACATACCGCCAAGCTGCGCAAAGTATTGAACGGATTGGGTGTATTGTGTTACTACACTTTCTCGGTAAAAGGTTTTGAAGAGAACTATGCGGTATTCACACCGAACAGCCGTTCCTTACAGGAGAAAGAAGAGGAAAAAAGATGGGGAAAACTTTCCGCAGAGCAAGAAAAGGAGTTTTTGAACCTGTTGAGAAACTGTAAAGACCGTGCGGCAGCCGTACAGCGTTTCTGCACCTTCCATCAGATTCCTTTCGTAGCAACAGACCGCAGCGTACTGAACCTGCCGGGTATAGGCAAGAGCATGACTTTCGTAACTATCGGTATGACAAAAGAGGGAAAACGGATACTGGAATTTGACCATGACCCAACCCGCCAGCATAGTCCGATTATTCATCAGATGGAAAAATATACATCAAGGAAAACAAGTCTATCTGGCAATATATGCTGCAATTGCAGGAAATGGGCGAGAAGAAAGAAGAATATGCCAGTCTGTGGAAATATATGGAAGGAGAAACAGAACACCGCTTCCCCTTATATAATTATCCCGATCCGGATTCCGGATTACAGAAAAGTATAGTCACTTGTCAGTAGTTGGTAATAAATCAATCTGTTAATTTGTCAATGTGACAATGTGCTAATGTGCCATGCGGAACAAAGCGTACCCCATTGACATATTAGCACATTGACAAATCAGCAGATTATTCAATTCGTAATCTTGATCCCCACAAAATACGTTCTAGGCTGTGTAGGCCCATAAAAATAACCCGAGTCACGATAACCACCTTTGTCCAAATCCTTTTGGAAAGCATTAAAAATATTCTGTACTCCACCGTTTAACTGCAATTTGATATGGTCATTCAATACAAATGTGTAATTCAGTTTCACATTCAAATCAAAGAAATCAGGAGTATGCACCATTTCATCTTTAGCGATATATTGTCCTATATATTCCTCGGGCAACTCTGTCGGTGCGAAATGCGGCACATGCATCCGGCCTGTGTACACACCGGACAAGGAGCAGTCGAAATTCTTGAACGGAGCAGATGTCAATGTGAAATAACCGTAATAGTCAGGAGTACGGGGCATCCGCTTCACCGGCGCTACCTCAGGATTCTCACTCCATGCCTCCAGCTCGGTATATTCGCTGCGCTGCACCGTGAAGCCCACCTGTAAAGCCGCATCACGTCCATGTGCAATCTTTCCGTCCAGATTCACGCCATACACACGTGCCCCGTTACCGTTGCGACGCTCCTTCACCTTGTTACCGTTCTCGTCATGGCCCATATCCTCCAGAACAAACACGTCATCCAATCCGGTATAGAACCCTTCCAATAACAAATTGGTCTGGAAATGACCGATATTCGCCGTCCAGTCAATGGAGCCGCTGATGCTGTTGGAATGCTCCGGTTTCAGCCCTTCCGCCAACTTGATAAGCACGCCCTCACCTCCTACTGCGGTAACATGCAAATCCTCATCGTATGCCTGCGGCGCACGGAAACCGGTAGACCAGGTAATACGTGCCTGTAGTTTGTCACTCGGTTTGTAGAGCAGGTTCAGACGGGGCTGAAGATAGGATTGTCAATCAGGTTATGGTCATCCAGACGGAACCCGGCCAGGAATACAAACTGATTCATTTTCCATTCGTTCTGCACAAAAGCGCTGGCAATACGCACATCCTGTTTCATATCACGGTGATAACCGGTCATAACATCGTGCAGGGAGTTGTTCTGATACTCCAACCCGGCGGTAAAAGTAGCAGGAGAGAATAAAACTTTCTCAAAATTACCCACATACATGCCACCTGCCACCCAAGTCAGGTCTTTCGTCTTTCCGTATGCATTCGCATCCTGTTGCGCACCATAATAACTGTTACGGTCGGTATGCTGGATGGAAGAATAGAAAGAAAGCTTATGCTTGTATTCTTTCCAAAACAGATCATAACTCAATCCGCCACTATTGATGACATGCTTAGTCTGTTCGGTGATATCCGTTTCGTGCGGCTGCAAATCAAATTTATTCCCTCCGCGACGGAACTCATTCGTGGTATGATATTCCAGACTGATACGGCTGAACTGCGTAGGACGGTAATAGGTACGCAGCCCGAACGTATTCATGTTCAGCTTTCCCAACTCCGAGAAACCGTCCCCGTCCGCATCATACGGATTACGGTTCCGATAAGACTGATACAAAGCGATGCCATATGTATTGTCTTTTGACACCAAAGAGGCGTTGGCTCCCATATACTGTTCCCACACCTTGCCGTTCATATTGGACATTGTTGAAGAAACTTGAAATGAATTGTTGATGGGGTCTTTCGTGATGATATTGATGGTTCCGCCCACTGCATTAGCACCAAACAAGGCCGACCCTCCTCCGCGGACAACCTCTACACGCTCTATCATATTCACCGGAATCTGCTCCAAGCCATATACACCGGACAGAGCACTGACTACCGGACGGCTATTGATAAGAATTTGCGAATAAGGTCCTTCCAGCCCATTGATACGTACTTGAGGGAAGCCGCAGTTCTGGCAGTTGTTCTCCACACGCAGCCCCGACTGGTAATTCAAGGATTTAGCCAAATCGGTAGAGTTCACCGATTCGAACAGCTTGGCATTCATCACATTGACTACCACCGGAGCCACCTTGCGACTTGTCTCATTGCGATTGGCCGATACAACCACCTCGTCCGTCATAATACTTTCATCACTCATCAAAAAATGAACATCTACCGTGAAGTCGTTACTGACGGTCACTTTCTTTTCCTGTGTCTCATAGCCCAGTAGCTGAACCCTCAATGTGTACTTTCCTGCCGGAACCTTCTTGAAACGGAACTCACCGTCCTCGTTACTCACCGTACCCTGCCCGGTTTCCACAATCAATATGGCAGCATACGGAAGGCTGTTCTCCGTGCCTTTTTCCACTACATGACCTGAAATCACATTGCCTTCCTTCACAGGATTTACATCTTCTGCATACGCATTGATACCCGCACCCATCACCATGAGCACGAGTAACAGAATATATTGTTTCATCTATTTTTTTCTATTACTAAAATGTTTCGGTTTATTCAATAAAGAATGTGTGTAGCCCTATGGCAAAAACACATTCCCATCTGCTAAAGGGATTGCCCGAATGTATTCCATCAACAGATATACCTTTGTTTCAGCAATGAAAAGGAGGAGCGCGCAAATGGATACATTGCGCGCAAAGCGCTTTCGCGCGGAAAGTATTTATCTTATATTCCAAAACATACAACAAAGGACGGAATACAGTCATCTCGGCCTGAACCTCGGCCTCCAAAGTATGAATAGTGCTCAGATGAGCAATAGAAATAACCTGTCCTGTGGTATGCGTATGGTGTTTGCCGGACGAAGGATGAGAGTGCACAATCATCACCCCGTTCACAATATGAACGTGGGTAAACAAGGTGATGCTTACCTGATACGTTAAAAACAGCGTCAGCAGTAATAACGGGGCTATTATGTACCTTCTCTTGCTCAACTATTATTTCTTTTCCTCGCCAAACAGCAATTGATAGTCTTTTTTTGCGGCAGGCACAGTCCATTCCTCCGGAATAAACTTCCACTGGTGCATGGCATGAGGATGCAGCACTTTTTCCTGCTCAATATATTGCATCAGATAATAACGCAAATCCTTATCGGTTGCAAAAATAATACGTTTTGCCAAATCTTCCTTGGAAATTCCTGCTCCAAGGGTCAATAAATCTCCGCCACCGTTCCCACGGTAAGAATTCAAAGCCACTTTATAAACCTTATCCATACTGAAGGGAGTCCCGTCCGACATGCTTTGAATCGTGATTTTCTCTCCTGCCGGCTTGGTCACGTCCACCGTATAATTAATACCTGCGGCAGAATCAAAGTTAAAGCTGAAATTCTTGAAATTAGCACGCTTTCCCTCCTCTACCGGCTCCTTGAAAAGCATCAGGTGGTCCTCGGGACTCTTCATCTGATTAGTCCAGATGGCGTATGCCATTTCCAGGAAATCTTTAATTTCCTTGCCCGAGAGTTCCATCACATACAGCATGTTCTCGTACTTGTACAAATTAAACATATCACTCACATAGATGTCTCCTTCTTTAATCTCTGCCCGGAAGGACAACGGAGCACAGAAGGACACTTCAGCACCCGAAATTTCCAATTGCAACTGATGAATCAGGTCTATGAAAGGAGAAGAACCGAAATAAGCATCCTTCGCTGTGATGGTACGTGAAATAGTACCGATTTTACGGGATACGAAGTCATTTACAGCCTTATATTGAGGAGCGAATTTATCCATAAACTCCTGGCTGACAGGATACTTGTTCATATCCGCCAATCTGCCTCCACCGACTTCGCCACCACTTTCCCGTCTTTCTTTGTTACGGTCAGGGTCACATCCGAAACCACATTGGCATTGTTTGCCGGATCAATGACCAACACACTGTCTCCTGCCACATTCTGCACCTTTACACATTCCCTTGTATGGTCGTGCCCCATCAGCACCACATCAAAGCCCGGGACCCGTTTGGCAACATCCATAGAGGCATCTTCCACCACCTGTCCCAACACGTTGCCCGACTTTCCGGCATGAAACAATCCCACAATGACATCGGGGTTCTCTTTTTCCTTTATAATCTTCACCCACTTACGTGCGCAGGGCTCCATTTCCTCAAAATGCAGGCCACTCCATAACTTCTCCGGCAACCATGAAGGAATGGCCGGAGTAATCATACCCAGAACCGCTATCCTCACTCCGTCACGCTCCAACACCTCGTAGGGTTTCAGATAAGGTTTTCCGGTGGCATTGTCTATAATGTTAGCCCCCAGTACCGGAAAATCGCACTGTTTTATCCAACGGTCGTACACCGCATGCCCGGTCTCTACGTCATGATTACCCATATTGCCTACCACACATCCCATATAATTCATCATATCCGCCGCCACATGGGTAGACACGGTATCCATAAAATTATAATAGTAAGCTGTAGGCTGACCTTGCAGGATATCCCCATTATCCATCAACAGGCAATTATCCCCATATTTCTCACGCTGCTCTTTCACAAAGGAATGAACACGGGCAAGACTTCCACTCCATTCTTTCCGTTCGATAAAGTTATAACGGAAAGAAATTCCCGTGCACATCACTGGTTTCTATAATCTTGATAACCACTTCTTTCTGATTATTGGATGCAGACACCTGCATACCCGCCCACAACAGCAGGGCGCTGATACATATTCTATATTTCATATCTCTATTCTTTTTCTTTTTTAGTTAAAGGATGCGTGAATACAAACCGGGCGCCTTCGGTATAATCCTTGTCCACCCATATCTTACCTCCCAAATTCTCGACTATCAGCTGCTGATGGCCAATCCCAGCCCTGTACCTTGGGAATATTCATTCAATTTCTCGAAACGTTCAAAAACCCTGTCGCTCTTATCGGACGGAATACCGCAACCGGTATCCGACACAGACAATTCCAACTGTTGATGCTGTTTGTCTATGGCAATCGCCAATTTAATAGAACCGGACGGGGTAAATTTAGCGGCATTGGACAACAAATTAATCAATACTTGCTTCAGGCGCTGGGCATCCGTCTTGATAACCAGCGAAGCTACAGGAGTTTCGAACAGAAACAAAGCGCTGGTCTTGCGTCCATACTCCGCTGTAGACAAAGCCGTCTGACACAACTCTACTACATCACATTCCTCCCATACGAATTTTATTTTCCGGATTCCATGCGCGAGATGTCCAGAATATCATTTATGAGGTGCAACAACAAATCGGAATTCTTCTGAATGATATCACAATACTGCGCCTTCTCGGCAGGAGAGGAATCATCACTGACCAACACGCTGGAAAATCCCACAATAGCATTCAACGGAGTGCGTATCTCGTGGCTCATATTGGCCAGAAAAGCTGTCTTCAGCCTGTTGGATTCTTCCGCTTTCTCCTTGGCTACCAACAACTCCTCGCCAGACACTTCCAGATGATGTTTCAAGTGTTGATACGGATAATATAATATATGGCTATCAAGAAACAGGCTATCAGGAACATGAACGCCGAAACAACCCCTATGACCCAATATTTATACTGCTCATAAAGCGAAGGAGTCTTGTTCACCAACACCGCTCCCTGAGGAAGATTCAATGAATCCAATTTGAATTCATGCAAACGCTTTATATCAAAAGTATAGTTTCCGGGAATAGTCACCAAGTCCACCCCTTCTCTATCTCCTTTATCCAAAAAATCATAAGTAACCGCGCCTATATTCTTTCCTACCGCATGGTATTCGGGAGTATATCCTCCCAATGCCCAATGTCCCAATCCCACAGATGCGATAGTAAACACAGGCAGGGTAGGATTCGCATCACGCAGCATATAAGTCGTATTACCAATAACATAACTCTCCGTACAGTCCACACGCCATGTTCCCAACAATACACACGTATTTTGAGGCAATCTGCGCATCCTTTCACTCACTTCCATAAAGGTTTCCGTACGACCGTCCAGCCAAATCGTCTCTAAATCAGGGTACTTCTCCATCTCCTTTTTAACCAAGGCTTGCATAGACAGCCCGCCATAGGTATTATCCGATATAAATGCCACACGGCGCATATCAGGATAAAAGCGACGCATCAACTCTATGTTTTATCGACATCATATTCATATACATAACCGGCAACAATATTATAATCGCCGAAATCCGTATAAATATTCTTACTTTCAGGTTCCCATACCCGTGTGTCGATACTATCATCAGGCAATACCAGTCCGTTGACACTGACCATACCACAGATGGACGGAGTCTTTTTAGCTATCTCCGTGTCTTGTGAAATATAAGCCGACCATGCCTCCTGCCCCAGCAATATAACCAGTGACGGACGGTTTTTCCCTTTATACTTACCAAGGATGGAGGCCATACGCGATTTCCACAGATAAGCCTCGGACAAATTCTTGCAGTTCATACTCTCTATGATCGGAGTATACTTGCCGCCACGCTGTCGGTATTCATCCATAAAAGCAGACAGGTTGTCAGAAATACTACGAGTTTCGGGGTTATAAGAAGTGACAATAAGGATAGGCCCTTCCAGAGTTGTTTCCGCCTTCACAGGACACAGAGCAACCACAGGAAGCAGCAGGACTAATAGCATAAAAAACCTGAATATGATTGCCAATCCCCTCATTTCCTTTAGAATAATTTCTAAAAATTCGCTGCAAAGATAATAAAATAAAAACAGAACACAACCAATTGGCATGTATTTTGTTTCCCTTAAAGCAGATGAAATTTAACAAATATATAATATGGCTTACATAGACTATTACAAAGTATTGGGAGTGGACAAAAGCGCCACCCAAGATGATATCAAGAAGGCTTTCCGTAAGCTGGCCCGCAAATACCATCCTGACCTGAATCCGAATGACCCTGGGGCCAAAGATAAGTTTCAGGAGATAAATGAAGCCAACGAAGTACTGAGTGACCCGGAAAAACGTAAGAAATACGACGAATACGGTGAACACTGGAAACATGCCGACGAATTTGAAAAACAAAAGCAACAATATGGAGGAGCCGGTGGATTCGGAGGATTTGGTGGAGCCGGAAGCGGATTCGGCACGGACGGTAACGGCAGTTACTGGTATTCCGGCAATGGAGGAGAAGAATTCAGCGGTGCACATTTCGGTGGCAGCACAGGTGGCTTCTCTGATTTCTTTGAAGAACTGTTCGGACATCGTGGCGGTGCAAACGGCAGACGAAGTGCCGGATTCCGTGGACAGGACTATAATGCTGAATTACAACTTTCATTGCGTGAAGCCGCCGAAACACACAAACAAGTGCTTAATGTAAACGGAAAGAACATACGTATCACTGTTCCGGCAGGTATAGCCAACGGACAGACTATCAAATTGCGTGGTCATGGTGCACCGGGAGTAAACGGTGGTCCTGCAGGCGATCTGTACATCACCTTTGTCATTCCAGACGATCCTGTATTCAAACGTCTGGGGAATGATTTATATATCGATGCTCCGCTTAGCCTCTACACCGCCGTACTGGGTGGTGAAGAAACCGTGGACACACTGAACGGCAAGGTAAAACTGAAAGTAAAACCTGAAACCCAGAACGGAACCAAAGTCCGTTTGAAAGGCAAAGGCTTTCCTGTTTACAAGGAAGAAGGCAAATTTGGCGATCTGATAGTAACTTATAATGTCACCATTCCTAGCAACCTTACCGAACATCAGAAAGAGTTGTTCCGCCAATTAAAAGATAGTAGCAATTAAAAAAAGAGAAGGATTATGCAGAGCGATTTAATTATTATCAACGATTTTTGCGACCGTTGCCATGTGGACCCGTCGTTCATTACGGAACTGGAAGAAGACGGACTGATCGAAGTCCGGGTGATTGACGAGGAACGCTACCTCCCCGCATCCCAACTAGCGGAGCTGGAGCGTTACACGCATTTATATTATGACTTGTCCATCAATATTGCAGGAATCGACGCCATCCACCACATGCTGGAACGTATAGAACTTTTGCAACAGGAAGTGCGTTCATTGAGAAACGAATTGGGATTCTACCGCTAAATTCCGTGTCCGGAGAGGGAAAGTGAAAACAGCACCCATTTCTCTTTCCGGCACAGTTCATTTATTTAAATATTCTTCCTGTTTTTACCGTTGTTTCTATACAATAAGCAGGAGTGCCGAACCGAGCATCACTGATTTTCTCCTCTTTATTATATATACCAAGAAAAAGTAATGGGCTGTTCCGCTCTTTCTTTGTTTTTTCATTTATTTTCTTACTTTTTTCCGCTTTATTATCCTACGTTTAACCTAAAATCGCTATCTTTGTAAACTTAAAAGCAGCCGGCCGGTCTGCCGCTGACGCCGCAAGGCGAAAGAGGAAAGTCCGGGCAACGCAGAGCATCCTACTTCCTAACAGAAAGCTATCTGCAAAGGTGGAGTAACGTAGAAGAAAACAACCGCCACAATTCCTACGGGAAACGGGGTAAGGGTGAGAAGGTGGGGTAAGAGCCCACCAGCCGCATGGTGACATGACGGGCTGTACGTCTTAGGAGTTGTAAGGTCATGTAAACCGACATTATGAGGGTTGCTCGCCCCACGTCGGAGGGTAGACCGCTAGAGCCTGTTGGTGACAACAGGCGTAGATAAATGGCAGGCACTTCGCCGCAAGGCGAGGAACAGAACCCGGCTTACAGGCCGGCTGCTTTTTTTCATATATCCTAATAAAGAGCTTATGAGTACCATGAACAAGGAAAAACTGAAAGGTCTGCAATCGTTTCTCAAAGATGATATATGGCGAGTGACAGAAGACGAGGTTAGCAAATCCCGAGGAATACTCTATAATGCAATAAAAATCGCCACTCTTTCTATTCGTGAGTTCACTCAGGGACGTATTTTGAATAAAGCATCCGCACTGACATACAGCACCCTGCTTTCTATCATTCCCATTCTGGCCATTCTATTCGCCATCGCACGTGGATTTGGTTTCTCCAACCTGCTGGAAACCCAGTTCCGTAGCGGTCTTGAAGGACAGAGTGCGGCTGCCGAAACCATTCTCGGCCTGATTGACTCTTATCTGGTGCACGCCAAAAGCGGGGTTTTTATCGGAGTGGGTCTGGTAATGTTGTTCTGGACCATTTTGAGCCTAACCTATAACATAGAACGTACCTTCAATTATATATGGCAAGTGAAGAAACCCCGTACGCTGTATCGCAAAATGACGGATTATTTCTCCATCCTGCTCTTGTTACCCCTACTTATCGTACTTTCCAGTGGTCTTACCATCTTTATGTCCACCATGGTGAAAAACATGGAGGACTTCGTATTACTGGCACCCCTGATGAAATTTCTGGTACGCCTGGTTCCTTTCATCCTGACTTGGGCCATGTTCACGGGGCTGTTCGTCTTTATGCCCAATACTAAAGTGAAACTGAAATATGCCATCATTCCGGGTATCATCGCAGGCACTGCCTTTCAGGCTTTTCAATACTTGTATATCGGCAGTCAGATATGGGTATCAAGATACAATGCAATCTATGGTAGTTTCGCCGCTATTCCAATGTTCTTGTTATGGGCGCAAATTTCATGGGGAATCTGCCTGTATGGCGCAGAGCTTTGCTATGTGGCACAGAATCTTCGCAACTACAGCTTCAGCAAAGAGACGGCAAATATCAGCCGCCGTTATCACGACTTTCTGTGCATCCTCATCATGTCTCTGATATGCAAACGATTTGAAACGGAAGAGACTCCTTATACCGCCGAGACACTCAGCGACGAACATAAAATCCCGATAAGACTCACTAAGAAAATCCTATACGAACTACAGGACATGCACATGGTTTACGAAACTTCTATGGACGGTGACGATGAAAGCATAGGCTATTTGCCGTCAGTAGATATCAACCGGATGAACGTGGCTATGCTGCTGAACAGACTGGACATAGCCGGAACAGAAGCCTTCAAAATAGACCGGGAACGATATAGCGGTCCTTGGGAGGCATTGACCAATGCCCGCGAAGAATATTATAAAAGCACCAGTAAGATATTGCTAAAAGATTTATAATTCTGATATTTGTTTTACCACAGATTGCACAGATTCTTTTTTTGTTCAAAAGCCGATGCGGATAATTCCGGATTTCCACAAAGAACCTTTTTTCATCTTTAACAATCATCTGTGCAACCTGCGGTGAAAGAATCAGGAGAACTGCATCATGCGGCTTAAATATTTGCCGATGATATCAAACTCTATATTCACAATGCTTCCCACTTTAAAAGTATGGAAATTGGTATGTTCGTAAGTATAAGGAATAATGGCAACCTGGAAAGTATCCTCCGTAGGGTTACAAACGGTCAGACTCACACCGTTCACCGTAACCGAGCCTTTGTCCACCGTGATGTAACCGCGCTTCGCCATTTCCTTGTCAAACGCATATCTGAAAGTAAAATACCAGCTCCCTTCAGCATCCTTTATATCCATACATTCGGCAGTCTGATCCACATGCCCTTGCACAATATGACCGTCCAGCCGCCCGTTCATCATCATGCTGCGTTCCACATTCACTTTATCTCCCACTTTCAACAAGCCGATGTTGGAACGCTCTATCGTTTCTTTCATGGCGGTAACCGTGTACGTGCCATCCTGCAAACTGACAACAGTCAGGCACACGCCGTTATGAGAGATACTCTGGTCTATTTTCAGTTCGTCCACAAACGAACATTTCAAGGTGAGGTGCAGATTTTCCTGCTCCTTTACAATACGCACCACCTCCGCATATTCTTCTACAATCCCTGAGAACATAAGTTTTAATCTTTAATTAAGTTTCGAGAACAAAGATAGAACAAAAAACACAAATATTCGAAACTTACCGACTATTAATGATAAATGACCGGCAATTCGTCACTAACCTACCTTTTTTACATATTCAGAACAAAAATAGACTGTCCAATTCTTTTTTATTATATATTTGCACTTTATACTTTGCAAACTTATTAAAAACAAACCATGGACAGCACAAAGATTGTTGGTGAAAAAATAAAATCACTACGTGAAACAAAAGAAATCAGTGTAGCCGAACTGGCCGTACGCTCAGGCCTTGCCGAAGAACAAATAGAACGAATAGAGAATAATGTAGATCTTCCTTCATTGGCTCCCCTCATCAAGATAGCCCGTGCGTTAGGGGTACGTCTGGGCACTTTTCTGGACGACCAGGAAGAACAAGGAGCAGTAATCTGCCGGAAACAAGAGAGTGAGGATACCATCAGTTTCTCGAACAATGCAATGGACCTGCGTACACATATGCGCTACCACTCACTGTCAAAATCAAAAGCGGACAGGCATATGGAACCATTCATCGTGGACGTAGAACCGACAGAGGAAACCCACTTTTCGCTCTCCTCGCATGAAGGCGAAGAGTTTATCTATGTCATGGAAGGCACCATCGAAGTATGCCATGGTAAAAAATGCCATCTGATCAAAGCCGGAGACAGTATTTATTATGATTCTATTGTTCCGCACCACGTACACGGATATCAAGGACAAGCCGCCAAAATATTGGCCGTTATCTATACCCCTATTTGATTTATGATGGAATTAAGCACAAGAACCCTTGGTGACTGGCTTGAACATTGGGCCCTCACCACCCCCAATAAAGAATATATCGTATATTCCGACCGTAATCTGCGCTTCACCTGGAAACAATTTAACGAACGTGTAGACCACATGGCCAAAGGACTGCTAGCCATCGGCGTGAAGCGGGGAACCCATGTAGGAATCTGGGCGGGTAATGTGCCCGACTGGCTGACCTTTCTGTACGCTTGCGCCAAAATCGGTGCCGTGGCCGTAACAGTAAATACCAACTACAAACAGGCAGAACTGGAATACCTCTGCCAGAACTCGGACATGCACACGCTGTGTATCGTAAACGGAGACCGTGGCAATGACGACTATGTAAATATGGTCTACGCCATGCTGCCCGAACTAAAGACCAGCCAGCGCGGATATCTGAAGAGCAAACGCTTCCCCTGCATGAAGAACGTGATTTACATCGGCCCCGAGAAATACCGGGGTATGTACAACACCGCCGAGATTCTGCTTCTGGGATGCAACATAGACGATGACGAGCTGCTGGAAGCGAAAGCGAAGGTGGACTGCCACGACACAGTGAACATGCAGTACACTTCGGGCACGACCGGTTTCCCCAAAGGAGTCATGCTCACCCATTACAACATCAGCAATAACGGTTTCCTGACGGGCGAGCACATGAAATTCACTTCCGATGACAAACTATGTGTCTGCGTACCCCTGTTCCATTGCTTCGGAGTGGTGTTAGCCACCATGAACTGCCTTACACACGGGTGTACGCAGGTAATGGTGGAACGCTTTGACCCACTGCTGGTACTTGCCTCCGTCCACAAGGAACGCTGCACGGCCTTATACGGGGTTCCTACCATGTTCATTGCCGAGCTGAACCATCCCATGTTTGATATGTTCGATATGTCCAGTCTGCGTACCGGCATTATGGCAGGCTCACTCTGTCCGGTAGACTGATGAAACGTGTAGAAGAGAAAATGTTTATGAAGGTCACCAGTGTATACGGGCTTACAGAAGCTTCTCCCGGCATGACAGCTCCCGCATCGACGATTCGTTTGATGTACGCTGCAACACAGTGGGCCGTGATTTCGAGTTTACGGAAGTAAAAGTGATCGATCCGGAAACAGGCGAAGAATGTCCCATAGGCGTACAAGGCGAGATGTGCAACAAAGGGTATAACACCATGAAGGGTATTACAAAAACCCCGAAGCAACCGCCGAAGTGATAGACCGGAACGGCTTTCTCCACTCAGGGGATTTGGGAGTGAAAGACGAAGAAGGTAATTATCGTATCACAGGAAGAATAAAAGACATGATTATCCGTGGCGGAGAGAATATCTATCCACGGGAAATAGAAGAGTTCCTGTATCAGATGGAAGGAATAAAAGATGTACAGGTAGCCGGTATCCCCTCCAAGAAATACGGAGAAGCGGTAGGCGCATTCATCATCTTGCACGAAGGGGTGGAAATGAACGAATTCGATGTACGTGACTTTTGCGATGGCAAGATAGCCCGTTACAAAATTCCTAAATATATCTTCTTTGTTGATGAGTTCCCTATGACGGGCAGCGGAAAGATACAGAAATTCAAGTTAAAGGATGTGGGATTGGAGTTATGCCGGAAGCAAGGCATCGAGATTATTTAATTCAGCCTTCTCCTTGCATTAAAGAGCAGAATTAAGTTACACAGTCACGGAGAGGAATACATTGCACGGATTCTTCTCTGTGGTTCTGTATTGGGTATCGGAACCGGACAGCAGATGTAAGCCTCACGTTATTCCATAAAAAAAGGAGCAACGCCTTGCTCCAACCTTTTGTTAACCTTAAATCTAATACTATGAAAAACACACATACAAATATACGCACTTTCCTGCTATCTGCAAATTTAAGGAAGCGTTAAGGAGAAATTATAGTATTGTTTAATAAAAGCAACAAACCCTTTAACATTTCAAGTTAATGCGAATGGTTTCTTTTAACAAAACAAAAAGGCTGTCCCGTAAGGAACAACCTTTCTATATTTTTTATAGTAGACGCTTCTACTTCAGATGCAACTACTTCTCTCAAGCCGATTGCAATCTTCAACCTTTAATCTAATACTATGAAAAACACATTTATATAACACGGCGGCAACAAGAATTGTTCAACCGCAAGTCATTAATAAATGTTTAAATCCCTAACTATACCTTTTCTTCCTTTGGCAAGACCGAATGCCAAGGAATTCCGTCTACAGTAGAAAGGTCCTTGCCAGACTCTATCAAACCACTGATTACATAATCTCTGGCAGTAGGATTCTGGAACGGATACAATCCAAACTCGGGAAGAACAGAAACAAAATGCTCCATGATTTCCGCCTGGATAGATTCATAACTAGGCCAGTTCTTATTGGCCGAGAAACAATAAATTTGTACAGGCAGACCATTCTCCGTAGGAGCCAACGTGCGTACCATCAGCAACAGGTCCTTACTGATAAAAGGATGGCGCTTCAGATAGAGAGTCATATAAGCACGAAGCAGCCCTACATTCGTATCAATGGTTCCATTTACCAATCCGGCCGGATTGTCAGTATTCGCTACCTTTCCTTCGGCCGCCTGTTTCTGCTTTTCTGTGATAAAGTCGGCCAAATCAGCATCAAACTTCTTCATTTTCTCCAAAAATTCAGGAGTACAGGGTTGTATGTAATCCAGTTTCAACGCATACTCGCGCATAATACGCCGTCCGCCCGATTCAGTCATCCCACGCCAATTGATAAATGAACCGGAAACTAATGAATAAGGAGGTATAGTGACAATAGTATTATCGAAATTCTGAACCTTCACAATGTTCAGAGTGATATCCATCACCACCCCATTCACATTATTCTGAGGCATCTCAATCCAATCGCCGATATGCACCATATCATTCTCGGAAAGCAGCACCCCCGCCACAAAGCCAAGGATGGTATCTTTGAAAATCAACATCAGCACGGCAGCAAAAGCACCCAGTCCGGTAATCAGATTGAGAGGCGACTTATTAATCAATATAGAAATGATGACAATGATGGCAATACACGAAAAAATCACTTGAAAGATTTGTATGAAACCTTTCATCGGACGATTCTGTAACTGCTCCTTGTTCATCAGCACATTACCCACCGAATTTAACACGGCATTGACCGAAAACAACAAAGCGATAAAGAAATAAATCCAAGTGATTTTTTCACTGGCAGTAAACCAAGTAGAACGATAATCGAACGCAAACGGCAACAAAGCGGATATAATAAGCGGCGGAATGACCGCAGACATTTTCCGCAAAGCATTGTATTCTATCAGCGAACTTAAAAAACTGATATTTTTATATTTCAACACCTTCCGTGTGAAACGCACAGATAAATAATGAAATACAGCTCCTACAGCAAAAGCAATAACTACAATCAGGATCAAGAAAATAATCTCATCCAGTTCATTCAACCTATCGCGCGGGATGCCTATCCATGATAGAAAACTCTTAATCCAAGTCAATAAAATTCGGGCAAATTCATTTGTATTCATAATTATCGTCTTTTTTACTTATAGAACCATCTATAAAAACATTTGTTTAGCTGAGGGATGAAAAATCCTCCCCAGTCTGTCCGAAAACAGTTTCCTGCTTTCCTTTTACTCTGTCATTCCAGCGTAACAAGACTTTCTCAAGGAATCGGCGAAGTGAACCAAGAAGTCAAACAAATCTATTTATTGAATATACCATCTTTCGCACTGGCTGTAGACGGCACCCCAACATAACCTCCCAAATTACAATTAGAAACCCCAATTGTCTTCGTATTCGAAAAACTAAGACCTATCCCTGCTTTATCCACATCCACGTTATCAAAAGTCACATTATAAATAGGCTTTGCCTCTGTACCTTGAAGCACCAATGCAGCTACATTCACCTTTTTGCATTTCAAATCCTTTACATAAATATCATGCACCTCAGTAAAATGATGGTTATCCATCCCCTCGCCTGCATACATGGAAGTTACATAAAAAAGATCCTCCACTTCACCAAACTCACAATTATTCACATAAATATCACGAATAAAACCTCCGCGGTCCGGATTCGTCTTGATAAAAATACCTCGTTTACAATAGCCTCCGTAAGTGCAATTCTCTACGAAAACATGCTGTATTCCCGATGACATCTCACTGCCCAACACCACACCATGAAGCCCTTTGAACTTACAGTTACGAATAATAATATTTTCCGAAGGACAACTGGTTTTCCATCCGTCATTATCCCGTCCGCATTTAATGGCCACATTGTCATCTCCATTATTAAATTCAATATTTTCAATCAGCAAATTACGGGTGTACTCAGGGTCGATGCCATCATTGTTGACCAATTTTGCATCATAACGTATGCCACGGCAGATAATATTCTCCGATTTCAGTAAATGAATACACCAGAAAGGCGCATTCGTAATAAACACATCCTCAATTGTAATATTCTTACAATCAAAGAATTGCACCAGATGCGGACGCAACCAATACCCCTCACCGAAGTTCCGTTCGGCTACCGGCACTTCTTTATGATTCATTTCACGACTAAGCTGCTGCCCTATCTTCTGCTTACTTTTCCAAGTGGCAAAAGTAGTCCCCGCATTTCCATCTATCACTCCTTTGCCGATGATGGAAACATTTTCCAACTGATATCCATAAATAAAAGGACTGTAATTCTGAAGGAAAGTTCCTTCCAACTGGTTTTCACCAGAGGGAGATAAAAAGCCGGTTCAGATGAAAATTTCAAGGTCGCCCCTTCCTGAAGTTCCAAACATACATTACTTACAAAATGAATAGGACCATTCAAAAGATATTCCCCTGCGGGAACCACAATATGTGCTCCTCCCATATGGGCAGCACGCTTCATCGCTTTATCAAATGCAGGTTTACAATCTTTTTCCCATCTCCTTTCGCACCAAACGAAATAAGTGAAATCTGCTTTTTCGGACGAACGGCTCCTGTAATTTGTGCTAAAATAGCATCACGTTTGGCTGTACGGAGCACATCGTCAATAGCCAAACAAGGATGAAAAGCCCATAGTGCCCATATTATCACCAATAGGCTTTTGTACTTTTGTGTTGTCATAGTCGGTAGTTGTTTTATTTATGATTTTCAGACAAGCCTGACAAAGAAAATGTTCTTTCCTTGGGGCATCCGGACCAAAAGTACAAATATATTCTGATGTAAAAGAGGAAAATATGACGAATGAGTGGGATTTTTTGTTCAGAAAAGAAGAAAGTTCCGTTTCTAAGGGATAGTAGAAATTTAACGGGAACTACTTCTTATTTTCCGGTTCATACCTTTCTTTAGATTCAGTATATACATCTTCTGCATGCAAAAAGGGTTAACATGACTTTTTAACCGGTTCAATCTTTCCGCTGCCGTGAAGCCCAAAGGAAGAAGAAACTGAGAAAAAGTAACAACCCGCCAGCGGAATTAAACAACAATGTATCGCATCCATCCCTGTTGCATAAGCCTTTTCTCTTTCCAGGTTAAACCTTTTTATACGGATTATTCTATCTCCATAGCCCTTGGAGTTATCTCCATAAGCTTTGGAGTTATCTCCAAAGGCTATGGAGTTAACTCCAAAGGCTTGCGGAGATAGAACAAGCAGGAAGAAAACCCTTAACTATCCAATGGGAAAGGTTTAGAGATATGGACAAGATCTTTTCCATAGCCCCGCTTTTAGATGAATCCTTTTTAAATATTTCCATAAAAAAAAGCTGTATCCCCGAAAGAGATACAGTTTCTTTATGTGATTCCGTTGCGATTCGAACGCAAGACCCACGCCTTAGAAGGGCGTTGCTCTATCCAGCTGAGCTACGGAACCATCCTTAATTGCGAGTGCAAAGGTACGGTTTTTATTGAAATTACCAAAAGAATCCGTAACTTTTTTGCATTAACAACCTATTTTTTTCTATTCAACATCCAAGCGAAAGGTAAATAGCAACAAATATGAAAAACGTAAGACACTATATATGAATCTATTCCAACCCATTCCACCAAATTCGTATACATCAATGAGGAAAAGAACTGAACTATAAAAAAAAGCACCACAAAGTAATCGGCAAAACGAGAAAAGAGACAGGACATCCCTCTTATTATATCCTTATCATCCCGAAAACGTCCCGATGCATAGCCGAAAGCCATACCCGATAATCCCACACCAAACGAAATGAGATAATAAATCCCTTTTTGAAACGGAGAATTCGTGAGAGATCCCGTCACGCTACGCAACATAGTCCATGGGGCAAAAGTGGTGCCAATAATCATTATGATATAAACAAGCAGCATACAACCTGCCAATATCAACGCACGCTTTTCCTTACGGGAAATGGGCTTTCCTCTTTTCACTATTCTCCCCAACGTGCCCCATACCCCGGAATGAACCGTAATGCCGAACCCTAAAAAAAGCATCATTACTATGCCCAATGCCGGTGTCTGGACAAAATTCCCCATAGCATGCCTCAATTCCCACCGGATTCCTTCGGGGCTGAGCAGGCTTTGCACCTTCCCCAGCCCATAAATACTTCCTATCCATGAGAACAAGGCTACAGCTACTGTCAGCAGAAAAAATACAGTAGCGGTATGAGGGAAATAATATTTACTCTTCATCCGGTTCCAAATTATCAATATCAAGAATCCGCAACTCGAAAGCACGGGTCACCAAGCGACAGGCATTGACACCATTTCTTTCATCCAATGTGAACAAACGGTTTATTAATTCATTCTGACGTTTCTCTATGGACTTGACCCCGAAAGGCATCCCTTTCAGATTAGTAATCATTTCTTTGGTATACCCCAAGGCCAGATGGCGAAGCAAACGCTCATCATATTCATCAATATCATAATCGATGACAGCTTCCTGCCTACGCTGCTCCTGAGCCACCGACTGCTTGAAACGTGCCACTATTTTCTCCAGAATGGGATAATTGAAAACCAGTCTCTTACCATCCATCACCGCCTGTACATCTGTGGCAGTCAGCAACTCTCCCGTCTTCAGGATTATACCATCCGCACCCGCATTCAGCGCATCCACCATACTTTCGTTCAACACCTCACCAGTGAAAATCAGCACCTTCATATCCGGATAGTTCTTCCGTAAAGAAGAACAGATTTCCACACCGATGGTAGTCGATCCCCCAAGCCCAAGTCCAATAAAACCATATCGGGCAACTGCACTTTCAGCAATTCCCAAAACTCATTCTCAGTCATGGCCGTTCCGATGACTTCCGCATTTGGAATTTCGTGTCTGAATATCTCTTCCGTTCCTTTTAATTCCAGTTTGACATCCTCTACAATGATGACTTTAAATCTATTATTCTCCATAATATGCATTGTTTTTTACATTCTACATTCAACGGGCAGGCAGGGTGAACCATACGGTGAACCCTCCCTCAGCGGCAGGCTGCGCATTGATACGGCAACCGCGTCTTCCGGCAAATTCATCATGGTCACGAATCACCTGCTTACAAATAAGGTATTCCGTACCGGTCAGAACTCCTTCCTGCCCCTGCTTCATACGAGACAGATGTGGTAGAACAACAAGTTCAACTCTTCCTGCGACTTTTCGCGACGCGTATCGCGGAAATCAAACCGCACAAAATCCTTATCCTTATAAATACACAATTCCAAAAGGCCATCCACCTCGTATGATAGCGCTTCATCTATCAGATTCTCCAACATAAACTTCAGCTGAATGACATCTCCCAGTACGGAAACATGTTCCACCTCCGTCCTCAGTTCTACCCGATGCGGCATACGTTTTCCAGCACGTTTTATATACCGTGCCGCATAATCGGCCAGCTCGCCGGCTTTCACAACACCTCTGCGGAAAGTAATTTCTTCCAACTGACGTGCGGCGCATGAACTCAGCAAAGTAAATATATCTTTATAATAACTGATCAACTCACCAATCGTCTCTACTTGCACAGCTTCGTTTTCTCCTGCCTGACGGGTGTTCAACCTGTCGATAATCTGTTTTATCCGGTTAGGATAATAGATTGTCTCATGCTTAATGGTTGACAAGCAATTGTCCAATACCAAATTTTGCACATGCAACTGGTTTTCCTCCCGTATAGCTCGGCGCGCATCATCCTGCGCACTTTCTATATCCCGATATTTCTGTGCCATCAGTACCACTGCATTATATACAATGATGCTACATATCCGGCCACAAGCTCCAACATCAAGCGGTCGTCCTCACGCTCCACAGGCAAAGCGATTTTCAATGCCAGCACACCCGTGCAACGATTCTCGTTACCTGCTTCCACCCACAAGGGCAAACACTTTAACCTATCTTTCTCACGCCAATAAGATGTCTTCGCGTCAAAGCTACGGGCCATCATCTCACGCATTTCTTCGTTCTCATCCTCCACCGGTGAAAAAGCATAATTCAAGCTATGGTTGTCTTCACTATAAACCGCTACGCCCAACACATCAATGGGCAGCAACTCATTCACCGTCTCAAACATATCATTGACCAGACTTGCAGCAATATCCCGGTCGGTTCTTCCGTCAAGCAAAGAGGCCGAAAACACCTGCTTGTTGATTTCCAACACCTGTTCCAAGTTATAACGATAAATCAAACGGTGGCGGAAATACAGAATATAATAACCCACCAGCAATACCAACAGAATAACCACACAAAGAATGATAGCCACCGTCTTATTATTGGCAGAAAGCTGCATCTGACGGCAATATTGCTCCAATGAGGTGTCCTCACTGATTTGTTTGTACAGCGCCGTATAAGCATTATTGTTATAACGATAAGCCTCCAGATTACCTAAAGCCAAAAAAGCGACTGCTGCCTCGTTGCGAACATCCAGCAAGGCATAGTAATCGGTATCAAAATGCCGGTTGAACCAATCTAAATCCGCTGCAGCCCCCTCTCCTTCCAATTCCAACAAAGGCCCTTTGCTGCCCGAATACATAATATAATGCTTATTCAAACAATGTAGAGCACTGTCCGCATAACACAATGCCTGTTGGTATAGTCCATCAATGTTACAATTGTAAACATCGTATGCATATTCATTCGCAACAGCCAATAATTTATCATATCGCTGAATGGAATCATTAAGAGTGAGTTGTTCCGCTTTCCCGTCTTTCTCTCTCCCCTCATTACATCCTGTCAGGACAGAAAGAAAAGCGACCAGTACCAACATCAACGTTTTGCGCACTCCTTTGGGCAGACGAAAATAGAAACGGCTGCCTTTCCCCAATTCACTTTCTATCCGGAACAGGCAGACCCGGAATATTTCATTGGTCTTCTTATATTTATCAATAATGCCTTTGCAATTCATCAAACCGAAACCATGACCTTTATTCTTCTGCAATTCGCTGACATTTTCGCTGGTCTGCAATCCGATTTTACCTGAATCATAAACTTTCTCACTCAGAATACGCTCCACATCTTCCTGTGAAAGCCCCGGACCGTCATCTTTCACCGAAATCTCCACGTAAGATTCTGTTTCCTGCGCATAAACAGAAACATTTCCTCCCGGCTGCGTATATTTACGGGCATTTTCTGTCAACGTATTTATCATGAAAAGCGTCAGAGCCTTATCCGCTTTCACAATGGCGGCAGTCGGCTCTATGGTCAGGGTCTGTTGTTTCATCTCGAAAGTCTTACGCCCTTTCACCAGTACATCGAAAAGGGAATTCAACTCAAAATTCTCTATATTCAAGCTCAGTGTCCCCTGCCTCATCTTAATCCATAAGGCCAGAATATCATTATACTCATTAATACGGGTAATCAGTTCGTCGATATAACGGTATTTGCTTTCTTTTATTTCTTCGTTCTGAATATAGTTGTGTACGGTTAGTTTATGCACTTCATTCATGATGCGGTCTATATAAGGCATAATGCCTGTGACAATAAACAAACAGGCTTTCTTCACCAGATTCTGCCGTTTATTCTCCGCCAAATGCTGTTCATGAACATATTGCTCCTTTTCCAGCCGTTTCCGTTCATCGCCCAACGAAATAAAAGCCAGTCCATTCTCCAGTGTCCACGAAATGTAAGGTGTAATGACCCTCATCAGTGCTTTATCATCTTTCTTCATTTTGTGCTCCGAATACAGATGCACCTCGCCCAAAGGTTGTTCCCTGCTTGGAATATTCAAGATAAAACTTGTACAAATCCCTTGTCCCGGCACCTCTCTTCCCTCTCCATTTTCAGCCACAATACGGAAGTCCGTGGCTCCCACCAACGGAAGAATATCCTCTTTCACCGAGGCAACTACCGCTTTTGTCACATCCTCTATCTCCCCCGCATCAATGGGTACGGAAGCCGTTATCTTACGGCATATTTCCAAAGTACGTTTCAACTTATCAATGTAAAGAGCATTCCGCACACGCCATCTTTTATTCAATATCCAAAATAGAATGATAAGGACAGCGATACCAATCACCACTACCACCAGAAGTCCGTTCAAGCTTCCGATTCCTTCTCCAACGCATTATAACGACTCTCCAATTCTTTGTCCTGGCGGGTGTAGTCCAAAATATCCAGATAAATATTACGATTATAATCCGACTGGGGTTTCATTCCTAACGCCGCATATGTTACACTCAATTGTTCACGGAAACGGGCGATCCATTCGGGGACACTTTTTATACCATCGTCATTAATCCATTCCAGTTCAATGGAAGTGGTAGCCATGGGAACATACGGACGAAGCCTGTCCATGGTATCCGTACAATGGTAATATTTTTCGTGATGCCGGTTGACGTACCCCAGCGCTTCCGACAAGTAATGCAGCGCGTCTTCATACCTGCCTTGCTCGTTGCTGCACGACGCCAAAGTGCGGTATGTACCCGAAATCTGATACAAATCTCCATATTTTTGAACAAATCCAAAGCCTGCCAGGCAAAACGCATGGTCAGTTCCTCCCACGGCAAGTCCTCGCTATTGATGGCACGCATCACATTGGGACGCTTTCCATAATTAAATCGAAATTTTTCCTCTCTTTCAGCAATTCTGCCATTGCCTGAGATGCATTCGCCTCGAAATAGATATACCCGTGTTCCCTGCTGATACCCAGACATTCTATCAGATAGTTAAACTCACCCAATACCACATCCTGCGGTGTATCCGCTTCATACATACCGCCAGACCCTTTCATATAATAATAATAGAGCAATTGGGCAGTATCACTTTCCAGCGCCTCGTCTACTTTTATTTCATTAATCGCCTCCAAGGACTGCTGTTCCTGCTGCAAATAATAGTAATAAATGGCAGAAGCAATGGAAAACTCAGAACGGGCATAATTAAGCCGTTCCAGCTCTCCGGGATCAGTTATAGCAGAACGGTCATCGCTGATACGTTTCATACGCCGTAACGCACTGTTACGATAATCATAGAACTCCTTGTTCATGGCGGTACGCTGACAAATTTTCATCATACCGATATCTGCTATCAGACATTCCAATTCATTGTTTGACTCCTCATATACGCGAAGAAAAAGATCTTCGGCTTTTTCAAAGTCATGTGGATAAAGGCGCAGAACCCCTGATTATTCAATGCCCCGGCACGCAGGAGGGGAATCCATCCGCCAGTTTGTAGGCGTCATGCGCTGCTTTACACGCTGTGTCCAAATTCTTATAGCGCATATGATAAGAAAGCAAGTTCAAAGAATCCGCCTGACGGTATATAGCCATATCCTTCTTCTTTTCACAAGAAAAGAAAGTCCCTGCTATAATCAATAAAACCGCCCATACAGGCAATAGACACATATTCTTCATAAACATCCCTTCTCCTTTAGGTTAACCACCCACCAATAAAATACAAAAATATCAATTATCCCCCGAAATAAAAGCAAAACTTAGTAGAAAATAAGAAAGCCACCCCGAAGGATGGCTTATAAAAATCTTTAAAAGACGAATAAAAGATTACTTAGAAGCTTCCAAAGATGCTTTTCTAAATTCTTTCATCAGTTTTTCCAATTCCAATGATGCTTTACGCGCACGTGTTCCTGCAGCTTTGTTACCTTTTTCAATCTGCAATGCAGCATCAGACATAAAAGCTTCGTTCAATTCTTTGATTTTAGCAATTAATTCGTTCATGTTCTTTTTTTATAAATTATAAAACTGTTCAAATTAAATTCTTTTTTGGCAATAAATCTCCTATCTATCTCTTTTTTTACGATTTTTCAACAGTTTATCCCTGGTTGCAGCATATTTCAGCAGATTTGGAAGTATCTTAAATGCTAAATTAGTGCTATAATTCCCAATTTACGGACTATTTTTATTCCTAATACCCAAAAACATCGTATCTTTATTCCCTATAATCAAGGAGGTTTAAATGGATTTACGTACAGTTAATGTCACTCGCTACATTATGCCCCTGCGTGAGGGAGGTTCCTTGCCCGCATTGGCCGAAGCGGATGATGATTTTAAATATGTCGTCAAATTTAGGGGAGCAGGCCACGGAACCAAGGCGCTTATCGCTGAACTGATAGGTGGAGAAATAGCCCGTGCCCTTCATTTCCGCGTACCCGAAATCGTCTTTCTGCAACTGGACGAAGCATTTGGCCGGACAGAAGCAGATGAAGAGATACAAGACTTGTTGCAATGGAGCCGTGGGCTGAATCTAGGACTTCATTTCTTGTCGGGCGCACTGACTTTTGACCCCATCGTACATCAGGTAGACGTACAAACCGCTTCACAAGTAGTATGGCTGGACGCTCTGCTCACCAACGTAGACCGTACCATCAAGAATACCAATATGCTGATGTGGCATAAAGAACTGTGGCTGATAGATCACGGCGCAGCACTTTACTTTCATCATTCATGGGAAAACTGGCAGAAACAGGCTGTCAATCCTTTTCTAAGAATAAAAGACCATGTACTTCTGCCTTATGCCAGCCAGTTGGAAGAAGCGGATAACCGGTTCAAACAAATACTGACCGAAGAAAAACTACAGGAAATAACAGATGCCATACCCGATGACTGGCTTACTTGGGCAGAAGAAGGAGAAACAATACAAGATCTGAGAGAGGTATATTTTCATTTTTTAAAAGAAAGGGTTCACCATTCCGAACTATTTGTAAAAGAAGCACAAAATGCCAGAAAAGCACTTATATGAATATGCAGTAATCCGCTTTGTCCCCAAAGTAGAGCGTGAGGAGTTTCTTAATATAGGAATAGTCTTGTTCTCCAAACAAGCCAGATACCTGAATGCAATCTATGTACTGAATGAACAGAAGTTGCGAGTATTTTCTACGGAAGTAGATATGGAATGCCTAAAGAATGCACTACAGGTATTTGATAAGGTATGCCAAGGAAAGAAAGAGGAGGAAGCATAGCACAAATGGAAATTCCGGACCGGTTCCGTTGGCTGACCGCTGTACGTAGTGCCTGTATACAGACTTCACGGCCTCATCCCGGATTTTCCATGAACCTGGATGCTACCTTACAACAGTTGTTCAAGGAATTGGTACTATAAGCTATCGTCCGGCGCACCCTATGTACCGGAAAAGATTAGCTGAAAATATAAACAATCACTCCGGTTATTACCACATACGCCAGTGCATATGGAATGGCGGATTTTAGGATTTCCCCTTCTTTTCCCTGTTGGTTTCCGGCAGAAGTGGCAATAGCGATGCTTTGCGGAGAAATTATTTTTCCACCTGTCGCCCCCACCGTATTGGCTGCCGACAACCAGTCGGGACTTACTTGAATATGCCCGGCCACATTAGCCTGTAATTTGCCGAACAAAATATTTGAAGAAGTATCACTGCCCGTAATAAAGGTACCCAGGCAACCAATAACAGGGGCAAACAACGGATAAAGGCTTCCTGTAGCAACCGCCAAAGCAGTGGCTATAACTGAAATCATACCTGCCGTATCCATGATAGTGGACAAACTCACCAGACAAATTACCGTGATAAAAGTTTTCTTTAACTGCTTTACCGTATTCCAGAGTACAGCAAACAGCTCCCATATCTTGCTCCTTGTATCAGCCACCGACAAACGTGCCCACAAAAAGTAAAACTCCCGCATGGGTCAGCCAAGAAACCGTATAATTCATAGTTGAATCATTAATCGGAAGACTGATACGGGTCACCCAATTATTTTCAAGTGTTGTACGCAAACCGGGAAACAACGGACTAGTCAGAATAATCAAGAACAAGATAAGAAGATAGATACTCCACGCGTTCAGTACCTCGAGCCCTTTCAATGTGCTTTTCCTTGCTTTTTCCTCTTTAGAAGCAGTCAGTTTGCCATAGGCCACAATAACAATGATAGATAAAATACTTCCAATAATAGCCGGAGACTCCGCCCCCATATAGCGGGCGGCAATATACTGGCTGCCTAATGAGACACCACCGACCAACAAAGACAGGAAAATATTTTTAGGTAAGGATTTTAATTTCGAATTGGTCAGGAACAGCAATACGAAAGGAATGAGAAACATCAGTACCGAAAGCTGCAACACGACATTGGCGCTTAGCACCAATACATCCAGATTCGTTTCTTTCGCCAATACCAAGACCGGTGTACCAATAGCCCCAAAAGCAGTAGCCACACTATTGGCAATCAAACTGACTGTTGCCGAAAATACCGGTTTGAATCCGAGGCTGATAAGAATCGCCGCCGGTATAGCCACTGCCGTACCAAATCCTGCCATAGCTTCAAGCAAGCCACCAAATCCCCATGTCAACAGCAATACCTGAATACTTTTATCGGTAGAAATAGAAGAAAACTGTTGCTTGATAATTTCCATTTTTTCAGTCTTCAATAAAACATTATAGCTGAATATCGCCATCAAAATAATAATCAGAATAGGAGAAACAGCTTTCAATGCACCGTACAGAAAAGAAAACAGCAAATCGTCTACCGGAAAATGAAAGCCGAAAAAAGCAATCAGCATAGTAACGACAAGGGAAATCACACTACTTTTGTCACCGGACATTTTAAAAAACGCCATCAGGATAATTAATAGCAATACCGGAATAATAGCAAGGACTAGATTCATAACCATTGTATTTAAGTTAAAGAAACGGTATCCATAAACTCTTAAATTAAGCCTTTGAAACCCCACTTCCGCAAAGATTCTTTTTTAATAACAAAAAAGAATCCTATTTGGATTAATGATCTATCCTTTTTATTAGTAAAAATAAAGTAATGCCAGAAGCATGTATAATGTATCTTTACACAAACCTCCGGCATACACTTCTTATCCATATATTGATTTTATATTGTAGTAATATTCCTTATTCTATTAATATATCTTATTAAATTCCAGCTAATGCCTGATCCAAATCGGCCAGCAAATCATCTATATGTTCCGTACCTATTGATAAACGCACTGTCCCCGGATAAATACCCTGTTCCGCCAATTCTTCCGCATTCAACTGAGAGTGAGTGGTACTGGCAGGATGGATAACCAATGACTTCACATCAGCGACATTGGCCAACAAAGAAAAAATTTCCAGACTATCGATAAAACGATGTGCTTCTTCCTGACCACCTTTCACCTCGATAGTGAAAATAGAACTGGCTCCATTGGGGAAATAACGCTGATACAGAGCATGGTCAGGATGTTCCGGCAAGGAGGATGATTTACTTTCTTGATCTTCGGATGATTTTTCAAATGCTCCACCACTTTCAACGCATTCTCTACATGACGTTCCACACGCAATGAAAGTGTCTCCAATCCCTGCAACAGAATAAAAGCATTAAACGGACTGATAGTCGCGCCAGTATCACGCAATAAAATAGCACGAATACGGACAGCATAAGCGGCCGGACCTGCCGCCTCTACAAAACGCACCCCATGATAGCAAGGATCTGGTTCTGTCAGTTGAGGAAATTTACCTGATGCCACCCAGTCAAATTTACCTGAATCAACAATCACGCCACCCAGTGAAGTTCCATGACCACCAATAAATTTTGTAGCGGAATGTACCACAATATCCGCTCCATGCTCAATGGGACGAATTAGATAAGGAGTACCAAAAGTGTTATCAATAATCAAAGGTATGTGATGGCGATGTGCTATTTCCGCCACAGCCTCTATATCTATAATATTCGAATTAGGATTCCCTAAAGTCTCGATAAACACCGCCTTTGTATTCTCTTGAATAGCTTTCTCAAAATTAGAAAGATCACTAGGGTCCACAAATGTAGCAGTCACACCATAAGTCGGCAACGTATGAGCCAGCAGGTTATAAGTACCTCCGTAAATAGTCTTTGCAGCTACAACATGATCACCTGCACGAGTAATGTTCTGAAACGCATAAGTAATGGCAGCAGCCCCGGAAGCTACGGCAAGTCCTGCCACTCCTCCTTCCAATGCAGCCACACGCTGTTCAAAAACAGCTTGAGTGGAATTAGTCAGACGCCCATAAATATTACCCGGATCTTGTAAACCAAAACGTGCGGCTGCATGTGCCGAGTTATGAAATACATAAGATGTAGTCTGATAAATAGGAACTGCACGAGCATCCGTAGCCGAGTCTGGTTGTTCCTGTCCTACGTGAAGTTGTAATGTTTCGAAATGTAATTTTTTTGTAGCCATAATCTTTATCTTTTTAGAGTTATATATTTCTGTTTTTACCTGTTGCAAAGGTATTAAAGGTAGTTATATCAAACAAGATATACTAAAAATAAAGAAAATAGAGCTACAATCATCACTATTTACAGAACAAATATTCTATTTACAAACGGATTATTACCTCCTGGAAGAAAATTATTCTTTGGCGACATCCAACAAAATAAAGTGACGGCCGATTCACATCGACCGCCATCAGACAATTAATACACACAATACGATTGATACAAAAGATCACTCATGGTCATGATCATGTTCCGTTTCAGTACCTCCGTCCGCACTCAAGACAATATTACGAGCCATTTCTGTCTGATTGCCCGCCGCATCGGTACACCATACCATCAGATGATAATCTCCGGGAGCAGCATCAGCCGGAATAACAATATCATGATGATGTACTTTTGTATTCTTCAAACCGGAAACATCATATACCTTGTCAAAAGTAAAAGCTATGTTTTTCTGTCCGGCTGCCCGGGAATCATGTCCGTGGTGGTCAAAATTATTATGAATATTGATTTTATACGATTTCAACATCACATCATCTGACAAATTCATTTCAAAATGTACCCCTTTCTCATTACCAATTTTCAACACCGCTCCCTCTTCGGGTTCTATCAAATCGATCACGGGCTTTGTTACATCCCCTTTTTCATCATTATCACACGCAGGCAGACAAACAGAGCATATAGCCAATAGGCTGATTACAAGAAAATAAAATTTTGTTTTCATTTTAATAATTGTTTAAATGGTACTTTAATCGAAATCTGAAAGTTTCTTCCCGGTTCAGGATTTCCACTTTCCTATAAAAACTCAAATGATTGTAATATTTCACATCCGACAAATTACGAATACCCAAAGATATTTCAATATCCGCCTTGGCCATAGGTATATGAATACTCCCACCCAGATGAATCAAACAAGCTCCGGATGTGCGGTCTTCATTTCTCGCTATACGGTTCTGTGAAGCTATACTTTGAAATTCAGCATACAACTGAAAATCCTTTTTATTCCATGTTAGAATGTTCCGCATGGATACAGGAGGTGAAAAACTTAAAGCCGTATGTTCGTCACGATTATAAGTATAGACATACTCACCAACCAAACGATAATTAAAATGACGTAGAAAATCCATATTGAAATTTATCTCACCACCCATGAACAAAGCACGTGCGCCACTATATTGATAAATCTGTCCGGCATGGGGCAATACAGACCATTCTCCCGTAGGACGCAAATAAATATAATTATCAAACCAACCGGCAAAAGATGAAACAACCAGTTCCATTTTTTTATAAGCCAAGGTATAGGAAGCATCAATCTGCCATCCTTGTTCCGAAGAAAGAGTGGCATCTCCTTTTTCATGACGGAAAGTTCCGTGATGTACTCCGTTGGATGCTAATTCATTGCCCCCCGGCAAACGGAAGCTACGTCCCACATTCATCTTCAGAAGATGACCGGCAGCGGGTGTCCACACTACTCCCGCCGAACAGGAGTAATTACCATAAGCCCTGTCCACCGGATAACTTCGCCAACGATATGCCTGTATTACCTCTTCTTCATATCCTTGTCTGTGTAGATACTCCACCAAATAAGGATCTTCGAATGCTGTTATATCAATCCTTCCCCGATCATAACGTATCCCACCAGTTACAGACAACTGATTATCCAGTCGGAAAGTCGTCAGCCAAAAAGCTCCGGTAATAAAACGCTTGTATTCCGGTAGCAGAAAAGAATATCCGCCAATCGCATTTTTCTGTATCTGCATATTCCACCCTGCCATATGCTCCCAGGAAGAGGAATTGAACAACCGCAGCTTCAGAGAGGAGCTGAATGTATGCAGTTTGAACACCAGTTCCCTATCCGGATCCTTTGCAGGCATCACCTGAGTGTCATAGTGGGTATGGAAAGCACTCCATTCCTCCCGATGATTGAACTGATAGCCGAAATCACCTGAAAGTTGTACCCCATTCCAAAGATACTGTTGATGCGTGGTTACTTTAAGATGGTTCACTTTGCTATAAGGCAAGTCAATATTACGGCTGTTCCTATCATCCTCCAAACGGGAAATATCAGGAATGCCATGAGCACCAGGAAAGAAGCCCATCTTCTGATAAACATTGCTCACAGCAATATTCATCTGATAAAACTTCTTTCTATAATCTCCCATGGCAGAAACATTGCGCTCGAACCCAGCGGTGTTTTTCAGCTTATGACCGTAAACAGGCACCAACTGGGTAAGATATACAATGGTATCTGCCGGTACATGATAATCTCCATAGTGCTGTTCTGAGAAACGTACTCTGACCAGCCATGCATTCTTCTCAATACCTAGCATCAGTGAACCGCCCACAGTGCCGTTCACTGATTTTCCCAATAAGGCAGCCTCACCAAAAAACCGGTTCTCTTTTTGTGGCAGCAAAGGAAGGATTTCGATGACACCTCCCATCGCATCACTACCGTAGAACAGTGAAGACGGACCTTTCAGAATCCGTACCTCGTCTACATTAAAAGCATCAATTTCCAGCCCATGATCGGCTCCCCATTGTTGCCCCTCTTGTTTTATTCCATTTTCGGATACGGCAATACGGTTGAATCCCAAACCACGAATCATAGGTTTGGAGAACCCCGCACCGATATCCATCGAGTGTACACCGGGAACATTTTTCAAAGTCTGTACCAAATTACCGGTAAAATGCCGGTTCAAATAATCTTTCTGAAACAACTCAAGTGTCAGGGTAGTCTTTTTCTCCTGAGCATGTCGGTAAGATCCCGTCACCACCACTTCGGATAAATCTACACTTTTAATCGTATCAGAAACTACCTGTGCATTTGAATACAAGGCAAAAAACATTCCCAGCGTACCCGAAACATATCTGATACGCATAAATTACAATCATTTGATGTTGTGAATAAATAAAAGATACTATGTAAATCAGCAAACGGGAGGCGCACGTAGATAATAAGGATAAGATTTAACCTGGCAAACCTTATCCACCGTTATTTCCGGCTGATAATCAAAAACCGGAAGAACAATATGAAGTTGTAATGTTTCAACTTGCGTAAAAGGTGAAAGTGTGAAGTTACACACGGGACACTGATGAGAGGAGTCATGAGAATTTCCACTATCAGAATGGCAAACAGCATCTTCTTCATGGTAGTGAAAAGTCTTCACCATGAAAAATGGCATAAGCGTCATAAACAACAGCCATGCTATAAAAATCTTGCCTTTTGCGTTTTCTCTCATTTTTGTGTTCAGTAAGTCCACTGCAAAAATAGAAACAAATAACAAAATCACAATAACATTTTATATTTATTATCTGTTTCATCCACTTTTTACCTACAAATAGGTACATATACAAAACCGAGGTAGCTTCCCAGTCACCTCGGTCACGGCAGATCTTTATTTTCTAGAACAGCCTACAATCCGGTCATCCTAAAAAGAGACCAACCACTCCGTAAATGGCAGCGGCCAATATTCCACTGACAGGAATAGTCAACACCCAAGCCGTCATCAGGCTTCTTGTTATTCCCCACCGGACGGCTGAAAGACGCTTAGTAGCGCCCACCCCGATAATAGCTCCTGTAATGGTGTGGGTCGTACTTACAGGTATTTTCAGATATTCTGTCAGATACAATGTAAATGCTCCAGCAGTTTCCGCAATAACCCCCTCCAAAGGAGTTACTTTGGTAATCTTAGTTCCCATGGTTTTCACAATCTTCCATCCACCTGACATCGTTCCTAAAGAAATGGCAGTAAAACAAGAAAATGCCACCCAATCCGGCAAATCATTGATACTATTTATCCCCATTCCTAACCCTTCCGAATGAGCGGCGATCATGGCAGCAGCAATAATACCCATTACCTTCTGGGAATCATTCAACCCATGACCAATACTGAACAAAGCCGAAGAAACAAGCTGCAATTTCTTAAACCACATCTCAGCCGTATGCGGATGTGCACGACGACAAATGTGGAGGACAAGCAACGTGAATCCAAAGGCAACAACCATCCCTATAAATGGTGCCAAAAAGATAAAAGCAGCAATCTTCAATATAATATTGAGCTGAATGGCATCAAAACCATGAGCCATAATAGCAGCACCAGCAAAACCTCCAATCAGCGTATGCGAAGAAGAAGAAGGAATCCCCTTCCACCATGTAAACAGATTCCATACAATAGCTGCAATAACCCCTGAAAGAATAATCGGCAAGGAAATATACTGTTCCACTACTGTCTTGGATACAGTATTGGCTATTCCGAACCCTCCGATTATACATTTAGCAATAAAGAACGCAACAAAATTAAAAAATGCCGCCCATATCACCGCTTGGAACGGAGTAAGAACCTTGGTTGACACAATGGTGGCTATTGAATTGGCTGCATCATGAAATCCGTTAATATAGTCAAAAATCAAAGCCAACGTAATAATAATCACTAATAATTCCATGTTGTACTTTCTGCTTTTATGCGTATTTCACAATCAGGTTTCTCAAGATTTTCCCTACCCGTTCTGCCGCATCGGTCGTTTTCTCCAATTCATGCATTATCTCCTTGATCTTAATCAGTTCTATGCAATCCTTTTCTTCCTCAAATAGTTTCTTAACAAAGAGTTCATATACATCATCCGCTTGATTCTCAATATCATGCAATTTTGTACAACATGCTCTTAATTCAGTAGGCTTTTTACGGAAATTTCCAATTCATCCATTGCCTTACTTATATAAACAGCCGCTTGCTGTATCAACAAACTCAACTCTTTTCCACTATTAGCAATAGGATGGGGATTATAGATCGTTATGCGTTTGGCGCAACTGTTAATCCCGTCTATTACATCATCCATAGTCGATGCCAAATCGTGAATATCCTCACGATCAAAAGGGGTTATGAAAGTTTTTCCCAATTCGTCAAAAATTAAATGAGTCTGCTTGTCACCTTCACGTTCCATATCTTTGATGCGTTTATAATAGTTCGCTCTCTCTTCCGGCTTATCATGCTGCATGCTTTCTACCAATAAATCCGATGATGAGGTCAGGATTTCAGACAAACGTTTCAACATAGGGAAAAACTTAGGTTCCTGAGGTGTGAATCGACTAAAAAAAAGAATTTTTCATAAATGTAATTTGAATAAATTGTTTTTGATATGTTTGATTTTAGTAATTGCGAGTTTTCCACTTATTCCTGCCTACTTCTATGACGGCAGGCAATATAGAAACGACAATAATAGCCACAATCAGCAATTTCAGATTCTTCTGTACAAATGGAAGATCGCCGAAAAAATAACCGGCATAACAGAAAATACCGACCCACAAAGTTCCCCCTATCAGATTATACACCATAAAATAATAATAATGCATTTTACCCATACCCGCAACAAAAGGAGCAAATGTACGGACTATAGGTACAAAACGGGCAATAATGATTGTCTTTCCTCCGTATTTTTTATAAAATTCATGTGTCTTTTCCAAATGACTTTGCCTAAATATACGGGAATCGGGATTATTGAAAAGTTTACGTCCAAAAAAGTGTCCTATCATATAATTACAGGAATCGCCCAGCACAGCCGAAATAAATAAAACCAAAGCGAGAATATTAACTTCCAAAGGCATATCGGGCAAAGCCGAAATAGCTCCCGCGACAAAAAGCAAAGAATCTCCGGGGAGGAATGGAGTGACAACCAATCCCGTTTCGCAAAAAATGATTATAAACAGTATGACATAAGCCCAAGTATGATATTCTTGAACAATATCTATCATATATTGGTCAATGTGAAGTATAAAGTCCAATAAAAATTCCATTATACATTAGTTATTAATACATTAACATATAACACCATTCATAAAAGGAACAAGCATCCACCCCAGTTCCCATTATGAAAATATAAAAACAAAAGAAATATAAGGCATAAAAAAATAGGCCTTGCCGAAAAGAAAAATAAGCTAAATAAGAATACGCCTCAACTGATAAATATAGTATTCACTGGAATATTGGGTAAAATAAAGAATAGGTGAAAAAGAAATTTGTTTTTCTTCAGGAAGAAGTACTTCAAGAATCTACCAACTTGGCTATGACGGAAGCAGAGGAATGAGTTCGCAGAATTTTGGAGGAGCACAAGGTGCGAAAAGAAAAAGAAGTAGCTGCACCGCCGATACCGACTTTATAAAAATGGTAGCTTTCATTATTTATCTCTTTTTTTTCCTGCCCGTTATTGCTTTCAGATATGTTGCACAACGCCACCGCACTGTTTTCCAAATCAACTGTACGAACTACATCGTGCTCCTGTCCGCTACCAAATGCGGAACCAAAGCCCGCCAACAGACATACACCTAACAAGATATAAAAAAGATATATATACTTTGTCATAGCGGCTGCAAAGATAAAAAGTATTTTTGAGAGATAAAATCATTCTGCCTTTTTCTTGCATTCTCTGGCAAAAAAAGAATATAACTCTGTACTACATTTCCCGAAAAATTCTCCGGAATCTAAGATAAATGCAATATATTTGTATTGACAGATATGAAAATAATATCAACCCCTTGAAAGAATATTATTCTATGAGTACTTTAGAGAAACTTGACAAAGTAGATTTGCAGATACTACGTACCTTGCAAGAAAATGCCCGACTGACCACCAAAGAACTGGCTGCACGGGTAAGCCTTTCCTCCACTCCGGTGTTCGAACGCCTCAAACGATTGGAAAATGGAGGATATATAAAAAAATATATCGCCGTATTGGACGCTGAGAAACTAAACCAAGGCTTCGTGGTATTTTGCAGTGTCAAACTAAGAAGACTGAATCGGGACATTGCTGCGGAATTTACACGAATAATTCAGGATATCCCTGAAGTAACAGAGTGCTACAACATATCAGGCAGTTATGACTATTTGCTTAAAATACACTCCCCTAATATGAAGTATTATCAGGAATTTATCCTCAATGTCTTGGGTACGATTGACAGTTTGGGCTCACTGGAAAGCACCTTTGTAATGAATGAAGTAAAACATGAATATGGAATTCACATTTAAGTAAATCCCATCCATCCTCTCCCATCAATACCATTTTTTACGCTTAAAATAGAAGTAGATAACTGCTACTAGTATTAACATCAATGTCCATGCAAATACATAGCCATACCGCCACCCCAGTTCAGGCATCCATTGGAAGTTCATTCCCCAGATTCCTGCTAGAAAAGTCAACGGAATAAATATAGTAGAAACAACAGTCAACTGTTTCATGATGCTGTTCATCCGCCGGTCATTATTGGAAAGGTAAATATCTACCAAAGCTGAAATCATGTCACGGCAACCATCTAAAGTTTGCAATACAAACTGCAAATGATCATTGACATCATTAAAGAAAGGACGGCTTGCTTTGTGCAACAGATCATTATCAGTAGTATGCAACAACTTGCTGATTTCCTCCTTTAATGGTAAAATACATTTCTTTATTACACGAAAATTACGGCGGTATTGCTGTATATTTTCAATACCAGGCATATCAGTCTGTTCCGGTGAAAGCAATTGCTCTTCTAAATCCTCTAATCCATCTTCCAATTCCGAAATGATGGATATAAAGCTGGCCATCACACTGTTTAGAATAACACTGAGCAGGAAATCAGACTGCCGGTTACGTATTTTCAACACATTCTTTTCCAATGCCGTATTTATATCATTCAGAAAGTCTGTTTCCTTCTCCATAAAGGTCAACAGATAATTTCCACCTTGCACAATGGCTATTTGTTGTGGCACATAGCCATCATCATTAGAAAAAAGTAACTTCAAAATCACTACATTATATGTATCATGCTGTTCTATCTTAGTCTGATGGTTGGAGTTCAAAATATCTTGTATCGTCAAAAAGTCGACATTAAAATTCTGACAGACATGCTGTATGACCTCCGTATTCTGAAAACCATGAATTTGTATCCAGTTTATAGCATTCTTATTCAAATAAGGGATTAAACTATCTATATCTTTCCCATCCTGCATACAAATACTTTCAGCATTATAACTGCACAAATGCAGATGCGTAGGAGTACAACTGACACCAATATAAGCAAGTTGCTCACTTAGTAAATTATTCTTTGCCATAGTTTCGGTAATGAGTAGTACAAATATAATTCTTTTTTAAAAATTCAACCGTGCTCCTAACCCAAAAAAGAAAAAATTTTCCCCGACAGTCCTCAACGTTTTTTCAAACTAACAGCATAGATTTGGAAAACTAATACCGTAATTTCCAGGAGTTATACCGTTTACGCTTGCAGACTATACCATATCCTTTTGCGTAATATGACTTATTCCTAATTATACTGCATCAGATGAACATACAAGGATCGAAATGGTTCAATATTTCAAGTCCTTCTTCAAGACAAATTACAATACGGTAAAAATTAAATAAAAAGAAGGCAAGTATACCCTATTTCTCAGATTATACCAGTCCGACTCCTAGAAAGACATGATCTACTGAAGCAAGAGAGATGATTATCAATCTTAGCAACAGGAAATAGGGCAAATAGTATATTCAACTATTATTATTTAATTAAATGAATTGCATAAATAAAATTGTTAAGAATTATGGCAACTGTAAAAGTAAAATTACGTCCGTCAACTGTTCCAGGTAAGGCCGGAACTATCTATTATCAACTGACACATCTTCGTCAGGTTAAACAAATCACTACGAAGATACATCTTCATCACAAGATTGGGATAGCAATAAAGCACAAATCATTTTCACAGACTCAACCTCATACTTACTTCAGTGTAAAATAGACAGGGATTTAGACCGGCTAAAAAAAAATCATCTACAAAATAGATGCTGAATGTGCAAACTATACAGTTAATGAAATAATTGAAAAATTCTATCAAACAACCGCCGAT